>Ga0209671_1004413_pt1 | contig 13940 bp, 8 predicted proteins | sample WorMetHERISLAND2_2_FD_187401 | JGI IMG/M metagenome (GOLD analysis project Ga0209671, IMG submission 187401) | Marine gutless worms symbiont microbial communities from Max Planck institute for Marine Microbiology, Germany - Olavius geniculatus... | ecosystem: Host-associated > Annelida >... | reverse complement strand
TATATATATATATATCATATCTCTTATCAAAGATGTAACATTTGCTCAATCCATCCACATAACTTATAGTTTTTTTTACATTCTTTCGCTAATTTCGAGTGACTATTCTTCGAACTGTTTCGACTTTTGCAATATCATTTCTGTATAGCTGGACCACGTTTGCATATTCGACATTCCGCTATGGCCCAACCAGTGGCGTAACCAAGGAAGGCACAGGATGCCCAGGCCCCCAATCCTTCAGACAAAACATAAGCATGCGTATAAACTGCACAAAATTTGCCAATTTGGTCAGTTTATTTTCGGAAAAAATATTTAAAATTGTTGCCACCAGAGCTCATCTTTTAAAGCTAAACTGCATCAAATTCGACTTCAGCTGGGGCTCCGCCCGACCCCGCTCGGGGGAACTCATAACGCTCCCCAGGCCCCCTAGCTGGATTATAGGGGGTCCTACTTCTAAGGGAAGAAAGGGAGGAGAAAAAAGGAGGGCATGGGAAAAGAGGGAAAAGGTAAAAGGGGGAGGGCGAAAAGGAAAGGGACAAAATGGGAAAGGGAGGGAAGGAGAAGGGAGACGAGGCCTCCAAATTGAAATTTCTAGCTACGCCACTGGGCCTAACTAGAGTTTTGTAAGAGAAAAGACTGTTTTCTTACAAGCACGCGTCAATTGGATACCGACTAGCAACATCGATGCGGAATGTGTATTGGCCCAGCAGCGCATCACCCGCTGACTGAGCATCTTGCGTTTCATTGCAGCGTCAGCTGCTGCAACTGCAACCTAGAATTCGATGCCGACATCAGCTGCTGCCACGCAGTGGCCTTCGAAACAAACGCGTCCAGAACATGAGAGAAACAGAGGATGGGAAACTGTCGCCCTGCCTCTTCCCCATGCACTCAAATTTTGGACTGTTGGAAAATTGTCCGAAAATCGGTTCTTTTTGTCAAAAAAAAACTTTCGTCAAAAAATACCAAAACTAGAAGTATTCACAGGAGGGCGCCACCGTTCCTGAGTCATCGTGTACACACACGGACGGAACGATGGACACACAGAACGACCAATATCTTAATGTCCTCTAACATTTACTACGTTCACACTCGGCGGAGATAACCAGACGGACTGTTTTTCGAGCAGAACCACTGTGCATCACTGTATGGTTAACGGACACGATCTTACAGTCTGCAGTGAGTGGCAACTGGTGCATAGCATGGTACATGTAAAACCGTTGGTTCGACGTCAATCATCATAATCTCGTCAGTTTGACGCCGCGTTAATGTCAAGACGCAGGCAGGATGCAGACACACACCGACAAGAGCTCTGACCGGCAACATTACATGCCAGCCTTCCGGTTTGCGCATAAAACTGCCAACGCCGTACTGCGGTGGCGACCACGCCGTGTATAGGGTGACCCCAGAAAAGTAAGCTATTGCATTTTGTTCATATCTTTGCTAAATATTGACCAATATTTACAATTTTTTCACCGGTAGACTCCGTAAGAAATTTTCTACTTAGTGGCATGCACGTAACACTTGACATATCACTACACTATCTTGTAAAACATAAATATCAAAAATCTAGCAACATTTACATAGGGGCAGCAGGTATAATGGTAATTTTTAAAGTATTTAAGTAAAATGTTACATATGAATTATATTAAATGCCAAAAAATTACATATAGCTATAGAGTAAGTCTTTATCGGTTCAATTTATTCAAAAAGATGTTCAATATGTCTTCCATTGTTCTTTACAGTTACTATAACTCATATTTAACATTTCAGTTAAACCCTTAAAAATTTACCGTTAGACCAATCTGTAGAAATTGTTGGTTTTGGGATATTTATGTTTTACAAGGCAAAGTAGCGACACAATAGGTCTGGTGTGCATGCCACTGAGTAGCAAATTTTTTTACGGAGTCTACTGGTAAAAAATTGCGAAAATTGGTCAATATTTAGTGAAGATATAGGCATAGTGCAATAGCTTACTTTTTGGGGCCACCCTGTATATAAGGCTCAACAGAAATCCAAGCAAGCTAACAGCAGCACGGTAAAAACTATAGAGCAAAGGTTTATATTTAGTTGTCTGATAATAAAATGGTTATAAAAAGACGGACTATGCAGTGATTCGGTTGGAAAGTCAAACTATTTGCAATAGGCCTAAACCCATAGAAGTATAAGTATTAAGTATGTTTTATAGCTCCGTGGCCTAAACCTGAGACTAATCGCACATACAATAATAGGAAGCAATTTGTTTTGTTATAGTGCCGGTGTCTTACCGATATCACACAGTACAGTCGTCTAAGCTAAGTAGGCCTAAATCGCTGCTTTATACCCCGTTTACATGATGAAAACATGAAGCAAACTTAGAGCACACGTCGTGCACGCGTAGGCTATACTGAATACGTTTGCTTCGTGTTTGCTTCGTCGTGCAAACGGGGTATTATACTTTCGCCTCAGCTGAAAACAATGTTAAGACGACCAATCCAGTTCGATAAATACCTGCAGCGATAGGCCTAGTATGCACGTGGCGATTACTTCAATAATCGCATTTTGCAATTTTTCCCTATACTGTCTAAACAAGGTTTTCTTCACTGCTTTAATGCTCTAGGGCCTAATGGTCGGGAGACATCGGGAAGAGTACATCTGGGTGTAAAAGAACCTCCTGTCACAACACTTCCTGAATTTTCTGCCTTTGGTCTTTTTGAGACCCTCCTAACCTGAACCCCCTCCCCTTGCACACATGTGCTTGGTCTATTAAGTAAATAAATAAGTAAAAAAAAGAATTATAGCGCCCGAACGCCGTCGAGTGTCGACACAATATGGGCCCTCCGTCCAACGGCTGAGCGTCTCAGGCGTTGACTGTAAATTAGGGCTAATTCATGATTAAATAAGACATGCGGCATTTTCGTGACGTTTCTTGCCAGGCTTGTTAAACTGAAAAAAATTGCATATAATTGCGGTAACTTCTACAGTGCGAATAGTTTAGACTAATTTTCTTTGCTTTAGAATTCGAATTCTATGCGGAACAGACGGACACACAGACGGACGTGCAAGACACGTAACGCGACTTATGGATGGTGAAAGTAGCCTAGCAGTTACTGTAACACATTCTACGTATAACAATCCACATCAGTAAAAAAAAGCCAAGGATACTTACTCCGCCTGGAGACTTGTGCAAAAAGCTTCGGCTGCTAAAATGTGGAACGGTTTAGCGGGTCTGTCGAAATCGTTCTGTCGGAAGATTTTCAAGCGCAAGTCCACAACAGACAAACGGCTCAGCTGACATAACATTTAACTAGCAGTCTATAGGCCTACTGACTGTCTATCTATCGCACATGGTCCTGTTTTTAGTCAAGACTTAAGACGGCACAGCTCGGCGCGTGTCCGCTTGGCGACGAATGGCAGCAGAACGCAACAGTGATTTTTTTTTTGCGGCGCTGCTGAGCTGCTGCGCTGCCTGCCGCTACTTGTGCACATTCAGCCGAGGGTCAAGACAGACCAAACATAGCGGCGGGCGGACTACGCACCGATCCGATCCATTCGCGGACTCGGATCCGCAACGTTTGCAGATGGCGATATCTGCTGCAGAACTGTATGAATGATTCAATGTCTCTCCAATACAGTGAACAGGAATGTTCAAATTTCTGCTGACTGTAAAAATAGCCTGAACAATTTTATGGACTGCATTGGTTAGTCTTGGGCAATACAATTATAGTTACAAAAAACTAAGCTTAAACTGTTAAAATTTTTCGGTTGATAAGCCTGAGACGACGATAATGCAGAACGTTTTAGCTTGTATGTTACTGTCGTATTTTATTTAACAAATCAATAATTGCAAAAAAACGATCATATTAACTTTCTTGAGATAGTGTTATAAATTACTTTCTTTTGCGCAGAAATTTTTGCGTTCAGCTAAGGAGAGTAACAATTATGTGTTTCCTTCTTTGTATGCTACAATCCGACGGCAGGGGGGGAGGGGCGAATTGCCCAGGACCGCGAACGCCCATGCAGAGACCTGGCGTCAGTAAGCGGTCAAGCGAAAGCGCTACCGGCATTATCACAAGCATGCGTTTTATCGGTGGCAATGCTTATACGTTCACTATATGGATAGGATCCATGGACACATATAGGCCTACCCGATCTGTCGTGTTCTCTGGACATTGTCTTGGACTTGCTACTTGCTAGAATGATGCTGGGCATGAATAGACGTAATTGTAGGTCTATATTCAGGGGCGTCTACACCCCTTGGACGCACTACGCAACCCCTCCCCCACAACGCCTCCAATTTTAACCTCCCCCTCAACGTTGTCTCGAACCCCTCTCACGTCAAGCTCAGTCAAGTGCTGCATTGCCCCTAATATTAGACGGATGACGGCATCCTTACTCATGGGCACCAGCAGAAACTTTTCTAAGGGGGAAGAGGCTGCGGCATCGAATGAAGTGGTAATGGGGGTATTTCACTGGACTAATGTAGCGGATCGACATTTCTGCGATTCTTCACGTTTCTCTGTCTGCGATGGTGTCGAAATAGCGTCCGGACCGGAGCAACACTGCGATGGATTGGGTCCAATGAAATACCCGCTAGAGGTGGGCATCGGACAATATGTCCCGAATAATCTACCTTATTCTGCTCGATATTCGACATTTTCTCGCAATGCAGTGAATTCAGCAACTGAGAAAGTTCTATAAGAGATCAGACCCTCACAGATAAGGAGTCCGTATCTACAAATTCTGGAGCACTAGCCAGATTGCCACCATAATCTGAATCTGAACATTTTGAACACGCGAAAAAATAAAATGCATGAATAAAGAAGTCACTGTTTCAGTTTATAAATTTAGGCCCTATTTCTATTTACTCTTGCGAAGTTCACTTTAGTTCACTGCAGTTAGTCAGTCCGGTGATATTTTAAACTCAAAATTTGTACAAGTGATAAAACTATTTTACAAGAAATTTGAGCTAATGCTCACGAGACGCGCAAAAGCCTATAGCAGTTCCGGTTCAGTAGTTTAGCTAAAAATTGGGGTGTTCACGCTAAATTAATATACAAATGCCAAATTTTCTATCTGGATCGCATAACGATAGTTCCGTGGCACCACCTTGTGAATGATATAGACTTGTGTCGCAGCCCGAAATCGCCAAAAAAATCCATAAACACCCTATTTTGGCGTTTAAGGTCATTCAAGGTTATTAAATTCGGCGCCAATCGAGAGCCAGTGTACGACTTTCTATTAGTGGTTAATATCAACCTAGGCCCTATCTCGCACCGTTACTGAGATACAGCGACTTATTGGCCAAAAATCTCAAATTTTGCCTACCCCTCTCATTCAGCGCCCTCGTTCAAAGTGACCCTTTTCGAATTTATGGGAAAGCTTTACGGTTCCTGAAACTAGGGTCTTCCAGGCAGCCGAAGGTGAAGATTTGGTGATTTTAGCTTGCACCGCTTTTGACTAATTCATCCCTGTGACGGACAGACGGACGGACAGACAGAATTGCGATGGCTAAGACGCACTGAAAGCAGTAGCTGTTTTCGCGCGTAAAAATGGAACTATTTAGTTGGTAACTAAAAATAATAGCCAAACTGATGTTTCAAGTAAACAAATTTGTTTTAATTAAACTATTGATTTAATTTAAAATAGATTATTTTTGCTATTAGTTACTAACTTTTAAAGTTAATTTTGGCCCATCACTGTCTAGTAGTTAACGGCCCCAGACGTCAATAGCAACTCGCGGGTCATGCATCTTCAGCATCTTCAGCAGCAGCTTCAGCCTCTGCAGCCGGACGACTGACGTCATTGACGACCGACCCACAGCATCGGTGTAGACGACTGATGCCGCAGCTACACGCACCGATTTCCTCGGACGAGGATTTGCCCGGAGTCGACGAAGTTTAAAAACTTCGTCCGAAGTAATCGGACTGAATGCGCATGCTCATTCCGTCCCATTTTCTCCGACGAGGTTTTATGTCTGTCAGTCAAAAGATGCCCGTCAAAACCTCGGAACTCAGACGCGTCGTCCGACGACGTGTCCGATTTCCTCGTCCGAGAAGCTCGGACACCTCGGACGACGAAATCGGCGAGTGTAGCCACGGCTTAAGAGGCCGAGATGATGCTGCACTGCGGCGCCGGTGGAATTACGTCAACACGAGCGCTCGTATGGTAGTGATTAAGCCACGAGTCTTCGTCCGTCCGTCCGTTCGTCTGTCCGTCGCGCGGCTAACGCAAAACATCAGCGTTCGTCAACTGGGCTCGGCCGATGGCAGGCCAGTTGCCGCAAGAGTCAAAAATCCACTCGTGCCAGCCGGACTTAGCTTTTTGCATACAAACTACGTGTATATATGGGCGAAAACCCTTTCACGTGATAGAATCGCATTCGCACACGCGTATACTTTTTGCATTTTGCTCATAATGGGCAAACCGGCAAAACGGTAACAAAAATTCCACGGGTAACAGACAGAGGACAGACAGACAGCCGGCATATCGTATTCAAGGCGCGGTCTAACGGTCGGCGAAAAACCCCTTCGCTCATGTTGTCGGATTTTGCTCAAAATCCATCTGATGCTGTTCGGCACCTGAACTCCTCGCTAGGGGAGCTTATCAGGCCCTCTTGGCTGGATTCAAGGTGCAAGGTTCCTAGAGGGAAAGTGGAGAAAAAGACCGAGCAAACCAGTTTGAGAGATGAAAGTAATGAGAAGGGGGGGGTGTTGTGATAAGGAAAGTTCGCCCCCATGCACGGTTGTGCATAAAAGTCAGTGCCTATGACGCTAACCGTGCATCTCGCAGCTATTGCGCCCGTCGCCGACCATAAACTAAGCAATTTCTCCGAGCCGCGCTACATTCGTTTTAAACCAAATCGACTCTCGGCAGCCGCCCGCAGCCGAAACCTGCTACGAACTGTATAGACGGGGAAGACATACCTATGTCTGGTTTAGGTAGAGTTTTGTTTCGTCAAGCATGCGCAGTGAAAAATTGGCAAGAAAGCGACGGATGCAGAACTTCGCATTGCTGACTGCAGTTTGAAACGAGTGCGAAAATGTTGGTTTTGGCGGTGCGAGCATGTAAATGTAAACCATCTCGGTATGTAACCAGCCGCCTAGGTCAACTCAGCCTTCTGTTCCTCCGGGGTAGGTAAATCGACCGGCCTATCTGGCTGTGTTAAGGCGGGTGTGTTTACCTGTGTCGGGTGGCAGGTGATCCCATACGGCGGGTGACGCTCCGTAGCTCTGAAATGGGCATCCCATAAATAGCTCGTATATCATTACCTTTAACCACTCAGGATCTGATAGATAATTCAGGTCATCCAGTTGAGCGTTTACGATTTTCCAGCTAATGCGTCCTATGGCTGAAATTTCTATTATGCACGGAGAGGCGATCAAGCGATCCAAGGTGCCAATGATGTTAACACGGCCAGACGATAAAAGGCAAGGCCAAGGCAAAAGCAAAAGTCTGAGTACCAAGGCTTAGGTCTCAGGACTTCGAAGATAAACAAAGAAGGTGCTGCCAAAGGTCCGTGTCGGCATTTGTGAAACTGATATAAGTAGGCCTAACAGAATGTGCGTTTTGCTGATATCTAGGCCTACGGTGAAAATAGCCTGTGATAAATTTCGGGCTACTACGACTCTGAAAACTTACTGAACACCCTTCTTTAAGGTGCGTACAGAACGACAGAAATGAAATAATATAACTTAACCGGGATGAAAATGAAAAACATTTTGAGCGTGTGGTTTTTATTTCATTTTATTTCAGTTGTGTCGATCTGTACGCAGCTTTGGACTTCGCTTGAATAAACCTAAGCCTCAACTGCTTTCCGTCATTCCATTTCATATCCTCTAAGGATTTCTCAGACGTGGATTTCCAACGCAAAAGTTTCGCATCTGCCTTCCGAGTCCGTGAACCAAACGCGACGTTAAATAAACACGCTCGACCTGCTAGAAATAATTCGCGGTCTGGAAGCAGCGGTCTAGGTCTAAGAAGGCGTCGACGCTGAGTGACGTTATGGGTCGATAAAATCATTGGCGTGCTGTTAGATTTATGCACTCACTGCCAGCATGTTAGTTGAGTCCCTGCTATCACTGGCGTCTAGAACCGGTTTTGATAACAGTGGCCTCCTTGCAATGTGTGAGTCGACCCCAGTGGCGTAGCCAGAAATTTTTATTGGCAAGGGCCTCGTCTTCCTTCCCTTCCTTTTTCGTCTTTTCCATACTTACCCTTCTCCTTTTTACCTCTCCCTTCTTTCCCTGTCTTCCCGTCTCCCCTTTAGTGGCTTGGTGGCTCAGCGATTAGAGCGTTAGATACGAGACCGAAAGGTCCACGGTTCAATGCCCAGCCGATGCACTACCAAGTAACAAATCTGGGCAAGTTGTTCACACCTACCTGCCTGTGTAGGTGCAATTGTCTGGTGGTTAGTGTCGACTCGTAACTTTCAGGTTGCGGTTCGATTCTGACTGCCGGTCATTTGCAAGCAACTTTCAGCAAGTTGCTAACCTACTATGTGCTCAGACCAACTCAGCTTCCTACCTTCCGTGGGACGGAAAATGAGTAGTAGCTTACGGGCTACAGGGTGAAAGCCTTGTGTGGCTGAATGGGGGACTGGTATGTCTGCTGGCTGCAAACCGCGGGTCCAATTGTTCGTTAACGTGGTCAGTTTGTCAAAAACTAAACCGTGTCAGTTCAGTTCAGTTATGTCAATCGGTACGCGCCTTTAGGGGTAACAAAAACTAAAACTTCAAGAGTCCTATAGCCAAAGTTTTTTGTCATATTCCACTGTATTACAAAATAGAGCCTATCTTGCAATAACTGTGTCCATATCGTATAAACAGCATTTTTAGTTGCCATTTATTCTCACACCATATAGGCCTATATACTGCGCTACTGTATTTCACTGATGGAGCCTCTGTTACTTTCTCAACTGTTTGGGTGCAAGGACGATGTCGTTTAATAAACCGGCCAAGTCAAGCCAGTCCTGCAGTTTATAATGGGCCTATAAGATAGCTTCTCGTTTCCGTCACTGCATGCTACCTCGAAAGTCCAAACCCAAGTCCATTTCTCCAGTCACCTATTTCGCGTGTAAACTTTCATGAGGGAAGGGGTCTATAGTTAATATTCTGTGAACCTGACATGCATGCCGAGATACATGTGGCAGACTTTTTGAGCCATAACAATAAAAAACAACGCCCGTTGTTACAAAACAAACTACAGCAGTAGTATATTACAAATGAAAGCCAACTGTATAAAACACAACACCAGCGACGCTAGAATAATAATACTGAAGATGATGACGACTATGTCAAATCTATCACATGCGTAATAGCGAATAATGCAGATATTGGTTACAAGAACTGCGTCAGGACGATTTAACTATTCTCATTCCGATAGGACAGCTGCTTCTAGTAACAATTTATATACTTATGTTGTCCATGACAACAGTCAGACTACAATAATCACAAGAAATATTATTAGATTGTAACCAATCTAATGTACTCCTCGCGCGCATTATTTTCTCCTGTATTCTTCTAAGTGCTTTTCGTTCGTTTCAACTTGCATTAGAGACCCGGCGTCAATTTGAGACCGAACTAATATATACAAATAGCGACTGGCGTCGAGGTCGTTATTGGAAACTGTCTCAACGTCGCGGCACCGTTATCAAAATATGGTGCCTCAAAAATAATGAGGTCGCGACCTTGACCTTTTGGGGTCGTGTCGTCATCGGTCACGTGATCATTCGACTCCCAGGGGTCGACTTCCTATGGGTGGTCCATAGTGACCATGCGTCTCCGTTAGGAAGATATGGCCGTTTGAAGTTCTTCCAGGAAGGCTTTTCCAGGAACAGAGGTCGGTCGTTGGTCGGTCGGTCCTCAATATTACACTGATTGCATATACTCCTCTTCGCTACGTTAGGAACATAGCGCGCGAGGAGTAAAAATGTAAGTAATCAATAACTGGCTAAACCTTCGCTCAAGGCTAAGTACTCTCCGCGGGTGTCATGCTAACGACAAAACGCACAAAAAACCATGTGACCTTTGACCTATGACCTTGATATTCAACAGCGTTCTGGGGGCTGTCAAGGCGCATCTTCACGCAAAATTTCATCCAGCTAAGTGCAGTGTTACTGCGGCAACAGAAAAAAAACCAAAAAAAAACTGCCACGATGCTGAAAAATGTGAAAAGAATACTGTAGTAGATGCCGCCGAAGACATTAACCAAATAACAATGTAACATACAAGCAGCTCCGAACATGTCTCTTAACGGAAGATCACCACCAGCCACCTACCAAATTATTAGACAAAAAATCTGAGCTAATGCTCATGAAATGCGTGACAGCCTATAGCAGTTCCTGTTCGGAGGTAATCTTGGTCTATCTCGACCCGTTTCGTTGCAATTCACTCTTCTGCAGCCGAAAATCGCAAAAAATCACTACAGCCCTTATTTTAGGGTTCAAGGTTATTCAAGGTCATCAGTGCTTGTTATGATAAGCAACAACGTGTGGGCCTATCTGCAACTGTTTTTGCGATAGACAAGCGAATAACAGAAAATAACCACTTTTTGGGGGTATACCTATTTGACACCCGCTTCTGCAGACATGCCTGAACGTAGCGGTCGGGACTTGGACTGCTATAATCTACATTCAATGGCAAAAAATTTCATATGCGGGTTGTCTTGGTCTATCTCCAACCATTTCGGCGCAATTCACTCTTGAAATGTGCATCGCAGCCCAAAATCGCGGAAAAATCACTAAAACCCCTTATTTTGGGGGTTCGAGATCATTCAAGGTCATCGATGTTGACATTCCTAAGGAGCTCATCACCAGTGCTTGTTATGATAAGCAGCATGTCTGTGCCTATCTGCAACCATTTTCACGCTAGACGCGCCAATGCCGGTAAAAGAACGTCTTTTAGAGGGGGTACCCTCTTTCGCCCCCTCGTTCGTGGGGACCCCTCTTGACCAAGGGCATAAAATTTTGTCCCGAAATACTAAAGACTCTGGGGTATCATACGGTGAAAATCCGAAACTTGGGCTTGGAACGGTACCGGGACATGAAACGAGGACAGACGAACGGACAGACAGAATTACCTTAGCTAATATGTGCTATAGCTAGCTCTCACGCGTAAAAACGAGCAGCAGCACTAAACAATATGGAATACTATCAGCCAATAGAACAGTAGCACACATAAAACAGACAACTACTACTGAACTAATAATCTGTAGCGCGATCTAATTATACACCAAATTATATCGGAATATGATGTGCAACTCTATGTAAGATCTAAACACGTTGGTTACATAAGTAACATGTCTTAAAGCAGCCAGCTTCAGCTTGATATAAACATTACTGCTGCTACTACTACTATTTCTGCTGGTGCCGATGCTACGCTGCTAGATGAAAAGTCACAAACCTCTCACTGTACAAGAAAAGCCCTGCTAACGCAAAGGCGAATGCGCAACAGTGGTGCATGTTTGCACTTTGAAAGCCCAGTAAAACAAAATCAGTCGCCAGAGGGCGCCGGACGACCGGCGGCTAAACATCTATACTGTTTTTCTTGTACTCACCAGAGGGCGCCACCTGTCTCGCTCAGCCAACGCTGTATCGGCTGAAAATCGCAAATTTTTCTCACCCCGTCTCATTCAGCGCCCTCGTTCCGGGTGACCGCTTGAAATTTATGGAAAAGCTTTGCTGATCCTGAAACTAAAGTCTTCCAGACAGCTGACGGTGAAGATTTGGTGATCGTAGCTTGCATCGTTTTGGACTGATCCACCTGTGTGTCGGACAGACAGACAGACAGACAGAATTGCGATGGCTAAAATGCGCTACAGCAGGAGCTGCTGTTGCGCATAATAAAATTTTTTTCAGCAGACCAAAACACCTTAAAATTCAGAACAAAACATTTTAAAAGTAGTTGTTGCAGCATGTACAGTGAAAGTGTAAAAAAATTAAATGCAATAATACTTCTTTAACTAAAGACAATGACAGAAACCTCATCACACAAGTCACTGACAAGTTACAGTTTGCATCAGTTCTTGAACGTGACATCTGCTATTATTTCCACATTTTACCGGGCAAATAAATCATTTTTATTTTTGCAAGACTTTCAGGACAAGTCTACTTATTTAAGAACATTTTAGGGAATAGCTTAAGAATTACTTAAACTCCAAGATAAGTGAGACGCCTGCACCTTGCTTTTTTCTTTGCTGTCGCTGTATGACGAACAAAGCTGAATATATTTTCACACTTCAAATAATCGCCATGACGACTATCAAAGCAACATTTCAGCAGTCAATACAGGTATTTACCAGATTTCGTGCTAGCTAAGAAAGGCCTGGAATGCGGCTATTTTGGAAATTGTACTAAATCTGGCTCCATAATAATTTCTCATGGTAAAATTTCCAGACATAACCATTTTTCAGCATGGCTGCAGTGCATGCAGACTTTTACTATTTTCGACATAAATCTGAGAAAATACCCAACAATGGACTCACTACAAAATATTAAATTCCCACGGCACACACTCAGTTTAAATACGCAAGATAACCAACTAGAAACCATACTACAAACATATCACGTGTGGTGTACAATTACACATGTATAAAACACGCAAAAGTACTTGATTTAGAACTATTACAGATTGCCACATCTCGCTAGCACCAGCAAAAATACTGCACTATATGAAGTGGGCCAAAAGCTTACAATCCCACAGTAAGTAAAGTAAGTAAGTAAAATGTAAATTTACATAGCGCATAACGTTAAATCAGCCTCTAATGCACCTGAGAACTTCTGTGCAAAACTATAAATATGTTTTAAACTGCCGCTAGAAACTTTTAATTATTTCAGGCATAAATGAAAAATTTCAGGTTGCTGTTGGGGCAAAGACGACTGAGAATGAATTTTAAGAATTTAAAATTTTTTTTTCAAATTCTCAAATTTTTATAAACTTTAGAAGTACTGGTTATGATACTAGAAAAGTGCAAACACGAATTACAATAAACTTTCAAAATGCAGCTAAAATTGTGAATTTTTGCAAATTTATAAATGCAAGCCACAAATTTTCCACCTGTTTTAAAGCATAAACTTTTGGCCCACCCTACAGTTAACAGTGAGCAATAGTACAGGGTGCAGCCGTAACAAGAATCTATGCAACAATCTTGAAACATGACCACATATTCTATGAAAAAATATACGCAAGATATAACTTGTAAGTGAGTCAGTGAGTGAGTAGAGTTGATCGTCCCGCCCGACACAGTATATGTCATTTCGGGGACGAAATAACTGGGTCTGAAACAGTTTAGATATGGCTCTAACAGAATGCAAGGAAACTAGACAAAAGGGCTGACCAAAAGAAAACCTAATGGCACTGTATGAAGAAAGATATGAGGTGAGTATGTGATCGAATGTTTAGTTCAAACATGAATCAATGGCCACTGAAAATCCAGCAAAAACTGCCAAATCAACGTTTACATGAAAACTGCAATTTGAACCAGCGATTTGAAGCAGCGGCGTAAATCTAGTTTTTGAATCGATTCAAACTAAACGCAGTTGACAGACTAAGTTATTGATTAAGCATGGTCGGCAGAATAGACAAATTCCAAGACATTTTCCAGACTCTTCTGCATTGCGCTTATATACTGACTCTCACACACCAGCTGCGTGATAACAAAATATTTAACAGAAATAAACAAACAACAATGTAATCCAAAATGCAACACACGCAGAATATTAAGGCACTAACATGTTACTGAACACGGGTTTTGCACAAAACATGAAGCCGATGACAGACGATTTTCCCCGACAAATTTTCTTCCCCAATGATTAACAAAAAAATTCCCCAACTTCTGGATAACTCGCTGACTTTCGCCATCTTTCCTAACAGTCGCGGGTCTTTCCACACAATTCTTGGAATTGACAGATTACAGAAAATTTACAATAAAATGCAACAAAAGAACAAATTTAAACAGTGCAGAGG
>Ga0209671_1004412_pt1 | contig 13940 bp, 10 predicted proteins | sample WorMetHERISLAND2_2_FD_187401 | JGI IMG/M metagenome (GOLD analysis project Ga0209671, IMG submission 187401) | Marine gutless worms symbiont microbial communities from Max Planck institute for Marine Microbiology, Germany - Olavius geniculatus... | ecosystem: Host-associated > Annelida >... | reverse complement strand
CCTGTCCGTCTGTCTGTCCGTCTCTCTATCTGTTTGCCTGTCTGTCTCGTACGTGCGCTTAAGAACACAAAGGCGAAGAAATACTAAAATTGGTGCAAAATGACACTTTTACCCTTTTGTCTGATTAAAACAAAAAATACGAAATCTACGATAATCCGTTCGAACGTGGAACACGCACTCGGCGTATTGCACTGCAACTTTGACGGTTCTAACAAGGCAATGGCTTGCGTTGCGTCGGAAGAGGAAACGATCGTGAGGAAAAAAAATGCAGATCGCAACACCGCAATATGGTGCAGTGCAGTACTGCAGAAGGCGTATTAACGTGAAAAACACTGCACGACAAAATGGTTTGTCAAACTACAAACAGGCACAGACGACGATAGGCTTTGTGACAACGTATATGCGATGCGGCCATCCAGCAGCTAGTTTCACGAGTACACGCTCATTGCACTGTGCCTAGTGTGCAGTGAGCCACGCCGCCGGCGTTTGATCCGCCAGCCGCAAGTAAACACGAGATGCGCGAGAGACGCGCTTTTTTGAACGTCCGGTGATCTTGTAATTTGGCGTTGTAAACCAAAAGTCGGCGCGCTGGTTTTTCATGTCCTGAGAACGTTTGCACCAATTTTAGTATTTCTTCGCCTTTGTGTTCTTAAGCGCACGTACGAGACAGACAGGCAAACAGATAGAGAGACGGACAGACAGACGGACAGGGGCCATAATTAAGACGGCCGCATAATACTGGCTTAATGTCAGTGAGAGACTTATTAAGCCAGCGACACACGTGCCGCATGTGCACTTTTCTGTATAGTTGCTTCTTTTTCAAGCAGTGACGTCAATAAACTTTAAGATATCTCTTAGGCCTACTCGAATATAAACACACATTGTTCTAATCTGTTATTTTATTTTTGCTGCAACAGTTAAAACAGCTACAGTTTTAAATAGCCCAGTTTTATGATGTATATCGAAAATAACAAACCAATAACTTATAATCTACACTAACCTGCTTGAGCACATTTCGTGCATACATTAGATCAGATCAGATTCAGAGACAAAAATTAAGATAAAAAGCAGAACGCGAAGAAGAAAGGTCCGTCCGTTGGAAGGTTCAGAAATTGTTGCAGGCAATGCTGAAATTTGACCTGATGTCTTGCAGTCACACGCTGCAGTTGAAGTCACTTTTTAAGAAATCTAACTTAACAGAACATTTAACATCATTTATTCATTATCATTGGCAGTAGTAGCAGCAACATTTAAACAATATGCATTTCGAGCCACTTTGCAGCCTTGAAACATGCCATTTTGTTCAGCTAATTTATATTTAACTATATATATAGTATGGGGATTGCATGTACATGCAATATATCAGAAATGCAAAATTATAATATTCAACTTCCCCCTCAGTAAGAAAACCTTTCTAGGAGAAAAGGAGATTTTTGGGGAAAATTAATAGGTGGAAGTTGAATATTATGATTCTGCATATCTAATACAGCATGCAATATATCAGAAATGCAGACACAAAATATTTAACTCCCCCTAATTTTCCAAAAAAAACCTTCCCCCTATTTTTTTCATAGAGTATATGCTCCAAGGTTTATATGGTGTAGACGCCCCTAAATGAGTCTATCATCAGTGGGGCACAAGTATAATGACGTTCTCTGCAGAAAGTGATTGTCGTTTCATGTCGTTCTATACGTTTTAGTGATGTCATTTTACTTGAAATTTTTGTATATAACAATGAAAGTGTGATCAAGCGTAAAAAATTTTTAACCATTAATCGCTAAGTGGAGCTTGGGCGTATAAAGCTACACCGATAATTAGATAGTGAGCGTATTCTAGCCTATGTACGCATGGCAGTAGTAAGTGAGTTTTAGGTATTTGCTGGTGTCGGGACAAGGATCTCCAAACTGTTCTTCATTCACTCTTACACTGCACCGCGATCGACCTTCGCACCTGCGTAGTATGCACATTTAAACCACACTTAGCTTGCACTGCTACCGTTTTCACAGTTTTCGGCTGCAGTAGTTCGTTATAAAGCAAACGACGATGCAGCCTGAGCAATTTAAGTGTGGTTTCACTACGATACCGCACTGTCTGGAGTGGTATAAGCTCGGACTGCGTCCTCGCATATCCAGCGGACAACATTGGCTATAACTCTTGCGTAAGAGATTTTTGCGAGATTTTTGCGCCTATAGGGGGGCTTTCAGCTTAAACAGTTAGTTAAATAACTTTCTGCTACATTTTATACCCGCCAAGCCATCGAGGTCTGAATGTATATCAGTGGCTGTAGTGGCATCTGGCATCAGACAAGCTCAGCGCCTGACAGTGACGGCGGCAGGATGTCAGCGGCCCGACGATAACTAGAAAAGTCTAGGCCTACTTCTAAAATGTCAGGGTAGGCCAAAATCTAAATCAGCTGTTGAGCTTGTTAATGCTTGTTATCCGTTTTCCCGAAGAGAAAGTAGTAAATTTTGCTTTGCTGCTATCAGTTCGCCGAATTGAAAATAGAATTAACGATTATGAAAAGCGCATGTTTTGCCTATTTGCAACCGTTTTTACGCTACGCGAGCCAATACAAGTAAAATAAAAAAACTTTTTGGTGGGTACCCCACTTTCAGGCTCTCATTCGAGGAAAACCTCCTACCCAAGGGTTCGAAATTTCGTCACAAACAACCAGAGCCCTTGTGGCATCCCATCGTTAAGATTTCGTGGTTCTAGCTTGCGCCGTTTTGATACAATCGCAGAACGTGACAGACAAACAAACAAAGGGACAGACACACCGGCAGACGACTAGGCCATGACTAAGACGCGCGAAATATTCTGCTGTTGCTCCATTTTAGTGTATCTATTTACTATTTGTATTTGTAGGCGGCACCTCTATGTACGATAATATAAAATATCAATCGAGCTAGAAATATTTTTACTGTAGTTCTTTTTTGTTCAATTTGTTGTGCCGTGTTTGAGCAAATGAATGATGATGATGATGACGATGATGATTATGACTGGGTTTTCCGACCATTTCTTGGCGATGCAGGTGACGTCATAACGGCAGTGGTTCGTGTTCTTTCCAGGCACGGCACACATGGAGTTGTCCGCCAGTCGTCCGTAGTTAGCGGACGTAACTCGTATTCGTGACTGGGCGCAGCCAATGTCTAGCTGCGAGCCTTCACAAGCGTACTGTTCCAACGAATGACTGTGACAACCTGTACAGGCCAATCGAGTCTCATTCAAAACCAAGCGAGAAGCTATCGTTAAACAAAAAAAACATTACTAGTGTTAGTTGTGTTGTCTGTCCAACTCAACGAATGTCATCGGACAGAACATAAAATCACTTGTGTGTCCATCCGTCCGCCGTCCGACGTCTGTGAACAAGATTGTAACGTTATGGACCGATTTCACCAACTTGCGAACGTATACCTTTCTTCTACCATAAAGAAGAACAGATTTTGAAGCAGTACTATTGGCAGTTGTACAAGCGCATGCGCGATCATTAATTTACAAGTGTTCAAGTATAAAGAAATGACTGACGTAATTTTAACTTAAAATTGCTTCTGTAAAAACATTTCTATAAATTGATATTCTTTACGGTATCTAATACAAACACTACTAATAGGCCTACTGCTACTGCTGCTGCTACTATTACTACTACTACTACAACTAGCCAAGAGAATGGAGACCTTGAGCGGAGTAAGCTTCGAGTTCACACAGTATGGCGTGACCGGTCATCTCAAACTGCACGATCACGTATCTGGAATACGTCGACGGGTACCTGCACTGCACGTTAACTGTTGGACCGTTAGTACCAGACATTCCGGGCTCGTAACGACCACACAGGGCAACAGTATTTGTAGTAGTAGTAGTAGTATTGGTGGTGATGGTAGTGGTGGTCGTGGTAACGACCACAGAGAGTGTAGCTGCCTAAAACGGGACTATCAATCAGCGGATGTTGACTACTCACACCCACAGTCACGTTTGCCGACACGTTCCCTGCATTAAGAACAAACTCCGCCTACCTCGACTTGTCTATACTTGCTGTTACAGCATGTTTCACATACAACAGTGAACGACAAATTGAATGTCTATACAGCAAGACGCAACTACGTTGACAAGAAAGTCTAAATAAACATCGAAAGCTCACAAAAAATTTACAACATCGTGCTATAACAATTTAAAAAAAAAAAGATGGCGTTATAGCTTTTTATAGCTTTGACTGAGATGGGCTTCCTATAAAAAGGCTATAACGCCACCTTTATTTTTTAAAATTTTTTATAACAAGATGTCGAGAGCTACGGAGCGTCACCTGTCGTATGGGATCACACAGTGTTACCTGCTACCCGACATAGGTGAACGCGTCTCGCCTTAATCCCAGCCAGATAAGCCGGTACTCGATTTACCTACCCCAGAGGGATGGAAGGCGGAGTTGACCTAAGCGGCTAGTTACATAACGAGATGGTTTACTTGCCCGCAAGCAGTCACCCATCTAAGTACTAACCCGGCCCAGCGTAGAGCAACTTCGCTGATCGGACACAACTCGTTACCACTACTCACGCCACCAACCCGACGACGTGGACTACCATATGTCATTAGGTTGACACTAGGCTGACGTCTAAGCTTGTTTTTCTAATTGTGTGCTGTGCGTGTTAGACGTATTCCAATTGTGAAAATAAAAATGTATAAATTATCACTCACAGATGGTCAAAAGAACGAATTCTATTCTCATGTTGGTGTCAAGGTCGACCACCCACCACGAGTTCACAGATACATGACGACGACAACAACGACGAAAGAGCGAAACAACACCGACAACGACAACGCAGCGACAACGACAACGACACCAAGGAGCAAGCAACAACGACAAGGAAGCTGTGACGACAACCACAACGACAACAATAAACAAAGACACAGCAAAAACAACGACAACAAGACAACGACGACGACAACAACAACAACAACGACGAATACGACGACAGTATACACTGCGGTTGACGACCCACCACGGGTTCTGGGCATAGCCGGTTACTGCACAGCTGCCGTATTCAAGACTGTTGAAATGAACGCCGTCGACCGCCAGATATGCCGGGTATGGTCCATCGTGTCCAGTAAATTCACTGATCTGATACGCCGGCTTCTTCACTGCACCATTGCACCGCCTCGATTCTGCGCGATTTAAATAAGTAAGTAAGTAACGGCGTATTTTGTAATAATACCAGTACGAAAACACAGGCGTTTATACGTATTCTCTAATAGCCTAATACTGTAATGCCCCGTATAAACGGATAAAAATATTAAAGCGGCAGACCGCAGTGAAAAGGTAGCCTAAAAAAGAAAAATAAGTTTTAAAAATGTCTTTGTTCTCACAGCAGCATTTAAAACTCGTTGCTTTTGCTGTTTGTTCATAGTTAATAATAACATCGGAAACAGCGATTAAACACTTTTATCGGCTGTCTTCCAGTACTTCGTCACTGTAAAAAACAACGGCCCAGAAATAGACGAAGCAGTATAGTGTCGTGATACGTGGTTTGCAGATGTAGATGATTTCGAGGTATTTGCTGGTGCCGTGGCAAGGGTCGACGCCAAGATCGGCAGGGTTCAGCGTACAGCTCGTTTTGTCCCGACATCTGTGACAATAGACTACAGTGAATATCCAACAACGAACACCATAAACTTCCTGTTTTGACAGCTTTCTAGTGGCAGTCAAATGAGATAAATCACAAGATTAGTCATACATTTTTAACAATAGGTAATGTTTAATCGCTAAATTTTCTACAAAAAATCGCATCACTAAAAAAACGTCATAAAGTATCGATCTATGTGACAGCAAACGTTTGTAGAGTAGAAAGGTAATCAAAAAAACGTATAGAAAGCATGGACATTGTAGTCTGCCTACACGATCAGATAAAACAAAAACATCCTGTATCTTAGGCACTTGTGCACTTGTGACGATTGTGATTTGTAAGATTTTTTTTTACAAAAAAACCAAGTCCGAGATAGAATGTTAATAAAATTCGGTAAGAAACAGCAACGCAATAGAACGCCAAAAATATGATAGCACTTCTCCGTTGATCAGACGTTTACAGAACAATTCGTTAAAATACAAAGCATTCGACAGTGTGCAGTCACTTGGAAGTCATACAGTGTCCGGGTTTGTGCGGATCTGTTGGACAACAAGCCGTAAAATATCTTAACGTGTTGAGATGCCGTAGATTTGCTGTATGCCTTCGATTTTCTGGAAACTAGTGCCGTACAACTTGTCGCGTGGATATGCTGTAAATTTTTGACTAGTTTCTTCTAATAGTTTCGTATAATTCTTGTTAGTTCTGCAGCGTGCCAAAGCCAGTGGAGTAAGGGTCTTACCTGCTGTCGACGTAGGTCAGCGTGCCGGTGTGAATACACTCCGTGTTGTTGGCGTAGCTATCAGGGCAAGTGTCCATATCACGTCGTCCATAGTTTGCATTAACCACGTTTATCGTGTCTCTGTCGTAACATTCGACGTTCAGAGTATCCGTCCCGCACGCCACCGCTCGAAGCGCTGCACTCACAGAGGTACAAACGGGTTAAAAGTTTACGCGGGTGAGTTTATTAACGGCACATCAGCGCAGAATAAGCCATTTAATGCCATAAATAGTTAAAACCATTTAATTCATGCGTTAAAAAACTATAAAAAAAACTTTTAAAATCAAGGCTACAAAGTAATATAAAAACAAAGTTACATACAATGATGAAATTTTGTATCTTTAACAAAAGCAATGATGCCGCGAGATTAGACATTTTCGAAAAGTTTTTTTAAATGTATTAATTGCAAGATATCTCTTACATGCTGCACCAAAACAGTCTCTTGACAAACTTTGCGTTGTTTGATGCGAAGTAAACGACGTTTAGAAAGCCAGAATAAAGTTCACGAAAGTTTGAACGTCGCAACTATGTGCGTAAAATATTTTTTTTGCGAAGGAGACAGAGAAAAGATGTTGATCGGTCTCGACTCTCGAGACGGCTTTGAGACCGAAACGTCGAGACCAAGATCTCCTCCCGTCAACCGCAGTATGAACGCACCTTTAGCGCAGACTTGCACGTCGGCAAAGCTTAACTCGTCCGTGGTAGGTAGCTGAACGATGACGTACTTGGCGCTGCGAGCAGTATCACAATGTAAACTGACGGACGCACCTGCCGTCAATGCGCCGTCGTACTGACGACAAACCGCGTATCGACCAATCACCGGCCGGCGGTAGTACGAGTAATACGACGTCAAACCGACGATGAAATTCGACCATCTACCGGCTGCAAATTACGCCATGCCGAACCAGTGCCAAATTAACATTATGTTATTGTAGTAAAAGTACTAGTAGAATACCGTACTGCTGGAGTGGTTAAGTGGGCAGGCAGTGGGAGTTTATACCATACCAGACAGTGTGGTATCATCGTACGTACACCACACTCAGATGGCCTAGAGTCTATACCGTCGTTTGCTTTACCTATGACGCAGAACTGCAGCCGGGAATTGTGAAAAACGCTAGAGGTGCAAGCTAAGTGTTAAGTAGCAAACTGGTCTTAAAGTTAACGTATTAGCCCAATATTTGATACTAGTTGATACTAGTAAGTAAGTAAGTAGAAATTAAATTTATGGAGTACGTAACGTTAAAATTAACCTTTAATGCGTCGGCATTTTTTGCCTGCTCTGTAAAATTAGAAATACAGGGTTTTACGTTGTAAATTGAGAGCGTCGTAAGCTCCCCAGAGCGGGGTCCGCAGCAAAATTTTGCCCACAAACGGGTAGAATGCATTTTCACGTTAAAGGAATGCATCTAGTAATAAGACATTTGTTGTTTTCGATGGTGTTATCTTTGCCAAAACACTGTACATTGTAAAGATGCAATAGTCGTGATTTAGAGCTGCATACAAGTTTAATGATACACAAATTGTGTAATGAATCCAATATACACGTTAAAGTATCCTACGCTGTAATGATCAAGGATAATCGTTTCAAAACTGACCGATTGCACGGTTCTACACGTGATCAGAACTTTACGACGCGGAATGCAGCAGCAGAAGAGCAAAAAGACAAAGAGCGGTTTAGGCGTATAACTTACGATTACAGCACGAGTTGTTGACGCTGGTGAAGATGATTCCCGTCACAGTCATTGTATAGCGCATGTTCACAAGCCACCAAGGGTTGGACACGTTCGTGGATCTAACGAAGGTCGAACTGAGACCGTCGCTGCCGAGTCTGGCGTAATGACCCGGATAGCTGCTGGTTTGGTAAGCTGCTTGGTTCAGCGCCACACCGCACACCTCGTACGTAATCACTGTCAAATAAACGCATCAGCGCCGGTGGCGTGGTCTAGTGGTCAACGCGTTTTATTCTACGATGGCACACATACAGCCTACGTCTACCATACTGTTTAAAGTAAGATAACTTGTAAATAACCCACCGGTGCAGTCAAACGTGACCAAACGAACGCCAGTGTAGGCCACACGACCGACTGTCGGCCAGTATGGAATAAGTGTCGGTCAAACCGCTGACCGGAATGTATAAATTCGTTTAACAGTCACTTTCCCTACTCCAGACCGTAATTTAACATTCACTCGTCCAAACGTAGTTGCCCCACACCGGGTACGATTATAGTACCTGGTTGGGTGATTGTCTCTGGACAGGTAAATCATCTCGGAACCAGCCACTAGCCTTTCATCCCTCAGGGTAGGTAAATCGCCTGACTGGGGCTAAGGCGAGACACGTTTATCTGTGTCCATCGCGCCGCCTTTTTTTGCAAAGTTAATTTAAACAAATTACCATCAACGTTAGGAATGAAACGATGTTAACGTATGCCAAATCTGACGCCGATCTCATCAATATTTCTGCAGTTGTAAGCCGTAAAAGAAGGCGGTCTCTCTGTTTCGGCCTGTCATGTACTGACTTTTGATACAGTACCAAAGAAAATATTAAAGACCTTGGGAAATAGCTCAAGCCAATTTTGATTACGATATCCACCAGATACTTCGCTGAGAACCAGGCATACGCTAATTATTTATTAATTTATTTTAAGTCATTTTTTCAGAAATAAACTCAAACAGCGCAATTAAAGTTTTCACGTTTTTTTCCGATCACAGTTTTGTATCACAGAAAATTAAGCTTAGTTGTTGTCTGTCCGAAAGCTCGCAACGCACTGACTGACTGAAATTTTCTGCAACGTGCTCGGCAGCGACGTCCGCTGGCCAGTAGCCCGTAGCGTATAACTATTTTTGAAACGGGTCATCGGCCTAGTCGCTCCAAGACAGGCCTACACTGTACACATATGTACATGTACGTACTTGTGCAAGTGAATCCATTTCCGGTGAATCTAGTTCTGCACGTGCAGCGGAAGCTTCCCTCAGTGTTGCTGCAGTTGGCGTGCTCGTTGCATCCTCCATTGTTCACTTCGCACTCGTCTACGTCTATGAACAATAGCAAATTTATATTTAAATCAATGCAAATTACGTTACGTAAAACAACTTAAAGGCTTCCCACAGAGCCGCAAGTCACTGGTCAGTAGGGCGGTACTAATTTCTGTTCCCTTAGCTCTCAGTATAATTTGCTACCGGCTTCACTGCTGGGACGTAAACAGGCACACCGCGTGATACACTGGCCCCGTATCCGTGGTCTCGCAGTGTAAAAACTGGTGTCTGGCTGAGGGCCAAGGAAACGGAGATCAGCGCCGCCCTATGGGCCGTAAGGCTCAGAAAGGACTTTACGTTTTTACGTTTTTTAGTTTTCAGCCGGACACCAGCTTACACTGACAGACCATGGATACGAAGCTAATGCATCGCACGATGTGTGTGTTTAGTCACTCCCCATGCAGCTTTTGTTAAAGCTTAGTACTCATTGCGCCAGTGCGTCTACCCACGAAGGGACGGCCAGGCTGTGTTGACCTTGGTGGGTGGGTACCTACCGAAATGGTTTACCCGTCTGCAGACGGTCAACCATCTAAGTAGGCTAAGCCTAAGCGGCTTACTAACCGGGCTCGGCGTTTATTAACTTCGCTGATCGAACACAACGCGTTCACCACTGCACCAACTATTCAACACAACCACCCTTCAGTGCAAGGATCGACGCTAAGCCTAATTGTTTTCATTGCTTAATTTCCGTAAAGTACGCACGTTTCACTTATTTACGCATCACCCTGTGTAAACTACTCATCTGAACTGAATTGAACCGAAATGAACGGGTGCCTCACCGGCGCAGTGGGTTCCGTTGCCGTGGTAGCCGAGTTTGCAGTAGCAGTAAAAGCTCCTGATCGTGTTGACGCAAACGGCATTCGTGTGACATCCGCCGTTGTCAGTGACACACTCGTCGATGTCTGACATACAACGTACAAATTATGGTAAATCACTGTTAATATTGTATTCGCCACTTCTAGGTCTAATGTTTCTTGCCAGAAAAAAACATCCTCGCATAAAATTATTCGACTACTCTCAAATCCTTTGTTTAATTTGCAGAGGCTTAACTCTAAAAATGGACTGATTATACAAAAAATCGTGTGTCGGCAGTTAATGTATCTTGCCTGATAAAAAAATTTAGGTGGCTGGCACTGAAAAAGAAAGACTCCAGAATACTTCATCAGGCTATGAAGTGGAAACTAAAAAGCTACAGAAAAATAAACTATGAAACGGCCAAAGAAGAACTGGATGGACATTATCAGACGAGATCTGAAGAACATAGACATTACCTAGAAAGAAGCCCCAAAAACTGGCGACAGACAAAGCAGAATGGCGTCAATGTGTGGCCCAATGCATTTACCGGGATGCGGGATGAACTAAGGTCTAAGGTAAAGGTCTGACCTGGTACACAAAGGTAGATGATTTCTAGGTATTTGCCGGTGTTGGGACACGGATCTGCAGCGGTGCCGCCAAACCTTTCATCGTTTGCAGTCAACGTACAACTAGTACGAGCCTCACAGCTGCAAAATTAACGCAAACAACAAAAAATGTAGCGTTTTCTTCTACGTAAACAAGATACAATTGTGTGAACATATTGCTACGAATGTATTTTACCGTAGTTCAAAAATGCAAACGTTCATATGTGCATTAGTTCTGTAAGTGGCTGACCTTCTGTAGACAATGTCGCGTACTCCGGCGAAGAGACACGCCGTGTTCGGCTCGCCAATGTTACTGGTACAAATGTTATTTTCCAGACGTCCGTAGTGGGCGTTGATGATTCGCATGACGTCTTGTCCACCGCAGCTGACGGTTAGAGCCTTGTTTTCACAGGCCGTCGCACGCAGAGCTACACCGTTCACACAAAGATTTAGGCGACATCGCTGAAAGACATCATTTTAACAGGTGTTGCAGTAGCGCAGCCTGTCTGTCTGTCTGTCTGCCTAACACAGCTGGGTGAAATAAAATATCATTTGTTAGGGATTTTCGTGTAGCTCCAAGTAACACCTCAGTCTCCACGACAAAAAACATTTAATGGGATGGAACCCCCCCAGTCAAAATTGCATTTAGACCTGCGGCCAATCGTTTACATGTAACAAAATTATTACTAACTATAAACAGCTTACATGGTTGGGTCAAAAAAAGAAAATGCAAACTTTTATTTACATTTTCGCCAAATGTAGACCGATTTCAAAAATTCTTTTACTAGCACACTTTGCGGGCAGTTTTACTGCGCTTTCTCAAACCACAAGTTAAATTTGGAGAGAAAATGAGTCGAAAAAATGCGCGGAAAAAAGAGAAAAAAGAAGAAAGGAGAAGAAGAAAAAAGAAGATGAGAAGAAAGATCAAACCCCAAACAAAAATGTTGGCTACTGCCTTGCTTGAAATAGGCTTAAATAGATCACTAATACCTTTAGCGCAGACGTTTAGTTCACAGAAGTTCATGTATTCGGTGATGTTGAACTGCACGATGACGTATCTGGCCGGCGGTAGGTTAGCGTCACTGCAGTTTAGGTTTACTGTAGCAGCTGCAGGCACGGCACCAGGATACTGACCACACACAGTGTAGTTGTACAGAACGGGCGGCTGTTCTTGTGTAGATGTGTTCGTCAGACCGATGATGAAATTGTCAGAACGAAATGCTAAATTAGTAAACAATATACTTATTTTCTTATCGTATTCATCTATGAGTTCGTATCAGTTTAAATGTAGCAATATTGGCAATACGGCTTCACTATGTAAGTAAGTAAGTAAATAATAAAGCGCACAATGTCGGCGAAAAACTCGCCGAATCTGAGGCGCTGGGGTGTATCACTAAGCATGGTTAGTTTACTTAGCCAATGGTGTAAATTATTTAAACTATACTGTAGCATACTAAAAGAAAAAGACGGACTTCGTTATTTGTCCTGAACGTTCGACCAATAATGCTTGGTAGCAACAATCTATGTAAAATTTGTCATATTTACAGAATAGTTGTGGTCGCTAATTTTTACATGAATTCTCTACGGTACGGTACGCAAAACTCTGGATTCTATAGTTTGTCGTCTTTAAAGACTGACATATAATAAAAAACCCTCTGTTTTACAAATCTCAACTTTTCGGTCACTACAACACCTGAAATTAGTGAAAATACTCTGTTACCTGGTAATTTTTAATCAACCAATCAGTCAGTCAGTCAAAAAAGAGGTGCTCACTATCCCGCGCAGCAATTTTCCGCGCAGCTTAATTTTTAGAGTGCAGCACGTTTCAGCCGCGGGCTCGGCTGCGCTGAAACGTGCTGCACGTAGTTGTTTGCTGACTAGGTGCCAAAATCCATTATAAATGATTAGTCTACATTTAACTGACCATCATTGAACTGGCCGATCTAGCTTAATTATGAAGCTTGCGTTTCTATGATTAAGTTTGACGATTTTTACGCGCGAAAGCATCTACTGCTTTCAGGCTCAGCGCGTCTTAGCCATCGCAATTCTGTCTGTCCGTCTGTCTGTCTGTCCGTTTGTCCGTCTGTCATACGGATGGATCAGTCAAAAACGGTGCAAGCTAAAGTTACTGAATCTTTACTTTTGGCTGCCTGGAAGACTCTAGTTTCAGGAACCGTAAAGTTTTTCCATAAATTCGAAGGGGGTCACCCCGAACGAGGGTGCTAAATGAGAGGGGGTACGTAAAAGTTGCGATATTTGGCCAATAAGTCGCTGTATCTTAGTAACGGTGCGAGATAGGGCCTAGGTTACTATTAATCACTAATAGGAAGTCGTACACTGTTCTCGATTAGCGCCGAATGCAATGACCTTGAATGACATTGAACGCCGCAATAAAGGCTTTATGGAACTTTTTGGCGATTTCGGGCTGCGACACAAGTCTATATCATTCACAAGTTGACGCCCTGAACTATTGTTATGCGATCCAAATAGAGAATTTGGTATTCGTATATTAACTTAGCGTGAACACGTCAATTTTTAGCCAAACTACTGAACCGGAACTGCTATAGGCTTTCGCGCGTCTCGTGAGCATTATCTTAAATTTCTTGTAATAGATGGGCTATGTTGCTTTTCTTTTATCTGTACATATTCGGCACTCTTTCTGTCTGTCCGTTTATCGTTTTCTGGCAAATAAACGTGTTCATAAGAAGAAACTGAAACACTAAATAGTGCCCGCGAAAAGTTGAAAACTGAAGTAAAGCAAACAGTTGCTTTGGTAAAACATTAAAAGCAAACAAGATTCTGCACCAGTATTTTACGCACGAAAGTTCTTTTTTTACAGAAATGGACGGTAACTAGAAGCACAGGAAATTTCGGGTACACTTAATTACTCATCAAAGAGTCGCTGCTCATGTACAAAAGCTTGAGCAGAAATTATACGGACGCTAAGCAGCATGCTGAAATGACTTCATTCGAGTCGGCAAAAACTCCAAACTTCGCACAATATTAAAGGCCCTGGCACGTACTGAGCAAACACCTACGTGCAGCACGTTTCAGCGCGGTTCGAGCGGCGCTTGGCTGCGCTGAAAAGTGCTGCACTTTTCAGCGCAGCCAAGCGCC
>Ga0209671_1004410_pt1 | contig 13943 bp, 10 predicted proteins | sample WorMetHERISLAND2_2_FD_187401 | JGI IMG/M metagenome (GOLD analysis project Ga0209671, IMG submission 187401) | Marine gutless worms symbiont microbial communities from Max Planck institute for Marine Microbiology, Germany - Olavius geniculatus... | ecosystem: Host-associated > Annelida >... | reverse complement strand
CTGATTAGCGCTGTTCGCACTATGCTGTACTGTATGTCACATTAGGCCTACCCATTGTTGTGTTATAGACAACTTGATGATTGTGCTTATGTCGTATTTACGTTTGTGTTTTTGACATTATTGTGCTTGGGAGCATTTGCGCTTATGTACTGTCGCCTGACACCAAAAATTGCACATAAAAATTGCTCTTGAAATAAATCTGAAAAGACTGAAATAGCGCAACGACAGTACACCGAAAATTATCCTTATTACTTTGATTATCATTACTACCGATACTCTTATTACTTAAAAAAGTGACCGATAATTGAGTATACAGCAACAAAAGAGAAGAATTGGTTTACTTTCGCAGACGGTGAGGGTAGCGTCGGTATGACGGTCGCCTATCTTGCACGTGTAAACTCCGCTGTCCTTCAGCGCCAGATTGCGAATTACCAGCGTCTGAATCTTTCCGTCTTTGCTGCTCATCTCATAACTGCGACACATTCCATGTCGGCCCCTCAAAATTCTGGGTGGAAACACCAGTGACTTTGTCCCCCACGGTTGAAAAATAATGATTTGGCTAACCAATTTTGACGACAAAAATCATTTTAAAGCCAACAATGCACTAAAATCAACGAGGTTAAAATCAACTGAAACTCCATTCTTAACCCCTTAATCTTGCCCCTTCTTCCCCATATCCCACATTTGTCGTTGCGTTTTGTCCAAAAATATTGATACAGATCAATCATTATAACGCTGGAAGCGACCAACAACAGCTTTGTAACACAAACAAATACAATATCTTACATTTCTCTGAACAAGTCTTACTTATATCGTAACAGTAGACAACTGCAAAAATGCTAGATTGCAAGAAATAAATGCCTACCGGTCATCCTCTTGCAGAACTTTGCCGTCTTTCAGCCACGAGACGTCGTAGTTTTTCGGGTTCCTCACTTTGCACTGTAACTTCACGTTTTCGTTTTCGACCTTGTCGACGTCTTTGAGTCGTTCGCGAATAACTACATCGGCTGTACAACGCACGATACACATGATATTACACACAATACGGTTGTCAAAGTTTCACACGATTTACAAACTGACACTGTAAGTAAGTAAGTAAGTAAGTAAGTAATTTATATGGCGCGTTAACTATAAGTTGTAGCCGTCCAGAAATGCAATGTTTGAGGCTAAAAACCCACTTGAGAACACTTTAGGGACAAAATTAAAAGTTCAAGCGCTCATAATCTTCTCCGTTAAAAATTTCTAGTTGTCTGTCATAAAATTGCAACTTCCAATCCTGCACGTCATCTTTTTAGCCCCCGACGCCGCCGTATACCGTTAGCTGTTGACATATCAATACCAGGCACGCAAAGAGTGCGAAATAAGCGTGTGCAACCAACATACGCGCAACCAGGAGCTTGGCGACTGATTCCTTGTTTTGCACCGTGCAGGTGTAGAGTCCTTCGTCTGCAGCTGAAACGTTGATCACCTGCAGCTGCCGTATCTGTCCGTTCTCCACAATGATGTACTTCATGTCGTCGGCGTTAACTCGCTGTAGAAATCATTCAACGATAAGTTAAATATCAGTGTAAATAATTTCAGACACTGCGATTAAATTAAGCTTTATATTGCTAGGTATCAAAATATAGGAGAAAACAAGGTCGACCAAGAGCTAAATGGAGGAGCGCAGTCAACAAAGATCTACAAAAGATGGGGTTCACCCGGGAAGAAGCAAAGGTGGCAGCTCTTGACACGGTTGGCATCGGAGTGTGGCCCAATGTGTCCACGCCGATGCGGGATGAATCAAGGTCAAGGTCAAGGTCAAAGTCAATGTAATTAAGTGTTTACCTGCGCATTTGACATTTGAACATATGCACTTCTTTAGGTGCTCTACTTTATCTTTGTTGCGCAAAAGTGCCAAAACAATGTACTCGCATGCTAGTATAGAGGCACAACAATTAATTAAAACGTTTAACATCACTTAGGCTACATACTACATTTAGATAGTAAAAATGATTATACTCTTTATTGCCAGGTATTTGGTTAACAAGGTTTTGAAGACGAGAAACGAAGAAAAAAATCCGCTTTTGCTGAAGCAGCAAGCGTCTAATGGCCAGTTCACATCTACAACGCAAACCTGACTCAACTGTTGAGTTGAGTTAAGTCGGCGTCGACGTAGGTGTGAATTGGCAATAAGAATTGCAAATAGAATATCTTGCCTTGTTGTCTTTGGACCACGTCACGGGCGCGTCGTCGTAGTTAAACTTACATTCAAATATCGCCGTCTCCTTCTCGTAACAATCAACATCGGATAAATGTTTCACGAACAGATAGTCCGGTTCTGCAATGCAAATCAACACAATCAGTTGTGTCAAACTATACAAACGACTGTGTGCTGTACAAACTTACAATAAATGAAAACATCTGCGGAAAAAAAATTCTGCTTCAACAGTTGCATGCACGAGAAATTATCGACAGCGCTTCAGATTCGTTTATCGATTACTGGCGATATATAAATGTTTTTGGTTGATTGATTGATTAATTGACAGTTTACTGGAATATGCAATAACTTATAAACAGAAGCGTATTTGTATTTAGACATGTAAAAGGGGTCTCAAGTACAGCTAAATTATCTTACGTTATACCTGGCAAGGCAAAATCCCTTTTTCTTCTGATTAATTTTTCTCTTTTATTAAACCAATTTTACTCAAAAATAAAAGCGCAGGCACAAGGGTGTGCCAAATACGCCAAGAAGTACGTTACGTGAAGCTATAAACTTATTAAGACGCAAACAAAACGACGTAACTGAGTACTGAAATGATTTAGTTTTTGACAAACTGACTAATGAGCAAGCAGTAATGCATTACAGTAAGCACCGTCTAACGGCGTCGGTGGCCTACGTGCCTACGCTCACGTACGCGTCAACCAATGACCACTGAGCTCGCTCTGTTTGCCGATTGGTCAGTTCGTCAAAACTGAACCGTGTCAGTTTAGTTCAGTTACATTGCTCTTTTCGCGCCTTTAGACAACGACATCTTTAGATTAAACACAGAAGCAATCAAAAAGTAAAAAACGTAAAGTCCTTCCGGAGCGTTAAAGCCCAATAGACGACGCTGATTTCCATTTCCTAAGGCCCTCAGCCAGACACCAGTTTTTACACTGCGAGACCACGGATACGGGACTAGTGCATCGTGCGGTGTGCCCGTTTACGTCCCAGCTTTTTCTGATACTCATTGCGCCTACCCGCGGAGGGATGGCCAGGCTGAGTTGACCTTGGTGGCTGGTTACATACCGGGATGGTCACCCATCCAAGTACTAACCGAGCCTGGTGTTGATTAACTTCGCTGACTCAATCAACGACGCTACCAACTGAGCCAGACCACGTGCGTTAAAAAGTGGATGATTTCAATGCTGACCGTCAACAGTGAGGGTACAGACGGTAGTGTCACCGGACACCTCACACGAGAACGCGGCATTGTTCATGTCCTTCTGTACGTGACGTATCTTCAGTATGCATCGCTCGTCCCGGCGGAATATCTCGTACAGTCCGGGCGTATACTACACAGCAGTTCAAAGGCATAGACGTTAACGCTTCCTAGTTTGACAAAACACTAATAGTCATAAAAATAACATTCATAATTTGTAATCTTTATTCTTGTTTTCATAGCGTTTCTTTCACTAAACTTGCATGCTTTTTTCTGCTGTTTTGGAGGACTGATATCATCACGTTGTTCTTACACAGAGTTTTAAACTGCTAAGAGTTTTACACATATTTTTAAAGCTCAGAGGTCCGTGAAAATATGGAGATATGGTTTAGAACGAATGAGCTCTCGATCTTTAGCGTTATAAACCGAACCGATGTTTTTAGTACGCGTCACATACTTTATCAAACAAGTCACAAAAAATTACAGGTGAACAATCTGTCATTCAGTTAATGGCAGTTTTGAACAAACTGCGCGAGTAAAGTCGCACGCAACAAGACAACTAAGACATAATTTTTTGTTTACACACTTAGGAATAAAAAAGCACATTGACGCTACATACATTTAAAACGTCAAACGATCTTCGACGACATTCCTGTTTAATTTTTGCATATCGGGAGAACGAGTCGTAAGTGAGTAAGTAAATAAGTAATATATTGATGCACCTAATCAAACGCGATTATCGCGGAAAATAATTATTTAAAAAAACAATTATTGCAAATGTCTTTCGTACTTCGATGACTGCGCCATTGTTTCTCCACGTAACGCCTGGTTTTTCGTCAGACAGCGAACACTCAAGAACGAGTTCACTCTTCTGCTTGGCAGTCGCTGTCTCTGGCAGTCTCCTGGTGAATTGATATTCCACCTTCTTCGCTGCACATGCATGAAGCAACAGTTGTCGGAAAGTCTTATAGGGTGTTTACACAATCAAGCAAACATCGAGCCGCTAGCTCGACGTTCTAATCTATGGTAATTAGCATGCTAATTAGGAGGGGTGGCGGGTTGTAACTGGAAGGCTTATATAACACGTGATCAGCTGTGGGTTAAGAGCCTAAGCCTAGGCCTACATTTGAGCCAGGCGGCGGGGTTCCAATAGGCCTGCTTGAGCCAGATCGATGTTTGCTCGACGTTTGCTCGATGTTTGCTCGATCATGTGAACACCCTATTATTCTTGTCAGTAAACTTTTGTCCAAATATGCAAAATTTTGAGATAGAACCCAATTTTGAAAAAAAATATAAGAGCAAAGTTAAAATTTTGAGCATTCATCCTGTGTCGGAAAATTTCAGCCGACTGTCGGAATTGTGTCGTGTCTCTCGTGAAAAACTGCAAGTTTCTGCCCGCCTATTTTTCAACCCTACAGCGGCCAACATTTGCGTATCGCATCCAAACACACAATGCGTACTAAAAATGATCGTAATCAGTATAGTATTCAATTCGCAGACCTTCGACGGTCAGCCAGGCGGACGTCTCCTTGTCGTCAGTCTGACACGTGTATCTTCCGGCGTCTTCCAGCGAAACGCGACAGATCACCAGACTGAACGTCCCGTCCTCGCTCGCCTCGAAGTTGTACTTGTGCCCGTGGAAGATTTCCAGATGATTCTTAAACCATCGCAGCTTGGCGTTCGGGTTTGAATAGCGGCAAGCCAGCATTACCTTGCTGTCCTTTTCAGTGCACGTTGCGTCCACCATTTCCTCGATCCAAGAGTCCTGCAATCGGACGTGTTTTTACACACGACAGCTGGCCATAAGTCCCACGTTTGTAAATTTAAAATATCTTAAAAGCTTCGGAAACACTACAAGTAATTCAGTAAATAAGTAAAATAATTCGAAACGCTAATTTATCGGTTAGTTACACTGCGCCGCAATCTCAATATCCAAACGAAATTTCTTCTGCTTCAACTACTCAAAGTCAACGTCAGCGTTTCGGTTTGTCAAATCCAAAAGACTAAAATGTCCAAAACGCTAGTGCATGGAATCGAAACTGCTGTGTTGTGAACTCCATATTTTCAGTGATGCATTTTAAATGTTAATAAAGTTAATGTTGTCACGCGTTTTTTCTAAATACTCATATCTCATTCACCGAACGCGGTGCGCAGTTGAGTCGAAAAGTTTAGACGAAACTGATAAAATGTGTTGAAATACATGTATAGCTATTGTTTTGGGGGTTACTTTTTATTGAAACACAGTGTATACTCAAACTATGACAAAACGTTACCATTCTGTAAATGGCAGTCGGGTCCATTTTCCGCAATTCAATCGATTGAGCCTCTACTGCTTCTTTTTCTTCAATCTACGACCGTAAAAAAGTCACAACAGACAATTCAGCGTCGCCCAATCATCGCCATCTCTAAATCTTTTGAATACTGGAACAAAACTACAAAAGTTAATCAATTTATTTTCAGCAGAAACAATCTGCTAGTCACAGTGTAGCACGGTAGTGCGTAACACTGTTGTAAGGGCGACTATCAAAGTCGATGGCAAACCCCAAATTTTGGGCACCCGTAGCCTTCAAACACCTAAATCAATTGACTTAAAATTTGACTTGAATGATTATGTCAGCGGTCTGACCCTACGTGCCAAAATGGTACAAATCGGCCCAACGAAGACGGCGGGGGAAAGGGGAAAATATAATGTTCAATTGGTTTATTTTTTCTTTTTTTACTTTTCTTGCCAAACTCTGGAAAACACATTTTTGGGAGTATCACCGCATTCTTCGCACTGGATGACGTGTTTTGATGGGGACTGATTTTCTAGGGGGGTGGTCTCAACATTCATCTTTCATATTTTCCCCCTTTAATTCCCCTAAAACCGCAAATTTTAGGCCCATTTTCTGACTTTAAAAAAATTACAACTGAAAATGCTTAACAATGGAGATGCTCATCTACAAACAACCCTTAATCGTCATCGTAGCCTTACCAAAGTGGCATCCCAGTCTGCGCTGCGCCGTCCTGCTGGAAAATGAACCTAGTGGGCAGCCGGCGATTGCTTTAAAAGAACGATAATTAAATAATAATTTATAAACAAAATACATTACTGTTTATTAAGACGTCACTGTGACGTTATCGGCAGTAACGTGATAACCGGTTTTTAAAAATTAAACGGCATTTTTAGCTTAAACATTTCATGCTGAAAAATCGGTAGGCGATCATGTTCAAAAGTCTATAATTTCGTTGTTTTCAATAGAATCACATTTTACTTAGCAATTAAATGTAAAACGCTTCTGTAAACAAAGCTGTAAAATTTGAAGTTAAAATTCCAAGCGGTTGCTGAGAAAACGGCGAAAAACTTTAGGGGCTACTTTTTTGCCGCATCCTGTAAACAGCCAGGCCCATCCTACATACCTCGGGCATGCGATACTCGGGCTTTTCGATGTACTCTAGCGACGGCCAGTCTGTGATGAGGTCGGCCAGAGACAGACGATGCATGGGCTGGTTCTGCTGCATTAGTCGCCTTTGTCGGAAGATCTCCATGTCCGGGTTGCTGTAGGTCCATTCTTGCGTCGGCGGCGAACTGAATATGTCCGATGAACCGGAACTTGCGGAGGAGCCATTGCTGGACAGCTGGTAACAAATAATGGCACCATTTCAGTAAATCGTTAAGGAGGGAGTCTGAGCAATCTTTGGGAATGTCTCAGTCTATATAAAGTATTCTTCTTGCAGCAGTAACACTGTTTCAAAGGTACGATTTATAAATCCTTAGACCTCCCCAGCACTTCCTAAACGACGCCCCTGTCAATAAATAAAATAAATAACCTAGACCGAATGGTGTTATTAAAACGGGCAGGTTTTCACGCTTAGTTATAGAAAAGGGACGACTGAAATCGCGGGAGTGGACAACGCGACACCAAGTAGCAGGGGTGGACATCGCGGGAGTGATTGGTAGTAGAAAAAGTATGTGCGCACAGAAAAGTCTCAGTTATACACGTAGTAGGCCTATGTGTTGCAGTTATTTTTGGCAAATGTGGCACAAAACGAAAGCTCTCATGTAGCCTATAACCACGAAACGGAACGCTATCTTTTTTGGACGTGTCAACTCAAAAAATGCGAATGGTGGAGATTTTTGGATATTTATGATGTTACTAAATACTGAAAAAGTCAAATGCAATAAAAATACACATCGCAAACATGTGAAATAAAGCACACAAACAGTTACATTAGTAGCAAAGTTCACACTGTCTCTAGTGAAAATTACGAGATTCTAGCTCGCAGTTAGTCTCGTGTATATGTAGCCTATAAGCACTGCCTCTAATGAAAAATACGCATCACCATCGTGATCATACCACGACACACCGGACACCCTGCATCCATTTCAGCAACTCAGCATCTCAGCAGTATTCGGGACTACGTTGCTCAAACAGATACCTTTGATTTGCCGCTGGTTTTGATCGTTGCTTATTGCTGTTCTGCTACTCCCTTAATGTCCACTCCCGCGATGTCCACCCCTGCTACTTGGTGCCGCGATGTCCACTCCCGCGATTTCAGCGCCCCCATAGAAAACTCACATCTACGACGCAACCCAACTCAACTCAGCTAACGTAGCTGTGGGCGACAATGCAATGGCGTCATTAGCATTGTGACGTCTCGCTGCAGCGCACATACCACGTGTTGTTTGCTAGCCTCACTAAACAGTTGAGTTGAATTGAGTTTTGTATATCTGCATCATAAATGTGAGTTGACAATTACGTCGAGCGCAAGAACGGTTATCAGTATTTATGAATGTCTATAGAAAAGGCAATAACTGTACTGCTGCAGGAGCGCGTGTGAAGCGTTTTGTATCACTATTTGCTAGCACTTAGGCCTACTTACGCAGCTGCTGTTTGCTTCATTTAGGCCTACTGTTCATCATATACCACAAAAACATTGAGAATTACGTACAGCGAGTCACAATAAAAACTGGACCCATGAACATGGTGAATAACGAGGTTAAACTAAAACTGCCGTTAATGTAGGACCTATATTAATATTCAATATTTATTACGGCCTCAACCGATTAAACCGTTGTAGGGTATTAACTAGGTTATCGTCATTACTAAGTTCCTTAGTCACACGAATGTAAGTGCAATTGCAAAAAGCGAGAAGTACTTTTTATGTTCGCACTGCAATAATAATTGCATAATAGATCACTGGTTAAACCATTCTACACATGGCATACAAGATTACTTAATGATTACACAAAGCGACAGGCCTAAAATGAAATAAAACAAAACCAAAAAACTAAAATAAACTAAAATGAAAACCGAGCGCTGCGGCTTTCATTTTAGTTTTTTACATTGTAGTTCAGTTTTAAAGCCTTGTACGCTTCTCAAGACGACGGTTGAAGAACAAACCCGAAGAAGTAGTCGTTGAGCAGCTCTCAATGACAGATCAACGCTTGATGAGCTGCGATGCATCTGTCCGGCTGGAGCTTCGTTCGCTACACTCATCACACAATTCCAGTCACATCATTCAGAACTGCTCTGTCACGACGAACCACTGTCACAGTGGCGGATACACACTCGTATGAAACTCGACTGGACAAATGAGTTGATTAATTGTGATACACATAGTAATCTCGAATAAAATGGGAGAAAATGGACGTCAAAAAACCATCAGTCTAGTAAACTAAAAATTTAAGGCAGAACTCAACGTAAGGCCGCCCGGACCAAATGTCCGATTGGAAGAGACTGTATAATCGGCTGCTTATTCGTCAAGCCGTCGATTATACATGTGGCAAAATGCCCTTCTCCCCCAAAACCGGTCAAAAGATCTCGCTGAAATTTAACCTCAAATCCTTTCAGACAAGAGTCGTCTTTCCTCCAATTTCGGTCTCGATCTGCAGATCGTTTCGGTAGAAAAGTTGTTAATAAAAATAGAAAAAAGCAAGGCGAAAACATAAGACCTTTCGTTACTAACGTACGAACGGCCTAAAATAAAACTTAACAACAGATGATAGTCAAGACTAAATCGTGTCAACCGGTCTTACAGCTAACAAATTACCTGTTGTATTTGTTTTGAAACTGCAGATTCGGTAAAATGTTGTAACAATGTTTTCCGGAAAAAAATTCATATTAATACATTTACGAAAAGTAAAACTTCTCACTGTTTTTTTTTAAACTACATCACTGTCAGTTTGATAACTGTGCATTTATCAAGTGTTATTAAGAAATCGATTTGACGTAATTTAAATGACATACCATTGAGGTCTGACTCATCAGGTTCTGTCTTTCGTCGCGACGTTTGTCTACGAAATAGCACATGAGACATCGCAAAATACTACTGCATAACGCATACGGCGAAACAGAAGGAAGAGAAAATAAAAGCCTATAAAGCTGACCTCTTAACACAAAATACACAAACTAAAAATATAGGGCAAAGCCAAACGTAAAGCTGCTCGGCGCTGTAAGTCTGAATGAAGACAGTTAAGAGATTAAAATTCCGTTCGCAGCAAAGTCACGTAACCCGAACGCAATTGCATTATCCTATACATCAAGCGCAGTGTTGAACTTGAGTGGTTCGAAATGAAACAACAGAATTTTGTTATTTGTAAACCAATGTTCACCAATTTTTTGCTTGCGACGTGAAATTGATCGTAATTGAGAACGCCGTTTTTTTATCAATATCTTTATCCATTCCCGAGATATGTGCGATCAAAGTCTAAAGCTGTTCGAAAACGCGCGCACTGTCGACTTTGGGTAGGTCGAAATGAGCCCCTATAACTTTTTTTGTTAGTGGACGAAAGTTTACCAATTATTTTGTGTTAAACCTGGTAGGGATGACTGGCGATAACGCCGTTTACCACTTGTCGATATCTTAATATCTTCCGATCAAAGTCCAAACTAGCCCGAAAACGCGCGCACTGTCAATTTTGGGTGGGTCAACGTAAGCCCCTATAATTTTTGTGTTTCTGGACAAAAGTTTACAATTTTTACGTTCAACGTGGTAGGAACAGTGCTTAATAAAGCCGTTTACAAATTGTCGATAACTCCGTTCAATACAGAGATATTTGCAGTCAAAGTCGAAAGTTGTCTTAAATCGTGGTAAATTTTGGACGTTTTTTGCCTTCTCAAATTTTAAGTGGGTGGTACCCCCCCCAAAAAAATTGTTCGCGGCTTAACACCCCCAGTTAGCGGCACGTCACGTGGCAAAGTTTCATTACGCTACCTCTCTTAGCTCCAAAGTTATAGAGGCTCATACGCTACATTTTAAGCCAATTTTGACACCTCCTTTGCAAAAAAATAAAAGGGGACCCCGTCTCCGGTGAGGTGTTGGCTAGCAAGACTCGGATATTCTATAACGCGTGTAAGAATTTCGGCACGCAGCACCCCCTTTGGCCGAAATATGATATTTCAGAAAGTCGATTTTCTGGGTACAATTACATCTCTAAATCTACGTGGTTAGTGGACCAAAGTTCACCAATATTTTTTCGTTGAACGCGGGAGGAAACGCTGTCGTTGGTTTTCAGATTTTGGATATCTCTATTCTTTTCGGAGATATTCGCGCTCAAAGTAAGAAGGGGTCCAAAATCGGGCCAAATTTCGCCCCCTTCCCAAATTTTTTTTGAGCAGACCCCCAAATTTTTGGACCGGCGTTATAAAATCGAACGTGGTTCCGAACATGATGCAAAATGTCACGGCGATCGGCCGAAGGACCTCAAAGATTTCGCGATGAGAAACGAACATAAGGCCTTCGGGGAACTACCGTTCCGGGCGGCCTAATTACTCTACTGCAAAAATGCTGCTAATATGTCTCTTTTAACAAAAAAAGCTTTATTTTAAAACTAACCCCTTAGCTGTTGTAATTTAAAATATACGCTTAATCGCTAACTATTAACCAAATGAACTAAGCTAATTAGTTGTCTTAAATTATTTCAAAATATGACCAAAATACTAAAAAAATTTAAGTTCTAGACAGCAAGGGTTACAATGTTTAATTTTTGGTTTTTATATCTCAAATTTGTTCCCTGCAAAGAAAGAGCGAAAAAGTCACATTGCATCAGAAATCCACAATTGAATGAAATTTTTAAAAAACGTAGCAAAAAACAACAACCTATGCAGTTCGGAGTTATCGCTCTCAGCTTCATTTACGTCTATACAAACAACAAAACAAGTTCAAATTAATGTCAACATTTTGACGCTAAATAGCTTTCCCAAAATATTTCTTGCACGATATTTACACGACGCAGCTGCGGAAGAAACGTAATCATTATATTCAGTTATTATTACCTAAAACATTATTTAATCCTATTTTTAAAAATATTACAAGTTATTCGTGTTGTTATTTTCTACTAAAAAAATTACACTTTACACTTGGAGTTAATATGAGTGGTGCGGACGTCACTATGTCACGTTTGACTGTGTCAGCTTATGCCAGTCGCTGCAACACGCAGAGTGGTAGCGTACCTGAATTGACGAGGTTTTCGGCATTACCGTTCAGCTCCGCGATTGGACCAACACGCTCTGTCGCACTTCGCTTTCGACGACGAGTCTGCCAAGCACATTCCAACGCCAGAGTACTTAAATATCATTTTTTTCGGAGAAAGTGCAAAGCGTGCAATTGTAACAGTTAGTTTATCTACTTAACGTCTAATCGGAAATTCGGATTTACGGTCAACATAATGACGAAAAGTTATTTTCGCTCACCGCCGGCGCGCCGTTGAACTGCTCTGAACCGTTGATTTCTTCGCTGATAATTAGTCCTGCAGTTTCAAAACAAAACAAAACCGCAATAGTCGAATAAGTCAGAATATTTCAGTCTAAACTTGAAATAAGCTTACGTAAGTTTACACAATTAGTTCTTGTAAGAAAACGTCTAGTAAGAAATTCTCTTTCACATAATTATTCAGCGACTCTGCAAAACTAGAAGTCAACAGCAAATTGTCACACAAACAAACAGCAGATAAATAAAAGAAAAATTGCTTCTGTATGTTTATAAATTTACAGCGAGTAGAAAAATGAAAACAATTCTCACAGACCTTCGCTTTTGGAGTTATCGCTGCCATTGTCTGTGATTTCTACAAGTATACAATATACATCGCAAACGATATTGACTGAAAGTTCATTGTGGATTAGCACACGGAAGTCTAGCGTATGTAACGATTTTGTAATTTCACAGACTATATATATTGCTTAGATTTTACGATCACGTCACACATGTTAAGTTCGGTATATATATATATACTGAGCGACGGAAATAAAACGAAATAAAATGAAATCAAATAAAATAAACTGAAATAAATTAAAAGCCTCGCACTACGGCTTTCATTTCATTTTTATGGCTCTGTGCGCACATTTCAGCGATTACAAAAGCCCAGCGAAAATCGTTACAGTTATCACCTGTTGGCGGTTGCAGATTGCGTGAAAGTTTGCGAGAACGGCGGAAGTCAGGAAGATCTGATACGACGTCGTGCTCCTCCTCCGCTTTCTCCGTCTGGACGCGGCAGTGTCCATTCTGCAAGCTCTCGCCGTCTTCTGTAACCTTAATTATGTTATTAGTATTACTGCTGTCGTCTTTGTTGCTGCTGCTGTTGACCGCAGCAGCCTTCACACCGTTGTCATCTTTGTTTTCTGTCTTTTTCGTCGTTTTTCTCGACTTTCGCTTCTTTTCTACACACACAACAAACAATGGCTAATTCTCGTATTTTACCGCCGAATGGTAAAACGGTGTAAAAGACGCTTGGAGTAGAAATAGACCTCAAAGTGCGATGACGTCAAGGATTGGACATATTTATCAACAGATGAGTTGCTACTGTCGACAAAGAATCTCGCAGCTTGGAGGAACGTGGTCTGCCGTGCCGCCAATGTTCGCACCAGCGACGATGACTGCGAAGAAATTAAGAAACGAATTATAATGTGACACAAAATACATTTTGTTTCGCTTTAGAAAAGTAGCCCAGTCGCACGGTATAAAAATGTGTGTTGTTTAAAATCGAAGCGATCGGCACCACGGGACGATATCGGGATGTATCCGCTGAAGATACCAGGATGAGGATCCTGATCTGATCTCCCGGTGTTTAGACGAACTCTTCAATCAGCATTCCAGTCATGTGCCGATGCGGCCACCATGCGGCGACCTTGGGATGATTGTATGACATCTTGGGTCGTATTACGTCACCCTGGGGACGGACACCTTGGGTCCTTCCTTTGAAGTGGCGCCGCTGACCGTGACGGCGGCGACGCTAGCTATTGGCTTAAACACCTGAGCATGCCGACGCGTGAAGGCGGGTCTTAAGTAGTGTAGGTACTGAGTATACATTAAGCGAAACCGAATAGTAGCTGAGCAGAATACACAATTGTTTATGGACCGACGTCCAAATACCTGTAGCCCAAACCGTTTTCACGACATCAAACATTGCTACATTGCTATAGAATCTGCTCGTAAGTATTTGTCGACAGCAAAATGAGTATAAAAGTGCCCATGTTATACGTGCTTGTACAAAGCAGTTGTCAAAATGGCTTTATCTACGATGCGCTCCGTGTTTATGAACGACAACATTGTTATTGTGCC
>Ga0209671_1004407_pt1 | contig 13951 bp, 7 predicted proteins | sample WorMetHERISLAND2_2_FD_187401 | JGI IMG/M metagenome (GOLD analysis project Ga0209671, IMG submission 187401) | Marine gutless worms symbiont microbial communities from Max Planck institute for Marine Microbiology, Germany - Olavius geniculatus... | ecosystem: Host-associated > Annelida >... | reverse complement strand
GAGAAAAAAGAAGGAAAAGGAGAAGGGGAAGGGAAAGGAAAAGAAAAAAGAGAAGGAAAAGGGGAAGGAAAGGAGAAGGGAAAGTGGAAAGGGAAAGAAAAAAGAGAAGGAAAATGGGGAAAGGGAAAGGGTAAGAAAAAGAAAAAAAAGAAGGGAAAGGAAAAGGGGAAGGAAAAGGGAAAGATGGAAGAAAGAGAGCTTAAGAAAAGTTGGACGCACGGACGGACGCACGGACACTCAGGTGATTTTATATTCTGTCCAATGCTATGCATTGCATTGGACAGACAATTATTGTTCCTGCAGCAGATACCAACAGCCGGCTATATATACTCCGGGTAATGGGAATAGCAAGCGTTGCACATGACCGTTTGCCGGGTGGCGACTGTGGTCACGTGATCACGCACCGGATACACAGATTTAATGCGCTGGAAATCGCCACGGTCGATAATATGACCCACTATATAGGCGTCGTGCAATTAAAAAATAGCTTTGTGGGCCACTGTTCTCTTCGACAGCGTTTCTGCCATGCATAGGACTACGCTATGTACACAACTACCCACTCCACTCCTTTTCCGAAAACACTGACGAATTATGTCTAGCATTTTGTGGCTACACAATAACATTATTTGTCACAAAATGGAAAAAGCACAGCAGAGCAAACATGAGCAGAGATTCGAATATATGTCAAACGAAAACGTAACAAAGCCAAAGTCATGATGCGGAAAAAATGATCGTAAACAACATCGCGCGGTGTGTGCTAGACACCACGGCAGGCGCTCTTATTTCGTGCTGTTCGTGATGCACACGAAAGAAAGATAATAAATGTCTTGAAATACGTTGATGAGATCTGTGAAGAGATGTTGCCATCCGTGCACAGTCGTCAAGCAGCGGCAAATATTCGCAATCAGTGAAGCGACTAGAGCCTTTGATCAAGAGCATCAGACAACGACAACACAGCTCGACTATTCATTCGACTAATATCTGACGCACACAGGTAGACACAGGCAAGATGATTATAATGACGTCAATGCTTGGCGATAACATGAAACAACCACGCGTAACAACAATAGAAACAAACTGACAGACAAGCGATAGACCAACGACGCGCGTGCGATCGATAATCGGTATGTAAAGATATCAACGGCATACTGCGTTAAACTTTCACATTTTAATTATCTGGTCGCTGACGTCGTTGAACGTTAAAACGAATACATAAAATGTCAGATTGACGATTACTTGGATTCGACAACTGACAACAGCTAAATAGGCTAATACACGCACGATGCAGTAATTCCTTTGAGATTTTCAATGCGGTGATGTACGCAGCAAATTCGTTATGAACTACAAATAAATTAAGTGTTATTCAAAACTATTTCTGTATTAACTGTGTTTTCAGTGCTGTATTGCTACAACACTAGGCTATGTAGAGAATAAAGATTTTCATACGAAGTGACGGCAGAGTCATCTGTTCGTCATCTGTAGATTTTCAGCTTGAACTTTGAGTCGCTTCGTGGTCTTGCCATTTTTTTTGTATATTAATAGGCTACTATATTTATAGCTGCAACCTTTTCTATAAATAATCAACAATTTTTGATATCATCTCAGCAACTTTTTTTAGGTTCGACGTAGTTTATAGGTGACTTGTTGTTTTTGCTATTCCGTGTGTGAGCAATAGTATATAATGGTCCGCAGTTTTGAATGGCTTTGCCTTGCGGCAAGTTTTATTTCGTCTGCTGTTTATAACAAACGCTAAAATGTAGGCTGTTAAGTTGCAAAGTAGCCAAAATAGCAAAAAATATTATAAGAGAAAAACAGTGCTTACAGTGTTTGTTAAATGTTTGTCTAGGCCTATCGTTTTAGTTTGGACTTTTCTGACAGAGACCTAACTACCTAACTATGCAGTGTTGGTATTAACGTAGGTATTTTTCTGGTAGAGTGCACACATTTAAAATAAAAAGTGCTAATGATCCAGCATTTTATCGTCTGGAAGCTGGCAATTTATGCAGGTTTTACAGGTTTTACTGATGTTAATCAGTATTTGTTAGCGTCTGACATTTTGCTGCTCTGAACCTGGTCAGTATGTCACGTTTTCTTCTTCTGGTTACGAAATCAGTAAACTTTAGCGTCCCATTTGTGTAGTTTTTGTATCGAAATTCTGCAAATAAGAGCTGATCAGGATTACTTACTGCTTGGCTGCCACGAATTGCCGGATTAACACGGAATAACATAGGCGTAGTATATAGTGCTGCGTTGTTTAGGCCTATAGATTGCTGGCTGTTATCTAGCCGCCTGGATGTATGCATAAAGTCCTTCGTTTATTTTGTCGATATAATATGAACGCGAAAGCCACATAGGTCATCGTAACGCCGCGCGTCTAGAAATCCAATGCCCCAACTCGTGCTACCCCCATCTATACCCTACATGTATGCACTGTTCTAGACGCTGTGGAATGGATTGGAGACGAGCGCATCGCCTCCAGTAAGACCTCCTGGCAAGTTAATTCGCAAAATAATAATACTAATTAATAAGAAACACCGAAGTAATTTGGTAAAGCGCGGAATCGTTCTTCGTTTCCATTGGCCATGTGGCAGCAACAATTTGCAATTGCCTGCTTTGGTTCGACCCTCGAATCTCCCCTTCAACAGATGACAGAGAGACAACGCTACATAGAAATGTGTCGCAATAAGCGGAATCGAGTGCGCTGCAAGAAACGATTTCGCCTAACAATAACAAAAGCGAGCGTGATTTCGCAAGACAGTCAGTCACACATACATTTAGACGAAGAAACCCGTTATGTTCCATTATTGGACGACGTCTAATAAGTCTGGCCTATAGGCGCAGTTCGTCTCAAATCATAGACCAGACAGAAATACCGGCGTGCCTCGTCGGTCGTCCAATCTTCCTGTTTGTTTAGCTTGCTTTCATTCTGCAGCAGTGCGCCGTAAAGCGGAAATTTATGACGTATTCACGGACTTAATGACCACTTGATGCGGCGCTGGTACTCGGAACAAAACTGCGCCGCTCGCTCGGGATCGCACGATGCTGCGCTCCGTGGACCTCAGCCCGCACCACTATACACTATACAGTAATAGCACGGTCCGTCGTGTCTGATGTACGTTTATGTCTTCCGATGCAAAGTTTTTATTATTATTTACTAGTTATTATTAAAAATAGGCACAATCAGAGCGCCTGATAACGCAATTCATGGCCCATGCAGATCGAGCAAAGGAAATACAAATAGACTTTCGATTTCCGCTCTATATCATCTAATCCTGCGGTGTTGTAATTCGCGAACACACAGTTAATTAAATTTTCTTATCTTTTTTGCAAGAGCAAATGTGTGACGTCAAAATGACCCTAAGTTTCTAACCCTAAGCCACTCCTCATCAGCTTAACCGTTTCACATAAGGTAAGCGAAATTGGATTGCGAAAGAAACACCGACGTCCACAGAATTGAAAAAAACGCCTACATGCCATTTTTTATAAGATTGCTGTTCCTCAAATTAATAACAAATTGGGGAACTACTACTTTATACTACTCGTATTGTGCCGCTGTGGTAACTATAACATAAATTCTTGTTATCGCCATAAGTCTAATAGATCATAATAGGAGTATAGTTTTTGTACGTACTAGACTACTAGTTTGATTTTATGTTTGTGTGTACGCATGTCTGCACATGTACGTAGATTTTGTATTTTTCTGCTCTTGCAGCTTCGTCGTCGATCCGTCTTTCGTTATCATAGGCTATACCGGTGCCGCCTTTTCATTATTGCTTTATCAGGCACATATTAAACCTATTGATTGACTGATGCGAGTCCCTCACGAAATCTGCAAATCAAATCTGTCGGCGTCTGTGAATAAATTTTTACAACTCTGCACGGAAGAAAACATGCATGGTCTCAGCTTTAAAATGGCTGTCGAAGTCTGCGCTGTACGATAATTCTGTTAGCATATCTACAAATCACCAATTCATCTTCTGTCCAGATATTATTATTCACATCATCCGCCCCAGCGATTATATACTATTGTGGCTTTTTAACAACAAATTAAAGTACGCGCCATTAATTCATAAAGCAGCAAAATGTAGGTGTATAAGCTTTGATGTTTGCAAAGATCACGAGGATCGCAACTAACTACATGATTTATTACCGGACTGCTTTCATGTACTTTGGGATTTTTTCCATATTTCTCATCTCATCGGTTTCCTTTTACATCCACCGTATTTCGGCGAATGGTATGTAACAGATATGCTTGTTCTTTGGCTTGTTTAACAGTTCGATTACTCAAAAAGATTATAAACATATTTCAACGAAATTTCTTGGATGGGTTGTGCATATTGCACGAAAAAAAGTTATTCGCTTTTGACAGCGCTTATAAATTTTCCATTGCACCAGGTTTGCATTTCGTTTTCGACTCGAAATCAGGCTATAATGACTTGTAGTTTTTGTGTACAAACAGCGAGAAGACAACTCTAAAAAGTCGACTGTTATCTGGTCTGGTATATATAACTGCGTCTGAGTAATGGTCATCACGCGAGCGAATCGCGCTCCGCTTAATCCGCAGTCTCCCTCGTTTCATCCCGGTAGCTAATCAAACGGATCATCCGTTGACTAATAGGAATCTCTTTCTGTCTGTCGCTGTTCCGTCGTGCACCATTCCCTGCAGCTTCCTTCTCGCTACTCCATCTCTCCCTTACTCCCGCTCCCACACTCACAAAATACATCCAGTTGTCAACGCGCCGCGCTGCATGGACGTGAACGTTCATTTGCATTCAAACAACGACGGTAAATAAGCCGTTCTTTGGTCGTCAGCCGATGCCGAGGCAGGCACGGATGTTTTGCAGTCAGATCACGTGATTTCCGGTCACGTGATCCGCGTCTTCGATACGCATCGCATACATCAGAAACGATTCGTTTATGTGCAGCCGATAACCGGACACTGGTCACACAGGCTGTGCGAAGCTGAAGCTCACGATGGCTGCTATTACTGCGATGCTACTGCTGCTGCTCGGCATTTTGTCGACGACGTCGTAGCCGACGTAGCCGACGTTATTTGCGCAATTCATACGTAACAATCAAAAACAAATTTTACGGAGCACGGGCCTACCAAATCAATAAATTGTAATAGTCCCTACACAGCCACAGTGACAGTACAACGTTTTGAATGTTTGCTTACCTGTCGTAAGGTCTTTGGTTTCTATCGATGGGAGTCTGTAAAAGGGTTTATGTGCGGTCTACGTAAGTTAAACTTTTTGAATGTCCATAAATAGGCGGTGCTCAGATTTCACTCAAAAAATTGTCTTATTCTGCATGGTAAGTCTTATAATGTTGCTTGCGATGGCGATTTGTTGTAAATACGTTCATGTGTTTGTCAACGAGTAAGCCGTTAAGGTAAGCAAACTTTGGACAGCATTATCGTTAGTCATTTTTGTACAGTGGCTCTTACTTAATCCTTTCTCTTTCTCTTCTTGTACTTTGTGTCGGCTGTTACAACAAATAAACGTACCGTTTACATCTTGTGTAAAGTGGTTCTTTCAGGCCTTTCTGTCCATAAGCTAGTTAAGACATACTGGCTAGTCCAGTTCGCGTACAAGTATACATTATTGTTTTCACTTCGTTTTCTCCAGTCTTTCATGCAGTGCTTCGTGCGTCTTAGCTATCGCCGAAGCGTCCGTCTGTCCGTCCGTCACACCATTTATCCCTATCCAAACTGTGCACGCTAGGATCACGAAATTTTTTGGGCTGTTCAAAGACCATAGTTTCTTGTGACAGAATTTCGTGCGATTGAGTGGGGAATTCTCTTCGAACGAAGGGGTCAAAAAGGGTATCCCCTAAAAGTCATTATTTTACTGCTATCCGCTTGTCTAGTGTAAAAAATGGCTGCAGATAGACACAGTCCTTCCGCTTACAAGCACAGTGATGACCTTGAACGACTTTTACGGTTGCTGGATAAATAGCCAGGCCGGCTAGCAACGGCTATTCATTCGGTCAAATATCCTGTTACCGAAAAATAATTTCCTACATATACAGTAGTTAGCTATAGTGCTAGTGATGTACTGACGATACGCTGAAAAAATGAAAGCGCCTTGACGTGACGTCAGCTTGGTCAACGACAGGACTGGAACGACGCAGTGAAAAATTTATTAATGCACATAAACAAGATTTTATGAGTCTTCAGCGACTGGATACAAACACTTTGATGACCGTGACGTCTCTGAACTCTGTACAAAAACTAGGCCCATATTCAGTCAGCGCCGGCTAATAAACTGAAGTGTGATTAATTAACTTGCTGAATCGTTATGAAATGCCAAATACAATTAAAATTAATTGGCATATAGTTGATACTGATTCTAATTCTAGCTGGTATAACGAATCTGCCAATTCCAACTATTGTGTTAATTGGCTGAGCCAATTAGCTCTATACTGAGAGCATTGTTGGGGCGCTGGTACAGTTGAAATAATGTATTCATAACGAAATTTTTCTGTTGCCATACCGATGCAAAACAAACAGAAATTCGACAAATCAATGAAATCGCGAAAAAATCGAACAAGATGTATCGTTAACGTAAGAGTACGTTTATGTCCCATTCTACAGAAAAACCAATCAAGACTAAGGCCTAGGCCTATATATTTTTCAGTTTTTAGTATTCTTGCAGTTTCGTCGTCGATTTGTCTTTCATTGTCGGAGGCTATAGTGACTTTATGCTTTCTTGTTTCGTAGCAAAACGCTGAATGCAGTGACTGATGGCTGACTGTTAATCCCTCAACTGGACCTGCATTATTAACGTCTTCTGCCGGGCTGTACATTTGTGTCTATCAGACGCGTCAGACAAAACGTGTTCAGGCCTTAACACGAACAGAGCGTTCAACCAATGACGATCTCATCGCAGCTTAGACATAACATGGTGACTCTATATCATAATTATAATAACGAATAACACAACATTTAATTTTTTTTGTGTATAAGTATTATAAATCACTATTATTTCACTGAGCAATCGTTCAGTGCTTAAAACGTAGAAATTTTTTTTTATAAAAATAAACTTTAAAAACGTCTATAAATGTTTTCTACAACTATGAAAGTAAAAAAAGACAAATACAACGCAGAATTACACAAATAACGGTTTTCTAACAATTCGTATGATGTGACACCGACTCAAACTGTAGCCATGTTCAGAAACTGTCTTACGAAAAAAGTTGACTCTTTTCCGTTTCTAATGGCACCACTGACGTACCAACAGAGACAAAAATTGACTGCCAAACTTTTAAAAAGTCGAACAAATACGCACTCGTTCGAGAAAAGGTAAAACGGTAAGCATGCCTAAAGGCGCGTACAAAGCGATGTAACTGAACTGAACTGACACAGTTTGGTGTTTGAGGAACTGGCCAATGGACGAGTAAGGCGTAGTGTGTAGTCACGTATGCGTGCAGTCGCGTAGTCACTGACGCCGTTAAACGGTGCCTACTGTAATGCATTACTGTTTGCCCAATGGTCAGTTCGTCAAAAACTAAACCATGTCAGTTCAGTTCAGTTACGTCGCTCTGTACGCGCGTTAAGTATTATTCACTACAGAAACTGTTTTGCATTCTGTTGGGCACGAATGTAACTGTGTTATACCCACACAGTCTAGTGTCAACTGTGTCATACGGACCATTCACTGCAATGCTGGTCTAAAAAGTTTTTTTTTCAATTTTACCAAAATGTTTGTTTGCTATTATCGTTATGTATGCATATTTCGATGATATTTTACAAAGTAGTGTAGAGACGCATTTACGGTGTAATGGGATCTATAATAATCACGTTATTGCAAAGTGTGCCAGTAAAAGATTTTTGAAAATCGGTAAATAATTTGCGAAGATATGGAAAAAAGTAAAGTGGCACGTTTTTGGCCTATCCTGTAGATGCATGTTGCACGCTGCTAGTTTTCTTAGCACTAAACTTTAATGTATAAGGTGCCCCCCCAAAGCGTTGCGCTCGCAGATATCAGCTAAAACTGACTCTTTTTATTATGACATCGCATTAGACATCAATAGCGCTAATAACGCTGTCTGTCAATCAATACAATGTAGACCAATCCCTGACGCAAACAGCAAAACAGTCGGTTCTGTTGACTATCGTTTCAGTCTACCGGGCCGACAGACCAATTAGCCACGTTTCATTTTTATTGCGGCTGTATTATTAGGCCTATGCCACTGTAATGATGAGGTGGCCATGCGGTTTGACTGATAGCGTCTGGTAAACCGACGACGCGCTTCCCGCAACCAGGACGTCAAATAACGAATCAGATTTGCAACGGACTCATTTCTTGGTCTGACGTAGGCCCTTAGTCAGCTGTGTCTAAATTTCAAAAAGATTCTGATTTAACTGAGATACAAAAATGACGTAGATTTGTGTGCGTTGAAATGAAACATCCGCGCAGCTAGTTTTTTTGTGATAACTGGCGCGGACCGATTCAAACCAAAATAAACTCACAAAAAATACTTTAGTCCAAAAACAAAATTATTGCTTCAGTGTCATTTTAACTAATACAAATAAACATTTATACAATTAAGCATTCAAGTTTGGCAAGGTTTTGAAGACTTGTAGATGCGCTCTACAAATGTATTTTAAATTTTTTTGAACTGAAGGTATAGGAGCCTAAACATGCTGCAGAAAAACTTCAGCGTTCGTCTCCAAACAACAGTAAAAAGCGTTAGTAAAACTGGTTCACGTTTCACGATAACGTTGTCAAATTATATCCTGTGTTTGCGTTTTTGGCTCATTGTGGCGTGTTTTAGCACACAAAGCTACGGTCCTGTATGAAAATGACGCAATATTAGGGATATGAAAACGACAGCCTCTTGGTGAACTGTTGGCCTCTTCAGCGCGCGAGTCAATGGTTTTATTGTAGTTAATCGAAGAATGTTACGCGCCTTGGACGTATAGGCAAAGTCAAAGGCATATCGCCAAAGATACTGAACGTGGCATCGTGGAAGGTCGACACATTTGTATGCGTTCGCACAGCCACAAAAAAAACAAAACCGAGCGGCAGTGATGTAACGGGAAATGATGGCAATTATTTCGTAATAATAGTAAAACGCGCAGCACTGCACATATGTACAACAATATGCCAGCAGTGTGCAGACGACTTTAACACGCCAGACATGGTGCGCGCGCACATGGGCAACGCAATAAAAACCGAGCTCTATGGGGCGAGCACAGCCGACAATATTATATTAATATTTATTAACAATTCATTCAGCGCTGGCGGTCAGTGCTGGCTATTATTGCAGCAGCGGATTGTCATACTGCATGTAACACATGACCTACACACGCGGCAGAATGTATTTTTGCGCTTTCAGACCTATTCCGATGGGAAAATGTGACATTTGCACGCTTGCGTAATGCAACTTTGTCGGTCACATCGTCGCACTACATTCATGCGTGGACATCATACAACTACAGCCATTTATTTCTACAGTTAAAAACCGGAATGAAATTCCAGGAAATTCAACAAGTGTCGTGCTCGTGTTTCTGATATGCTAACTCTGACAGCGTAACTCTCACATTTGTACAAGAATATCCAACGAATCTTTGGTCGACGCATGCCACCACTCCATGGCATGCCACTAGCAGCGCTAAGATCACAAAACTAAATGCTATTGGTTGCGACGCGTCAGCTTAGCAAAACCTTAGTTTTGCTCACTGTGTCTGTGTGCCACGTACGGCGCACGACGGCGTCCAGAGTTCAGATGGACATATCTCAGCAACCGAGCATCGGATCCACTTAAGGTTTGGTTCTAGGTTAGGGTATTCGGGGTAAGCGGATCCAACGGTCACGTGACCGACGACGTCACGTGACACTGATAGGTCAAAGTCGTGGTTATAGTCAAACAGTTGGATGAGAAAGTGATCATCTCAGTAGCCTGCGGTCGAGACCACACGCATAGACGTCGAAGTGCAGAGACCGGGCGAGAAGCGACAACATGGGTAAGCCTACATGTACAATAGTACTGTCGTTCGCATTTCGTAGAGTTTGTAGTACTGTATGTTGGACTCGGACTCGGACTGGTAGGAAGGATCGATCGTCGACGTCAAAACATAGAACCATTCACTCACTCTGTCGCGCCGTCAGTCACTCGGAGCTGTGTGTAATATCGGTCATCACGTGGAGAAGCAAACAGTCGGAGACACGCGCGTTTGCACTGGCTTCTACGATTTGCCATCGCCGTCGTCGACACACGAGAGCTCGCTGGCGATGATTAAGGCTTTGTCGGCGTCCGTCGTGCGTCGTCTGACATTGTCATTACATTTACCCGACGACGTGGGGGGTCGCGCCGGGCACGGGGCAGCAAATCAATACGCGCCCTGCGACCCGTGCCGCACGACCAGCCTTATCAGTCGCTTTATTATTCAGAACCGGTCGCAGGCATACAGATCAACTCGCCGAGCGAGCGTGTACACACTGCGCGATCATCGCTTCGCCTCAGCATCGTCTCAAAGAGCATCTTCGACAGATGCAAAACATGCGCCGCAGCAATTCGACAAGTGATTGCAGACTAAACTGACGAAACTTGTACACATCACACGCACGACCGACCCACTTCTGTTCTACTATGAACCAAAACAGGACCGCAGATTTTTTCATAGTTTCACCAAATACTGACCGATTTTCAAACTTCTTCCATTGGCATTCCGTACTCAACAGAAAATTTGCAGTAGGCCTAAAGCAATCATTGAAGATTCAACCACATCTGAAACACGCGGCTACAATAGGTTGTAAAATATACATGAAAGTGTCAGAATGTTGGAGTGCGATGTAGGCTGTGTGACGGCGAAAGGTGGACATCTTAAACATCACTATGCTAATCGTGATATGAAAATTTGACTTTGCTTTTTTATGCTAATAAATGAATAAATGATAACATAAATTTCACTGACAAACTTCACAAGCGGGACGTTTTTTGAGTCACGCTGTATATTGCACATTTTTCGGTAGGAGAATATTCACATTGGTCAATATTTAGTACAGTTGTAACAAAAACTCGGTGATCTACTTCATTAGACTCACGCTGTAGTTTGATATAAGGAATCTATATACAGAGGTTCACTGGTGGCTTTCGATCCCAACATGCAATCACGCGACATGCGACAGAAAGCTGTTGCGTTCATTGTCTGCAGCTTTTTCCTGCTGTATTTCTGTCCGCACTTAATTTTGACGACGCCATTCGTCAGCGATTTATTCTCCATCTGTCAGTTGCCACTCTTTTTCTTTCCAGCCGTTTCTGACGTGCACTATGCTGGCACAAGACGTGTACACAGACATTTAGTACCCGGTACGTATTGTTTTTGTATCTGAGTTGTCTTCGTGTTATTTAAAATAATTATTGAATAAAAGTAATATCGTTTGTTTCATCCGATGAGCTATTTTTCTTTGTGCTGCTAAATAGATTGCTGAGAAAATCGTCACTCTTCATTCACACGGCGCGTGGGAGTATTTCGTAGTGTAATATACGAGGTCTATAGCTGTTAGCACAGCACGATGTATGCGTTATTGTATTATTTAGGTATTTTAATTGAATTACCAATCAGAAATAGCCTACGACTTACCAAGTAGTACAAATTTGATTTGTATTCCAAACCTGACATCACAAGATAATAATTCACACAGACGGCAGATAATAAACGCTAATTAATGGCGAAAGTCCGGCTTTCTTGTCCGTGACTGTCGAATACGCCACGATGACTACAGTGCGCATGGTATTTGCGTTAGAATAACGTAGTCGTGAAGAGTTATTAGGAATTTTTCGCATGGCTGCTCAAAGCAATCCACTTTCTCTCGCACCGAGAGATAGAAGAAGATGGAGGGCAGCAGCAGCAGCAGCAGCAGCTGTTACGGCGCTAATGCAGCCCAGTAATTTCCATCAAGTTATTGAGGGAACTAGACGCACGCTCACTATTTGCTTTTCTCCAGTCATTTAATTTTCGTGAATGATAATAATAAGTCTATTACAGTAGCGCCGAACGTTGTGATCTGGGTCTCCGGCAGCGAAAATGTTTGTGTTTTGTTTTTTGATAACAAACTTCGACATTTTGATAAATATAAGTGTGACAAAAATTACTAATAGCACAGCCAACGAAAACCGAAAACTGTTGTGATGAAAATATGGAAAAAAAAACTTTTTAACAAAATGCTTCAAAAAGCTGAAAAAATGTTCAGTTACAAAATGTAGCCCTAGTTGTATTTAAATTTTTTTCTCCGGTCGGCTACGGGCTAAATAATGATATGTTGTGCATGTTGTAAAATAAGCTGGTAATAATATTAGTAAAAATATGGTAAAAACGTTGAAAAACAGATTATGTAGAGATATAAATCCGTACGACGCTCCCACAGGAATACGGACTGGTTTGATCACTGATGTGGCGCACTCAGCGACACGATCTGCTGGTAGCAACTTGAATACAATGAAATCATCGCAGGTCACAGGTGTTTCTTTGTGGTTGATGCGTTTACGTGTGCTGCTCCCATAGCGTGTGATTTGTTGGAAAAATAACTAACAAGTAACGATTATTACAGATGCTTTCTTCGTGATAGAGGCGTGCGAAAAACTTGTCCAGGGTTTCTTCCTGGCAATGAACAGGTCAGGAATCGAACCCGCGGCCTCCCTATCGCGAGTCGAACGCCCTAACGACTATGCCACCTCGGAACGTCAATGGTAACATTGTGGATAGTTGGGAACTAGTTTCGTGGTCTACAGCAGAGGCCGCTCTGCGTCCTATATCTATCAGTTGTTGACGTAGTCATTTAAGTGGCAGAGAATGCAGTGATCATAAACGTCCTCTAGGTCTGTGCACTGTGCAGCGCTGTGACGTTGACTGGACGTGCAAACTGCGCTCATCGCTTGCGGCAGTTCCTTGCACTGCAGCTACAGTGTCACCGTGTCACGACAACGCATAGCTAGCCTGTACGTACGCCGCATGTGCTCTGACCTACACTACTTTAAATCAAAGTAGTGTAGTTTAGAGCACATGCGGCGTGAGAATTTACAACATATAGAAATGTGGAATTTGGGTTTAGGCTACGTGGTTGTCTCCGAACGGAATTATACACAGCGCCGGCAGCCCGACCCCTTGAAAAATGTGGTTGGAACTTGGGTGGACCACACCCACACGGCGTTTACCGTTAGTCACTGTATGTCCTAATTGATGACGTTTTTCAACAACAGTAATGTTTTTTTCTTTTTAAACTATGTAAATGTAAGACTTGTGATATAATGTGACAGTTATTATTTTTAACTAAATTGCGAAAAAATACTCCATTTTACGAGTGCCACAGGGTCACAGCCCTACAAAAATTAGGTTGTGTTTGCACTGAAGGTTAAAACGCGTGCTATCTCCCCACTGAAACCCTATTTGGTCCTAATTGTTCTGGCAAGATGCTCTCTATCTTGTTCAATTTCCTTGTCTCGCATTGCGTTCTTTGTATTTTTGGTTACACTACACGACTACAGTAAAAAACATCATAGGCTACATGACTAGCGCCAAAAGCGGACGAGAGGACAATGACATGCCCATTTATAGTATTTTGGCTTTGCATCCTTTGGGGCCAAGTTAAGTTCGGCACAAAGTTTATGTAACAAGTAATTTGAGCAAAGCTCATCAGACGCGCGACAGCCTTAGCAGTTCATATTCGCAGGTTGTCTTGATTTAACTCTATCCATTTTGACGCAATTCACTCTTGAAATCTACGCCGCAGCCACAAATTGCAAAAAACACTAAATTCCTTATTTCAGAAATTCAGGGTCATTCAAGGTCATCGATGTTTACACCAATAAAAAACTTGTCACTATATTGCTTGTTATGATAAGCAGCATGTCTCTGCCGATCTGCAACCGTTTTCAAGCTACACGAGCCAATAGCGGTAAAACAACTACTTGTAGGTTCTTAAAAATGTACGTTCTATGCTAAAAA
>Ga0209671_1004402_pt1 | contig 13956 bp, 8 predicted proteins | sample WorMetHERISLAND2_2_FD_187401 | JGI IMG/M metagenome (GOLD analysis project Ga0209671, IMG submission 187401) | Marine gutless worms symbiont microbial communities from Max Planck institute for Marine Microbiology, Germany - Olavius geniculatus... | ecosystem: Host-associated > Annelida >... | reverse complement strand
AAGATATTCAAAATCGGATAGTCATTCCGTCTATCGCGATTCCACCTGCGTTAAACGAAACAAGTACGGTGAAGTTTGGTCCAGTGACCTTGGAGATTTAGATGTTGAATCGTACCCACCCAAAGTGCATTATTCGGAAGACCATATTTCGGCCCATAGAGGGTGCTGCGCCCCCAAATTTTTACACGCGCTAGTGAATCACCAAGTCTTACTAGCACACCCCCCACCAGGGATGGTGGCCCCCCTTACAACTTTTTTTAAAGGGGGGTCTAAAATTGGCTTAAAATGTAATAAATTAGCGTTTTTAACTTCGGAGTTACTGGGTGTAGCCCGATGAAACTTTGGCACTTGACGTGTCTCTTTGTTGGGGTGTTAACGCAAGTACAAATTTTGGGGGCATTGCTCCCTTAAAATTTGGGAAAGCAAAAAATGTTCAAAAATCGGTGCGATTTACGACAACTTTCGAGTTTGAGCACAAATATCTCTGGAATCGATGAAGATAGCGACAAAATCTAAACGACGTTGACGAGAGCGATCCTTTCGGCGTGGAACAAAAAAAAATTTGTGAAATTCCATCCACTACGAACCAAGTTATAAGTGCTAATGTTGACCTACCCTAAATCGACAATGCGCGTTTGGCGTATGCCAATGCATTTGAGTTCGGGCCACGTGACTTTGATGCTCCCCCTAATGTCCCCCAATCGGACTTAGGGCGCCGGGTGGACTCACGTTGGGCTTTGCCCCAAATTTCTAGTTATTTTTACTCCATGATGCTACTGCTATGGAGCCTGAGATGACTGCTTTCAGTTTTTATGCTGCGATTGGTTATTAACTATGCTTAGAATTTTTGTCACACATAATGTTAATTGAAATGACTATTTATCAGTTAAGCGACGATTCACTGTAGTTGATGTCTTCCTGTCAACTAAAACAAAACAAATTCTATTATATACCAGGGATGTGGTCTCGGTCGAGACGTCTCGGTCTCGAGACAAGACGTCTCGTCTTGGTCTCATCTCTGACAAAATCCTCAACGTCTCGGTCTCGGACCGATGCATCTCGGGTCTCGTCTCAGTCTCGGAGCAATATGTCTCGGTCTCGGTCCAGTAGGTCTCGTCTCGGGCCATTACATCTCATCAAGACGTTTTGTGCAGGCGCGTGCTGTGCATACTTAGCTGCATTTAGAGCGATGTTAACCAGCATGACATTTGGGGCTTAGAAATATTCCTTTACAGTGTTTTTTTGTTCTTCATATACTTATTTATCATAAAGCAGAATTATGTCCCGTCAGTCTTTTTTCGTCAGTATGCCAGCGAAAGAATTCTGAAAATTGGTCATTAATTGGCGAAGATATGAACAAAAGTAAAATGGCACATTTTTATTGGCACACCCTGTAGTTAACAGGTTGAGCCAAAACAATGTCGGGCCAGACCGGGTCATGAAATTTCAGCCCCTGCAAGGCTGTAGTAGTTAAAACTTAAATGTCAATTTTGGTTCCGAAATTTGAAATTGAAGGAAAAGTGAGGTATTGTATAAATGATTTGCTGAAAATGCTTTTAGAAGTTGTTCACTGTCCTGCTTTACTCTGGTACATTGCTGCCAGCTGACTGATGTCTGCTACTGTTTCATTTGTTAGCCCTGCTGTACTTATCACCTGGATGTGTATAGTATATACAGATGCTAATCCTAACACTTAAGCATAGCACATTTGATTGACTTATTTATCTGTTCGCATGTCATCCAGTTGGAAAACAAGCAAAACACATACTGTAGGCAACAACGTATATTTTTGTTGTAATTGTGTGCTCTTGTGCATGTGTTAGCAGAAATAATGTCTGAAACGGAGAGTGCAGATTGGCTGTTGGAGCTATTACGCAATGTTCAACTGGAACAGTTCTATGTCAAACTCCGTGACAATCTGCAAGTCACTCGGCAAGTTTATTTATTTACTGGCGGTATAATTTGCCTGTTAGTTGCTAAATTTAATTTTTTGTTAATCTGAAATTGTAATACTTATTACTAGCTAACTGTGCAATTCGCTAAGCACATGTTGAAATGGAATCAGATGCAGAATACAGGTGATTACTGTTAAAGTGTAATCGATTTAGCAAAATTAAAACCGTTTTTTTCTGGTTTTACTAAGTAAATGGATTGCACAAAACCAGTTTCTATGGGGCATGTCACTGGATGATATACTAACAAATAGTCTTGTGGTTTTTTGTTCAATGAAAACTAGGAAAATTTGCTACCAAACGTTCTCGACTCTACAGTGCATGACTGTTGCTCACACTCATATTGAGTTAGCTTTATTTTGCAATAGGCCTTTTTTAAAACTTTTTCAGTCAGCAGTCATTGTATTCAGACCAGCAGTCATTCATGATAAACAACAGTATTGCCAAACAAACGCACACATGTGACAATATCTGTCAGATTAAAGTGGTACATAATACCAGAAGAATCAGTTTATTTCATTTTTGGTCCTATTTACATCTGCTCTTGCCCCAGTAAACAAACAGAAACAACTGGCTTTGCCAGCGAAACCTGATGCATAGTTGGTTTTGCCAGTTAACCCTAGTTTGACGAAACCAGTTTTAGTTTTCTTAACGGATTGCAGAAAAATGCTGAAATTGGCAGACACTGAAAGGAAAGTGGTTTCAGTTTATCATAAATCGATTACGCTCTTAGTAGACAAGTTGCTATATGATTGTTGCAGGCTGTCTCATTTTGACTATGTCAAATCTGAAGATCTTGAGAGAATTGGAATGGGAAAGCCAGCCATCAGACGATTGGTTGATGCCGTCAAGAAAAGAAACCGCAAGAAGAATCTGTTTGACAAGGTTTTTGTTTTATGCTTCACCATTAGATTTTTATGAGCAACAGCAGCTATGCTGTAACGCGTCTTAGCCATCGCAATTCTGTCTATCTGTCTGTCTGTTTGTCTGTCATATGGCTGTCTGTCACAGAGCTGTGAGTTGGTGCTGTTGAATATGGCTGATTACATTACTTTTACCTATTTATTTTTTACCTTTAGCTAATGCCCATGGATCAGTCCAAAACAGTGCAAGCCAGGATCACTAAATCTTCAACATCGGCTGCCTGGAAGACTTTAGTTTCAGGTTTCGTAAAGTTTTTCTATAAATTGAAAGGGGTCATCCTGAGCGAGGGCACTAAATGAGAGGGGGTGGGGAAAATTTGTGATTTTAAGCTAATACAGCCAAGCAAGACTAGTCGTGCTGTCTGGGACTCTCTGGCGAGCGTAAATAAATAAAACACTATAGATACTAGATACGGCTGCACGAGACTGGTCGTCTGGTGCTTTGTGGCGAGTGTAAAAGAAACATCATTGCTAGGTTCGCACTGGGCTTTCAAACATGCACTGCTGTTGCACGTTCCCCTTTGCATTAGCTGGGCTTTTCTTGTTGATATATGTTGTACATGAGCAATGCACAGTATTCTGTCTTGTAGTTGTTTTTTGAATAAGATACTTTGTAAGATGCAGTTTTGCATTTTAATCTGCAAAATGTTATGCTTTACAATTTCTACAAGTTTGCTTTTGTTGATCCAGTTTGTGTACGACTGACTGTGGATATTTAAAGTGGTATTTCTAGCAGTATTCATTTTGTGGGCCTGCAATATCATGTGTACTATGGGTGGCCATTACTGTAGTTATTTATTTATTCATTCATTCAGCACTGACATTGATAGTACTGGCGCATAGTATCAGGTAAGTAAAGGGCCAGTCAGACAGATAAAAGGAACACAATGATAGCCAAGGATAGAAAGGTTCTATTATGTATGTATTATTATTATAGACTTGGGTTATTTTTTTCACATCAGCTGTTTTTTTGTTGCTAGCCTATCGCTGCTTTTTTTGTGGAATTATTTACCTGCAGATTAGCTGTAGAGTGTAGAAGACTAGGAGTACAGGGTGCTGACAGTATCACTTCCAGCATTTTGTGTTCTCGTGTCAGTGCCATAAGTCTATTGAGTTACTGTGTTGCTACTTTGAATGCTCTTCCAAACGTTCTTAAATGCCTCACATACTCTACCTGCTTTTATACATCATCTGAAATATTTTTACTTCTTGTTCTACTGGCACACAGGGTGCTTTCGTGGTTATTACAGTTAATGTGCTGTATAAATTGCTATATAAATTACTTTGCTTACTTACTTTTTAGATGTAGGTGACTGTTCTTTGTTACTGTCTCTGTATTTTGTGCGAGTATTTTTGTGTTTTATCTGATGCCGTGCAGCTGTCACTTGGGTCATCGTCTGCTAGAGAGAAACGAAGCACGTCTGAACATCCAGTGAGTTCGTCGTCATTGATTACAGCTGCCTCAGACAAGGAGAACTTGAACCACAGTCTGACATGTTTGATCAACGAGAAAGATCTCTGTCTGTTCGAAAAACTTGGTGATGGGTCCTTTGGTGTTGTTCGCAAGGGGGATTGGACGATGCAGTCTGGCTGCAAGGTTGATTCTACTTACTTTCTTACTTACTTCCTTGTGCGGCTTGGTAGTCTGATGGTAACATATCGGACCGGTGATTGCGAGGTTGCTGGTTCAACTCCCAGTCTCAGCCAGTACACTGCCAAGTAACGACTCTGGGCAAGTTGTTAACACAGATGTGCCTCTGTCACCAGGCAGTACAGTTTGTTGGTAGGGTTATGGCAGTATATGGAAGAGGTGTGGCCTACCACCCATATGACTCAACTCAGTCAGTCGTGGCTCATTGCCAGCTCAAAGGCCAGCAAACAGAGATGAGCACTGAGTCGTTGGGTCACAGAGCTGTGAGTTGGTGCTGTTGAATATGGCTGATTACGTTACTTTTACCTATTTAATTTTTGCCTTTAGCTAATGCCCATGTCTTTGTTGGGTTTTATGATGCTTATTGCTTTTCATAAGAAACCTGTCTCAGGGCTACAGAGCAGTCATATGGAATAGCACGGCGATATTTGCCACCCAACACAGCTGATTGTTTCCTGCCTCTGAGGCGGGATGGAAGGGTTGATGAGGTTGTTGGTTATGTTATGTTCCGCCAGTGTTTACCTGCCTAGACACGTTTACCTAGTCAACAGGGTGCACACAAATTTTGGAAAGTCAGGGAAAATATTATAAATCATTATTATAGTCATTATAATCGTTGTCTACTGTCAAGACTTGGTTCAGTTTGTTGTGCAGTATAATTATGAATATAATTTAGTGACTTACCAGACACACCTATGTATTCTGTAATGTAATTGTGGCTTTGCATATGGTGCTATATCAATTTGATTACTACAGTATAGTATAGTATAGTAAATGTATACAAAAATCTGACTTGTTCATTCGATATCTACTTGATTAAATAGTTCTGGTTCCTGGAAATTTGTGAGAAATGGACATACAATGTTCTGAAAAGTTCTGAAATATGTACACCATAGGTCTTGAAGAGACAGGAAAGTCCGGGAAATACACATTTTAGTGTTCTGCGTGATGCTGATTAAAGTAGTACACTGCAGGCATGGCGAAAAGCATCTCTGTTCATCGGACACGTGTTGGCACTTAACACTTTCTAGTGTGTACTTGACAGGTGATGTGTTCTGGTTTATTGTGTGCATCGTACTCATTGTAAAATTTTAAAGTTTTCATTAGCATCATTTCACAAGCTGATTTCTGTAACGCTAATGCTGACGGGTGTGACTGTTTTTTTCAGGTTTCCGTTGCGGTGAAAATCCTGAAGAATGAGGTACTGAGTCAACCAGGTGCATTTGAAGACTTTGTCAAGGAAGTAAATGCAATGCACATTCTTGATCACCCGAACTTAATCCGACTCTATGGTGTTGTTCTGACATCACCCCTGATGATGGTGAGGGCCATTTGCTTTATGTTTGCTTATTTTTGAGACTCCTGGCTATAGACTTTTTGGCCAAGTTTAATGAATTATTAATACAACTGTGCCAGAAAATGGCTAATATTTGCAGTAGCCACATTTTGTCACTAACAAAAATTTTTGGTTAATGCTAAAATTTTTGGCTGAAATTTAGCTACAACTCTTGTTTTTCAATGGCTCACAAACACATTTTATATTATTTTTAGCAGGTCGCAGTACTGAAAAAAATCACACATGCACATCAAAAGCCTGTATAATCTTATTCAAATTGTAATGAACCATAAAACTGCTTTGATGTACATAGTTTCAGTGCGTCAGACTAGTTACTTCAGGACTAGTTATAACAGTCAAAACGGGGAAAAGTCAGCATAGTTTCTGTGTTACTTCAAGACTTAGGCAGCAAGGTCACGGCCAAGGTTACGATTCTTTGCTCTGGAAGTCGAGGACAGTCCTCGAAAACTCCATGCCTGAATTGCGTGGTATAATCAGTGAACATATTTGCTGAATTAGGTAACTGAGCTAGCTCCACTCGGTGCTCTGATTGATCGACTTCGTCAGCCGGGAAACCGTTACCTCGTGACAACCCTGTGTGACCTCGCCCGACAGATTGTCTCTGGCATGGCGTACCTTGAGAGCAAACGTTTCCTCCATCGCGATCTCGCTGCTCGCAACATCCTCCTGTCATCGTCTGACTTTGTGAGTACATTTCTCCTGAAAAGTCCTGGATTTTTTCGTGGATTATCCAGGCCCTGGAAAGTCCTGGAAACTGAAGCTTAAGCTCCTGGAAAGTCCAGGAATACTTGAATAAATAGTCCTGAGTAAGTAATCTTGAATTGTTGATAAATTTCCTGAGGGTTTAAAAATGAACATGTAGCATTACTTACTTACTGTTGTGCTCTGCATGTATGGCAAATAACTGCTGTTTGTCTTTGTATTTAAATGTTGGTAGGCTGAGAGAAGGTCCTGAGAAAACGTTTTGAAAGTTCTGAAAAGTACGGGAATTTTTTGTTATTAAAAGTGTGGGAACCCTGATTATTTGTTGTGTTTTTCTTTTGCACTTGTTTTGATGTTTTTGTAACGTGTATGTGTGTTTTATTGTAAGCATGTGCATGTGACATATGTGAAATAATCTGCGGACTTACTTACTTACTTTGTCATGGAGTGTCACTAATCGACAGTTGATGGTTTATTTTTAGTGGTTTGTCGCTGCTGATTCGACATCAGAAGGGGCAACAGTTGCCAACAGCAAGTTGTCACAAGTCTGGAGTAACTCTGGATGAAACAAAAATATTATTAGCATTTTTTCAGTGCTGCTATTAGGAATAACCCATAGCTCTGTGATGCATTTTCCATAAAGAGCTACACACAACCTTATAAAAACATTAATCAAACTGAGCTTGGGTTATTGTAGAATCAGTTGTTGATCCAGTGTATTGCCGGCTGTGTAGGTGAAAATTGGAGACTTTGGTTTAATGCGAGCTTTGCCCAGCAAGTCTGACCACTATGTAATGACGGAGCAGAAGAAGGTTCCATTTGCTTGGTGTGTGCTACTCAGTGTTATAATTGTCACTGGTATTGGCTTCAGTTTGCAGTAATATCAAATATGTCCGATAAATAACTAATGGACTGCAGCTGCACAAGTGCACAGGATAAATAGCAACACAGTCAATAATTTTGATTAAACAACATTTGTATGACAATTGCAACCAGTTAAATGTGTTGTATTTGCTGTGGTGTGTGCTTCATAACATTATTAAAAAAATTATAAATGATAGAGTAGATTAAATACTTACTTTGTGTGATGAACGAAAGTTCAGTTGAATCCATGCCTTACTCTCAAAATTTTGCATAATTTCAGTGGGGAGGTGGGTGAACATTTGTGCAAATTAGGCAAAGGATATTTAAACACCAATATCTGCAAGTTTGTTCTGAACAAAATTCGGACACTTTTGACATATTGCATGTGTTTCCACTGCTTGAAGTTGTCAACTTTTTAAGGCCCAGCCTGTGGATGCTTGAGGGGAGCAGCTGTATGTGGGGCTGGCTGTTCAGGTGTGCTCCGGAGAGCTTGAAATTTCGTCAGTTTTCTCACGCCAGCGACTGCTGGATGTTTGGAGTGACACTTTGGGAGATGTTCAGCTACGGAGAGGAACCATGGCTTGGACTCAATGGCACTCAGGTATAATCTCTAGTTTGGGTTGAATATCTTGCTATGTACCTCTGTTTTTTGTGCCATATTGGCCAGGCAGATGTTAACACTGGATGGGGCATGTTGAATTGCAGACTCCAAAATACCTACCACAAATCATTGGTCTCATGGCAGGCGGAGTTTGAAGTCAATACCTCATTCTGCTAAATTCTGGGTTGTCAGAAAATCTTTTTTTGTTTGAAAATTTTGTTTTGAAACGTAAAGTTTGAAGCTAAGAAAGCATTTTTGGAAAATTTAGGGGCATAATTGGAATTTTGAACACCTGTAATTTCTCTGTTAGAAATTTATGGTTATCTATCAAAATTCTGCCGGAAATTTGCAGTGTCTGTTGGAGAAGTTAACTTTCTGCCTTGCTTACCTTGTAGAATGCCATGGCAGCTATTACAGAGGGCTTTAGCTTTGTCTGACTAGTTAGTCTAGTAATTTTTTTTTTGGCTTGGCTTTTTATATCTTTCTTAACTTGTTTGTTTCCAGATTTTACACGCATCAGCACTTGTTCCATTTCTGTTATTTCAGTTCCATTGGAAACATTTCTGGTTCTTTTAGTTTAGTTTTAGTTTTTGGCTTGTCTACCAGTTTGTCGGTGTATAGTGTATATTATAATCATATACATGTTTCTGTAGATTTTGCAGAAGATAGATCGTGACGGAGAGCATTTGAGGCGTCCGAACGACTGTCCTGCAGATGTTTATCAACTGATGGTTCAGTGCTGGGCGCATCGACCTCAAGATCGACCAAACTTTGCTGCATTGAAAGATTTCCTGCTCGAGGTTGCACCAGCGAGCGTGTGCTTGTTGCATGCTTATTTATACTCGCTGACTGATAGAAATTTCAGGGCTTCAGAAAGATAAGAATTAATTAATCGATTAATTGTTAAAATAATTAATGGTTAAAATTGTTTAAATTGGTTGAAATTTTATTTCAATTTTGGACTGAGAACATCTACATCATCATCGTCGTGATCACTTTTGCTTCAGTTTACAAAAAATAACAGCAACTAGGAGTTGAATTCTGCAGTTTTCGGTCTACTGATTGATTACTAAAATTAGTTGATTAATTTCGATTAATTTTTGGAGATTACGTAATGAAAACAATTTTTATCAGTTGCAGTGCTAATATATATGTCAATAGTGGACACGAGATCTCTGATGAAGGTCGTCGTCAGCTGCGTTTTGCCAACTGAAGAACATGTGTCGTCAGACAGCCCTGCAGCAGCTATGGAGACAGATGCTTTGCTGCTGCAGGTCCGGGGCTGTGGAACAAGTTTCCAGCTTATCTGGGACAAACTGACATTAACTTTGAATATTTTCAGCAGCTGAAAGAAATTAAGGCCAAATTTCAGCGAGATCTGTTGAAGGGTTTCGGAGGGAAGGTCATTTTACCACTTGTATAATTGACAGCTTGACAATTGGACGTATTGTGCCAGGTGGCCTCACATTTGCCCCCATCCCAAATTTCTAGTTGTATATTATTAGTGTGGATTGGTGTTTTTATGTTAGGTTCATCCGAAGGAGATGAAGGCAACAAGTAAGTTCAATGAGGCAAACAGACTGCAGATTGATGCAGGAGACATGGTGATTGTCATTGATGGCAGGTGAGAGAGCAGCTTTAGACTCTCACAGTGAGTTAGCAGCAACTGTCAACAAACTGACAGATGGTTGGTGGCATTGCCTAGTGGTAACGCTTTGTGTCGAATCAATGAAGGTTGCTTTATGCTGGGTTTTAGTTAGTACTTGGTTGTTTGACCGTCTGCTGTTGGATAAACCCTCTCTGTCATTTCTGTTTGTCGGAAAATCTTTTTTGTTTGAAAATTTTCGTCCAAGATGCAAAATTTATGCCTGTAAAACCCCATTTTTGGGAAATCAAATTAGGGGCAAATTATAAATTTTGACCACCCATAATCTTATCTGCCATAAATCTGTGACTTTCTTTCCTGGCTATTTTTTAATCTGTGACACTGCTGCTTTTGTGTTCTGTACAACAGAGGGCCTGTTAGCAAAACTGCTGGCTGTTAATGGAGCCATCCATCCGTCAGACTTGGGCTGGCCAGCTTATAGCGCCAGGATGAGCTGACTGAGCTCCGATGCAATTGACATAGCTGTCTTTGTGAAATCTTCATCGTCTTTTTTGTTTGTAAGCAGATGTATTGGGCACAAGCGTTGCTATAAACTGTTCTGTCAGGTCGGACTGTTACTGGTGGTATGGTCAGAACAAGCGAACGTGCGAGTCGGGTCAGTTTCCGCGAGCCCTGGTTGATCCTCAGCGCAAAATCACCAGTACGTTTGTTCTCCTTGTTTACTGTATTTATGATTATGTTGTCAGTCGCTATGCATTGTGTTTGTTTGAATTATATGTTAAGGAGAGATGGAGAAACTTGAGGGTTTATTCTCAGAATTTACTGGGCGTGTTTGATTTAATTGATCACTGTCGTCTTGATGACCACGGTTTTCTGTGATTTGAAATTGCACTAAACATACCCTTGTGTACGTTACCTAGATTAACGGTTTGATTTTCTGTTTTGTGCCTGTTTTTTTTTAAATTTTTATTTCTTAAAATTTTTCTGACATAAATGAACGTCTTAGTTGAGTTTTGGATTACAAAGCTACCGTGGTAGTCAAGCGGCCACAGTCGCGTTCCAACACATTTATATTATGTCTATATTTCCTTTTGCAAGGAATGGCTAATAGAGTTAGAGAATATGTGAGTGTTTGTTCTGATTATCTCTTAATGACATAACTTGTTGGGTTTGAATTTTACACTAATTCTTAATGTCCGTAAATATTTTGAACCCAAGATAGTCAGTGTAGTGACAGAGACAATTTAATAATTATTGTTAAATTTGATGATGTTTTTTTTGTGTATTAGGTGACGACATCAGCGGACCTCTGAAACATAGTTTTATTCATACTGGACATGCAGATGCAACTGGTAAACTGTGGGGTGATCCGAGACAGATTGATGAGTGAGTTTTTTCTGACAGTTTGCCTTTGTATTTTATTGTCTTTGGGTATAATTTTGGAACAGTGTAATTTTAGAACCAGGGGCCTAATTTACAAAACTTCGAAGAACGTTCATAGGAAAACCTACTAAGAAGTCTGACATATGAATATCTTAGTAATAAAATGCATTTTACAGAAATTCCGGAAAAACATAGAAATAACATATGCAATTAACCTACAGCATCTCCTGAGATGACTTAGGAAAAATGTTCAGAAATCAGTTCTTAGAAAATACTTTTTAAAATCCTAAATTGTTGATTGTTGAACTCAGGGAGAACCGAGGAAGATGTTCCGAAAATTCCTAATAAGTTTTTATCAAAATTAGACCCTTCATTAATATCGATATTTACCAGTATCTGTCATCCTTTTTATATATTTAATTTTCTTTGCACTTAGTATCATTTGTTTTTGTGCATTTTCGGTTGTGCAAAAGCCAGTGGTAATATTTCTGATAAGATTTATAGAAGTGTAGGTAGAGCTAAGTGTGTTTTATGCTGTGGTGCAGAGTGTATTTACGCAATCCAATGGATCCGCCAGATGTTTCCGGGGTTGGCCGAGACCAGCAAATCAGTACAAACAAAGACAAGCGTAAGTGCATTGTGTATCTGCAGTGTTGTGACAAATACTTGATGAAAATATTTAAGTAATATGCAAAAAAGTGATGGTAAGTCAACGGACTTGTATACCCCAATTAACTTTTGTTCAGCAGTCTTCGGAGTTGCTTAGTACAGTAGTAAGAATGTCATTTAGGAACACAATGGAGCAGTACTTTTTTGCAATTTTTAAGTGCAAAATACCCTTTACAAGTATTCGAATACCACTTCAAATACTTGCCATTCATAAATGTTTAATCATTTGCTATTAAGTACTGAGTAACTGTTTAAATAGTATTTAAATACTTGAGATATTCAAGTATCAAAGAGTGTGTGTTATGTGCAATGATTTGACTCACCAGAAGAGCGTGCATATCAAGTTTAATAAATAATATTAAGTTTAGTAAATATCAAACAGAACGAAAGGAAAGAACTTTCAGAATGTATATCTGATGCAATGGTGGTTTAGCTTGGTGCTAACATAGTTGGTCGTATTAAGTTATTTTCCATTGAGCTGGGTTAGTATCAAGATGGGTAACTGTTCATGTGTTAATGTCAACGACGTGTGTGATTGAATGTCAAAGAGATTTATATTGTGGTGTTGCTAGGCCATACCCATGGATGGATACAATGAGTACTACTAGCACATCTGCCATTTCGCAGTATAAACTGATGTCTGGCTGAGGACAAATGAAAAGGAGATCAGTGCCTCCCTGTGGACTTCGTGGCCCTGGAAAAACTTACATTTTTTATATACTTTGTGCGTAATGCACTGTTGCTGTTAGGTTCAATCATATACCGAAGTGCTCGTGGAACGAAGCACTTTGGCTACCATCAGTTGGACAAAGATTCTTCGGAGCCTGCAATGCAGCGTAGTGTGACGTCTGTACATCCAAAACGACATGAGCGACGCCCCGCAATGGATGTTTTCCGCATGCCTGGCCGCAGTGGCGTTTCCAGTGGCAAGGTGGCACCGGCGGCTACTACGGGGAATAAGTCGGAAGATCTTCTGATTGACATTGATGCTGACTGCAGTGCTGCTGCCCCACAGACAATGACGTCATCAGCAGGTAAAAACATTAATTTTTAAAGCAACACATTTAAACAACAGAAACTTCTAAAGTTACCGTAATGTGTTACAGACATTTCTTAACTCACAGACAGCACACGACTAGACTTTGTTCGCTTGTTTATTTGTTTTTTAAATGTTTCAAGTCTACTTTTCATATTCCCAGTTGTACACGATAGTATGTTGTTGAAAGTCGGTTTTAACTTGTGAACAGACGCGATGGCACACTTTTTTGTAAACATTTGAATATTTTAAACTGTGTCTTTATGTTGTATTTGTTAAGATGTTGAGGTTGTCAACTTTTATTTAACAAAGATGTGATGTGATGTGATGTGATCAGCAGTTGGTGGTTCCGGTTCGGATGTGTTGGCACTGTTCGATGGCTCAGTGGCTGAGAAGTATGGACATCTGCCTCCAGCACTCGGCGAGCAACAGCGGGGTGTTCCTTACGATCCATTCGAGATCAGCGAAGATCTGAAGTCATACGCATCCCAGCATGCCACTTCTGCCACCACCCCGCTTCATGCTAACAGCATTACTATGCCACTTACCCAGCAGTATGCAGAGGATACCTCCTCGTTGCATCACAGCTGGTCCAGCTTCGATTCCGTCAGCTCACTGGATGGGAATGAAGCTAACGAGCTTGCAAGTCCATCCACTGCTGCAGCTAGCCGAGACCACGTTGGGTATGACCGCCAAACGTTTAGCTCAGCAACAGACAGCTACCGTGCATTTGCGGGGGCGGGAGATGCAAGCATTAAGACCGGAAGTGATACGGATCTACTTACATATGCTAACATTCCACTGCCGCGACAGTCCGGAGATGTTGACAAACTGAGGCAGCCGCCCGCCGCCGCGTCGAATTACAGCACCAATCGACATTCGTATTCGCATTCCGATTGTAGCAGACCATCATCGAACAGACGGAGGAGAAGACCAGGTCATCAGAATGATCAGTTAGCATCACAGGAAATTGTCCGACAAGACTTGAATGCAAATGCGGTACCAGCACGTTCGGTCAGCGTTGGCAATTCTCTGGATTGGGTCAGTGATGCCATGTCGCAGATCTCAGTCCAGCATAACACCCACGGTCAGTCAACAGCAGCCGTATCTCCGGCATTAGCGGCCAGCACGGCAGTCTGGGATGAGAAAAGCCTGACTCGGAGTATGAGGGCTGCGAAGAAGAAAATACCACTGAACACTGGGTCGGTGTAC
>Ga0209671_1004401_pt1 | contig 13957 bp, 7 predicted proteins | sample WorMetHERISLAND2_2_FD_187401 | JGI IMG/M metagenome (GOLD analysis project Ga0209671, IMG submission 187401) | Marine gutless worms symbiont microbial communities from Max Planck institute for Marine Microbiology, Germany - Olavius geniculatus... | ecosystem: Host-associated > Annelida >... | reverse complement strand
GAGAAAGGAAGGGGAGGGGAGGGGAAAGGATAGGGGAGAGTGGACCCCCCAAGGATTTAGTGAAATGACGTTACTGCTTAGCCCTCGGCATCATCAGAGTTGTGTTTTTGGCATCTTCGCTTGTCATGCTAACGTTTGTTTTTTTACAAGAGAAAAAAATTTCCGGCTGCGCCTTTGTTTAAGCCTAATGTCGTTCCGTGTTATAACGTCATTGCTTTTACGCGTGTCTGTCACAGCCGGAAACGGCTGTCAAATAGAAAGTGGCAGGCGTAGGCCTACATCTTCATTATGCATCCACTCAGCACTCTAATTAATGGGATCCCTCGCACCAAGTGTGGAGAAAGTAATAAAGATATATTAACGGCTGATCGCTGCAGTTGTGTCACGTTGCAAACGCTTTCAGACGTCGAACTGTTATATATGTATATCTCAGCGTGTACTTTCAAGCGTATGGCGTAATATTGAGACGAAGCTGAATACTTGTGCGGAAGTGCACAGCCAAGTGCATGCGGACACGTATGCGGCCGTCCGTCAAGTTAGTTGCTGGACGTGTTGCTTCTCTGCCTTTGACTTTTTAAGCTAAACATTTTACCTGTCCCAGAAACATTGCGTTAATGTTCATCCGCGGTTCTTTGTTTTTGAGTTAGTGGCCGGCGTGCGGGATAAATACAAATCGATAGCTGTTAATTGGCATTTGGACAGCATCCTGAAAGTTGTTGCGTGCATGTCAGTAGAACTCGGCTGGTTTGTCAGGCGACCTGCCGCTGTATCTACTGCAGGTGATGCTCATCATCATTGTAATCATCTTCCTGCTTTGTCAGCTGCCTCAGGCCATCACTCACCTTTACATCGTCTACCTGCACGTCACCAAGTCCATCGACCAAAGAGTACGCTAACTTACTTAACTACTTGTTTACTTTGCATTGTTTAAACACTGCAAGGTTGTAGATATTGCAATATTCTATTGGTATTGCCAGCACTGTCATTTTTAGCATTGCCAGAGCATTGCAAATTCGCAATACGTTTTGAATCGCGAAGTTGCAAAATCCGACCCGCTTATACGCAAAAAAATTGTCTGGGCTTCCTGAATTTGTTCTGTGATCACAAGCGCTGAGGCACTATTAAGGGAGAATTGTATTGTGCTACACTGCAGTGCGATATCGTTTCACGCATCCAAACCATCGGGACACAGAACGGTCGTTCCACCGTTTGACTGCGTTTTCCCCCTACTCGCTAGTGTACCATTGCACTTAAACAAACACTCACGCTCAGTCGCTTACAGCGTCAACTCAACTCTTGGTGTTACGCACGCTTTTGGCCGTCTGCGAGCTCGTAAATTTGCTCATAAAATGTTAATGGTGTGCCAACTCAGTACAGTTAGCCGCCCACAGGTGAGAAATTTATCTGATTATCCGCCCCGTGCACTTTCATACGCTTAGCTTAACATCCAATCCGGCTGCTGTTTTAATGTCAACTTGGCAAGTGTCAATAATCATTGACTGAACTGAACTGAACTGACATGGTTTAGTTTTTGGGCAAGCAAGGCAAGCCCATTGGTCATTAGTTGACGCGTACTTGCCCGTGGTCACATAGACACCGACGCCGTTACGGCCCGTTAGACGGTGCCTGCTATAATGCGTTACTGCTTGTCGATTGGCCAGTTCGTCAAGAACTAAATCATGTCAGTTCAGTTTAGTTACATCGCTCTGTACGCGCCTTCACGTGCAAATCATGGAAGTAGGCATAGAATTATAAACCTATGTTGTCAAAATTTGCAAAATGTAGAAACAGTATTAGGTTGTGCTTCTTATGTTTAAGATGGGAGACGTTGAACTTGCTCTTGGTCCGTGACCCTAGTGTAATAGATGATTTCATACGCAGTTGAAAAAAAATATTAATTACGCCTTTCACACATGCATAAAAGCATTGTAGGCGCATGTAAGTTCAAGTCTCTAATGGCAGCATGAAACTGTTGAAAAATGTTCATTTCATGCGTAACTACGACTGTTGTTATCTGCAGAAGTTATACTTGTTGAAAATCGCCGGCAACGTCTTCAATCTGCTGGTCGTCATCAACTGTTCGTTCAACTTCGTCCTGTACTCGTCTTTCAGCTCCAAGTTCCGCATGACGTTCCGACGACTGTTCTGCCAGCGAGTTCGGCGCTGGCGCTGCCTGGGCGGAGACGCCGCCGAGCTGCGCTGGCTGCGAGATGATGAGGACGGCATCGAAATGACCTACTCCAAGGCGGACGGAACGACCGCCGTGGGCGGGGGCACTGGCGCTCACGGCGGTGGCGGCGCCCGGCGGCGGCTACCACAGCGACACGGCGGTGAGACGGTCATCGTGGTTGCCACCCCGGGCGGCGGCCGCACGTACGTCAAGCGGCAGCGATCACGTGATCGCAGAGACGTGGGACCGGCGACGACGACCGTCGAGATGACGTCACGCTCTGTAGATGACGTCACGCTGCGGTCTGACGACCACCGCTAGCACGTCGCTGTTGACTCCGGCGGACAGTCGCTCGAATGTTAGCGACATCACGCCGCTCGCACCGCACCAGCCTATCGACGTCGTGCTGGAATCAGCATAATCACACCCCCGGGCCGCCCGCCAACTGGCACGTGAGGCGTGACGTAACGCACAAACTCGCGCAGATTGCTTGTTACTACATATTGTCTGCTGATGTGCGGACGAAGGGCGCCCTGGCAAGTAGCCTAATTCGCCTCGATGTTTGAAGAAATTAAATGCAGGCTTCTGCAAAATCAAATGTGCATGTTTATGTTTCGAAGTATCTGGAGTGCGTGCTCAAAACGCGCTTCGTAGTTATGCCCAGTTCATACCTACGACGCCGAAAAGACTCAACTCGACTCAACTGTTTAGCCAAGCTAGCAAACAATGTGTGGTCTGTGCACAGGAACGTGACGTCGCAATGCTAATGACGTCATTCCGTTGTCGCCCACACTCACGGCTGTTGAGTTGAGTTGAGTTGTGTTGCGTCGTAGGTGTGAATTGGCTTTTTGTCATGATCGGTTATGAACAAGCTTCAAGCCAAGCGTTTAATCAGCATACGACGACGCTTATCTATAGAGATTGATTTCATATCACGATTTTGTTTTTCACTCCACGAAAGCTTCTGTTACTCTTTGTTTGAAGTTACAACTATAGATATGTCATGGTCATCTGTTGCACGTATTGTGGGAAATTATCGCTATATCACACAGCTATTAATGTCGGCGAAGGTGCCTTTTGGTTGTCTGAATTTGATCATGATGTAGTTTGACAGTTTATTGAAAGTATTTGTTCTATCTTCATAATAAATATAAGTAGGTCCGTTGTATAGTATTGCACCCCGTCCCTTTCTGTTTGTCCGTCAGTCTGTCTGTTTGATGCATACACTTAACTCAAGGACATAAAGGCTCAGATTCCGCCACAAAATAACCCATTAGCGACAAATTCGATTAACCTAAATCAATTCTGCTGAAATCTGGTATCCGTCGAGATCAATCTATTGGAATTTGATTTTCATCAGTTTAGCAAAGATCAATATTCAGGGAATCAGGCACGTAATGCACGATTACCCTCGTGAGGCAAATCTGAGACAAATAAGTTTTGGCTGTTTTATGTTGTGATTAACTAGTCAATTCAGTTGTTGTAATTAGTGTCAGTGATGTACGCGCGATTTCCCAATGGCGGGTTTAAACTGATACCCGTCTTCTCAGGTTCGTTATCACCATCACCATGTTGTACTTTTGACGCACTACAACTGTTCTTCAATGAAAGTTTTGAACCCGTTGCAAGCGCCTGAGTACGGTTGTCATGCTTGGTGGACGTGTTTCGTTGTTCGGTGGCATCGCATTAATTTATTGTGCTTGGTGACGTGCAAGTCATAAAATATCGTATCTGACAGCTAGTTAATTTTTTTTATTTATTAATGCTTGATTCGTTACATTTATCGTGTACACTGCATCCGTACTTACGTTACAGTTACGTATCAGTCCGTGAACACGCGTGTCTAACCGGTTAAGTATTATAAATAGTCTAATACAGTCAACAAGAAAAAAAATTCCGGTAGTCGGTGCCAAGCTAATAAAATAAGCTTTCATCTGAACATTACGTGTGCACTGTCACTTTCGGTCAACAGGCAGTGTCTCAAGACTTTCCGGTTTCGTCGTTCATCTCCAGATCTACTTATTTGACCAATTCACCGCCGTGATCATGGCCACGTTAAACCGCTCTATAGTGATGATGATGATTATGACAATAATAACTAGCGGCGTTTAACTGCACTATGTGCTACAAAAACGTGCTTGCACTTTTATTTTGGCGAACTAAATATAATATATTTTTTTGCAATTTTTACTGTCGCATTCAGCGATGAACTGTAGAAGAGGTATAGAAAAGGCTGTAATGAGTGTTACCAGCTTACTTTAAATCTGTTGGCATGCAGTTGCCATGCACATAACATTGCAGAATTTAATATTCAACACTTCATTCATGTTATGGGCATGACACTATACGTCAGTTTTTGTCTCAGTAGGATATTTCCGTTTTGCTGTTTATGTCATTATCTTATAAGCTTATTTTTTAAAATTTTTTATACGCGAGGAAAATTTGCGGGGGTTGCGAACTCAAAGGCCAGGGTATTGTGTGAGCGAATAACCAAGCACTCCTGCCGTATTTTACACTGTATCGCAGACATAGCATGGCGGCTTCTTTCTACAGGGTGCGGCAAAAAAGTAGCCCCCTAAAGTTTTTCGCAGTTTTCTCAACAACCGTTTGGGATTTTAATGTGAAATTTTACAGTTTTATTTACTGAAACCTTTTACATCTAACTGCCAAGTAAAATGTGATTCTGTTGAAAAACAACAGTTATAGACTTTTTAACATGAGGGCATCGGACTGCGAGTGGACACGAGCCGCCCGCTGCTTCCTAGTTTTCATGATGTAGTGGAGACAGAATTTGAAATTTTGTAGATAGTTTCCAGGCCGCGCCTGCAATAGACCCTCGCTCGCTGTCGAAAAGAAACTTCCCTAAAATTTGGCTAAGAATCCCGAAAAACCAACCCGAAATTTAGGGAAAAACGAAACAAACTAATGACATTGGAAAAGTGAAAACTAAAGGACAGGAGAATACAAAAAGTACCCGGTGCTCGGCTTTTTGATTCCCGCGGACTGCGGCAGGTAGCACACAGCAGCAGAGACAACTCAGCGGTTTAATCAGCGACAGGTCACCAACACGTCACCGCAGAACTCGCCGACGACGCCGTGGGGATGCGGTAACCTACAGCACCGGTAGAGAGGGCGGCAACACGGTCTGTCAGACTCCAAACACGGAAGCAGAAGCAGAGATACGAGCACAGCAACCGGACTCGGGAAGCAGCCGAACAGACACACCAGCTAGTTCCGGAAGAGCAGCAAAAGAAGAGTCAGAGAGAACAAAGGCCTGGCCCTAGTTCATATACCGTAGGGGGGTCCGTGCTGGCTCGAGGCCGCAGGACAGAGGGGGTCTGTGCTGGACACTGGAGAGAGGGGGTGAGAAAAAAGTGAAAAAATTTTACAGAAAAATAGCTCATGAAAAGTTTCAAAGAAAATTTAGAAGAAGATTTGGGGAATATTTTATAAGGGGGGAGTGAAGGGTAGGGGGTCAATTTGTACCGTAAGGGTGCTAAGGGGTGTAACTGGGCCAAGCCAAAATCTAAAACACCCGACTTTTGCACGTTATACATTTATCAAATTAACCCTTTATCGATTAATTTGTTGCAACGGCTAGACTGCAGCCCTCTTCGAAATGACTATCCGCCACACTGCAGTAAGTCGCCATGAACCAACTAATCGAAAAATGTTGTAATTTGGTAAATTTGTATAGCTTATTAGGTATTGTTTCAACCTAATCTCATTCAAAACAGCGTCACTGCAAATTTATCATGATATAAATACCGAAATACCATATTTATGACACCAGTTGAATAGGCTTAGGCTTAAGCTTACTGGACTAGCCTAATATTGAATTTGTTCGTGAAAAATTATAATTTCTGGTAAAATGCAATATTCAAAAACGAACTGAAGTTACTGAACGTACAAATTGCAAACTTAGGCCTACGACTTCTGTGAAGTCAAAATCCAGTGGGTGCCACTGTTTTTTGTACCGGGGCCTATTCAAAATTTACAATACTGATACTGTTTTGTCAGACGTTTTAGCGGTAAAGTAATAGGAACAATTACTTGAGTTGCTTCCGCAATCTGCATTGCTAGCCGCTAGCGTAAATTGATCGGTCTGTTGTCCCACGGTTGTTCACACACGCCTGCAGGCCATTATGACGGCTGCAGGGCAGATGCAGCCAAGCGACGACATAGGCCTATGAGATGCGTGTCTGTCTGTCAAGAACATGTCGCCGCAACTCGGTTGTCGACGACTTGCTCGACTGCTGCACGATGCCATTTCTATCTTCGGCAGACTGTCGTTTGCACTAACAGCAATAAAAAGATGGTCGACGTCGCATATGACAGGTGACGTCAAGAAGATCGAGTGGCGAGATACGGAGGCTGCAGAATGACGTCATTAGTGCGGCCAAGAGCAGAGCAGAGTGTGATGCTGCATGCTTAGCGAGGATGGTGCATGATAACGAGCGACTGACTGCAGGAATAGAACGCTATCGAACCGAGCGCTGTCGAATGTCGACGCTCCGTCTGCTGCATACGACAGGGTCAAGTACTTGCAGTCTCTGTGCTGTTTGACGCAGCTCACCTGATCATCTCAGTCTCCAACATTGCTTCTGGTATAGGCCCTATATACCTTCTGTCAAAAAGTTAACAATATTAGTCGTCTGCGGCGATACACTGACCGGCATTTCAATATCACTTTCAGATTAATAAGCGTTTCTGAAATTAAATCAACCCCCTGCTTGCTATTAGTAAAACTGCAGACAATATGGACGTAAATGCATGCATCTACAGGCTACAGCATTTGTGACTTCAGTCGGTTGCTCGGTTCAACGTCACGCACAGTCAAAATAGAAAAAAAAAACTGAGGGAAAGATCGACGGTGATAAAGATAACGTGCACAGTGCACATCTGCAGTGACAATCGAGGAACGCTTCGTGTTTTACGTGCAACGACCGTTGCGAGTAATGTGCAGTGTCGTGCAGCTCCCCTGTGACGGCTGAGCTGCGTTCAGGTCATGACGCAGAACAGGCCTAGAATAAATGCACCCGTAAACCAGCGGTCGACCGTTGGGAGACGTACGTTGTCCGGACGAACTGACTTCGCAGCGAACTTTGGATGCGCAGCACATCCACTGACCCTGAGGAAGCGTCAGCTGCGTCACGGTTACACTGTAGGCTTACGACCGAAACTTGTCGTGGCTGGTTGTCGAGAGTGACATAATTATGAAACAACACAAAAACCATTTGCAACGTGACATACGAGGGTCGTTCGATAAATAAGTTTACAAAATGGCGCCATTCCATTAATTCTTAAAATAGGAAAAATTCGAAATATACGTTTTGTAGGGAATCTAATTCTAAACATGTGTGAAAATTTTTTTGGACGATGACGTCATTATTGTAACGTAGTCAGTTAATAGAACACAGTCAGTCTCTTCGCGTGCTATTTTCTCCACCAGTAATCTATCATAACTCAACGTGACAAACAGCATAGGAGCAAGAAAAAACGAATAGAAAACAAGTTAATAGGTGATTAAATTTGATTAAACTTAACGGACACTTAATGAACAATAATGAACGGTTTCGATTCTGGTGGAGCAATTATTTGAATGCTAGACATTAGCGTATCATCCTTATAAGCATATCGTCCGAGTTCGTTTAAACATCTGTCTTATCCACCAAAATGCTTCTGAATGATCAGTGCAAAGAACGACGCTGGCTGCTGTCCCAAGCCACTGACGCACCGCAGTATCTGATGCGAATTTATGCCCAGTTAGCATTTTTTTACACCAAGTGTGACTTCAAGAGGATTCGTAAAACACTTGTCGCCATAGGCCTATACTGGATGCATCTCAGAGTGAATCTGATTTATCTGATTTGCATTAAGTCCACAAAAACAGTAAAAGCACGCTATTCGTTGCGGGACGATTTCAGTAGCAACGTCGCCGTATATAACGTTTATCAGCCTAAATAATGTCACTGTGACGTCATCGTAATAAAAATCACAGCAAGTACACAGAATTAAATTTCATACAAAACGTATATTTCGGATTTTTCCTATTTTAAACATTAATGGAATGGCGCCATTTTGTATACGTATTTATCGAACGACCCTCGTACGTTTGTCAGACATCTGAAATGTGAAGTATGTGAAGTTTTCAGCACCGAATTTTGCATTTTTGGACAGATGATTTTCCGACAGCCCAAAATATAGAAGAAGCCGGTACCACTCTACTCCGCTCCATCCTGCCACGAGGCCATGGCACTCACGCATTCCTAATAGCAAATTTTATTTTGTGTGATAACAGTGACATATGAGACTTAATGCAGCATTTATTATGCCTCCGCCAACGTAGTGGCCGGAGGCACTGTTTCCAGAGTGTTTCTGCGTCCGTGCGTGAGTCCCAGACAAACATTGTGACCACGATAATATCTTGGGTATTTGTTGACGGCATTTGACCAATCTTTCACTACTAACCGAATTCGGGGCAAGGATAAACGCGTCAAATTTGGGGGTCAAAAAGTCAAGGATTAAGGTCACGGTGGGATCAAATATGTCCAAAATGCACTTCTTGGCCTTGTATAGTTGTCACGTGTTGGAGGAGGCATAATAGTCGACGGAGTCAACCACCATATCTAGTTGTTTTTACATTTCTACATCGTTGTCTACCGCTGGCGCTGTATGCAGGTTGTGTGAGCGCTCACATACGGACGCATATAGATTAATCAACGAAGAATTGTGGGAGTGATAAGCAATTGTCGGCGATATAATCAGACCGTCCGCCTCGACGACAGCAGCACACAGGCGACGTGCTCTCGCATATAAACCAACCAAACGCGCTGGTGTCCCATTACAGGATCGCCCCCAGAAAAGTCTGTCCCGGCCGACAATTAACGGGCAAAAATCCGCCTTGCCCGGCGGCAGCCCGGGCGGGATGAATTTTTACCAATAAATTGTCGGCCGGGGGAGGAGACTTTTCTGTGGGCGATCCTATGATGGAGAGACTTTTTATGGGCCCGGCGATATTTTAATAAAGGGGAGACATATCAAATCCGTAATTATTTCTACCGGGCGGAGTTTTCATAGGGAAGATATTTTAACGTGACACTGGCCGTTTCAATGGCAGCGAGGCGTCAATTGTCTCGCCTACTGAATGCAGTACGTCTTAATTATGCATCCGCGAATTTCGCCGTCGAATTATGTGTCGCCGCGGCGTGGCTCAACTTCCGCTCAAGATTGCCGTATTATAGGCTAGCCATCACTGTCGCTGCTGCTGCAGACGCCACGTATCCGTCAGTGGCGTAGCCAGAAATGTGAATTTGGGGGCCTCGTCTCGTTTACCCTATCTTTCCCTACCACTTTTGTTCCCCTTCATTCTCTCCGTGTTCCCACCTTACCTTTCCTCTTCCTTTTTCTCTTCCCCTTCCCTCAAAAGCAGGACCTCTAAAATCCAGCTAGGGAGTCCGGAGAGCGCTGTAAGCTCCCCCAGCGGGGTCTGAAATAGAATTCGGTGCATTGTAGCTTAAAATGTGAGATATGATGGCAACAATTGCAGGCTTAATTATTTTCCTGGGAACAGGCTGGCCAAATCGGCCCATTCAGTGCAGTCAATATGTACTTGTCTTGTCTGGGGGACTGAAGGGAGAGGGTGGGCCCCCTCTTGGCTACGCCACTAGTATCCGTCCGTTACCGCGCTACGTGATATTCTGGGAATTGTATAAATAGCAGTGTTCTCGCAGCTGCTCTGTTAGTGCTTTAGTCTTCACCAAAATTACTCGACTGCAATAGTTACCCAAAAGCCATTTTGTTCGCTTTTTTCCTAATTAAATCGCCACACAACATTATCCCGGCCATAGTGCATCCCCAGCTCCATATTTGCGTGCATATGAGCAGTCATCATCTGTTGCTGACGTCGACGAGTTCCTTTGCTGTCGCCTGTCCAAGCTCAAATGCATCTGTCTCTCTATTCCACGAGCAGCGACGTCGGTCAGAAAATACTACTGCTGACATAAATCTCCCGTGCTAGCTGTCGCAGCAACACGTTACGTTATGTACTATGTAGGCTCAAGAACACTTTGACGCCATCAGTATACGACGGCAGCACTGAGCAACTACTACTTGCACTACTAGCAACAGCAGCAGCAGCAGCAGCAGTAGTTATTGCACGATAGACTGGGACAAAAAGTACTGTTTTACAATGTTTTAGGCTAACCGCAGTTAAATCGCTGCCGACAGTTTTCATCCGTCTTAAAAAAAATCTTGAATGGAGAAACATTTATAGTCCTCGTCCTCCTTCTTCCGTCACAATGTGAACTGGACGTTACGTTGCTCTGAGGCCTGGCCAGCTCAAGCCCAGCCCATTTTAACAAAAGCCGAGGCCCTGTGCACGCAAGAGCCTATTGTGAACACCCCACAATTATGACTATACCTTCAACTGCTGACTTATGGCGCGACCGTCCTAATAGGCCGCAATACGGTCGCAATACGTCCGTCCGTCCCGTAATTCCAAAGCAAGTGTAGGAAAACGAAAATGGACGTAAGCGGACAGAAGGCAACAGTAACCGCTATGTTAATTTTCTGTTAGAAAACCTCCAAAAACAGATCGACAGTCATACAATACGTTAAGCCCCTGTCCATGCAAGTGCCGACTGTGATCACCCACACAATTTTGGGAGTCCGAATTTATGGGCCGACAATTCCTAGCTTGACTTAGGCCTATACTTGAACGCTTAGTGAGTACAAGCCACAGGTAGCGTTTGACATGACTAACAAGTGAAATTTTACGATTAAATGTACGAGCAACAACAAACAGTAGACACTTTGATTACTAGCAAACTGTTAATTAGCCTATGTTGTTCAAACGACGACTTCTTTTCCATATTTCACTACATACGGTTAACAATAACATAATGCGTTGTCATTATGGAAACATCTGTAAATATAAAAATGATGTCAATCAAACATTCAACATTATTATGACACACTTAATCAAAGATAATGAGATGCAATTGGAATTTCCATATGTACACGAATACATGAATAAGTAACAAATGCGTGAACTCAAGTGTTCACAGGATTCCAAGCAGTTGCTCAGGAAATGGCATAAAAGTGACAGAACATTATGGGTCACTTTTTGAAATCCACAATGTATAATCAGCAAAATAACTACTCGTCATAAGACACTAGTTAATACAGAAGATAACTGCAACGTTAGGATGTCAATGTGAGTGGAAGACCGTCATTGCCTAACAGAGTTGCTTCAGGTTCATGTACCACTTGCGGACCAGGACCAATCTGCAAACAGACATGTGAGAAACATAACAGATGCATCAAAAACAATCAACTTAAAAAACAAATGGCATTTTACAACGAGCTTGACAAACCCACTTCCCGAACTCACACTGATCACTGAAAAAAACAGACAGACAGATATCAAAAACTGATCACAAAATATTTATATTTTTTCTAACATCTAAATAACGGTGTAAAATCAAAAATCAAAACATAACCGACATTACTACTAATGAATTATTCATCAAGCGTCAAACCTTGGTGTGAATGATATATTGCACACTTCCAGGTAGAGGCTGCAAAGAAATGGCAGAGAGTACTTCCTGTAAATAAACAACAGTTATGCATTCTAAGTGATGAATGTCCTTTGGTAATAAAACTGAAAATCCGGAAGGAAAGCCAAAGATTGGAAAAAAATTACTGGAAAAAACAAAAGTGGCATTTTAATTTGAATTTTTAACTTACTGAACAGACAAAACATAGGAAAAGTAAATGACATTGTAGATAATGTAAAATGGAACTGACAATAACTTAATTCCTCCTTGATTGATTTTTCAAGCTACATTATTTCTTAGGAGAACTTATAACGGAAACACAAATACTGGTTACAGAACTTGCTAAAAATGCAAACGAGCAAAAAATGTTTATATAATGCATATATAAAGAGGTTTTTAACCAGGTGCACCAAATCAAAGAGGCAGACGTGAAGTCAAACATACAGACAGCAATTTTGACAGACACTTTTCTTCTAGTCACTAGTGGGAAACAGCCAAGGTGGACTGAGATCACATGCAGTCACGGAAAAGCAAATATAACAAGTATAAAGCATAATATGCAGTACAAAGATACAAAATTGAATTAACTTCTGCGAGTAGAAAATCATGAATGCTAACTTCACTTGGTGCTGTTGTCTTGCTGGGCAAACCAGTGACAAAATTCTGTCCATTGTCGGTGCGTGTTTGTGGAAAGAAGTGACAGATTAGACCAAGTACCGACGCCACGTTCTCTTCAAGCAGATAAAGGCACGCGTTTGGACCAGCGTCAAATGTATATGCAACCTAGCCACCACAAAACACACGTGCTTAATGTCCCACAGAAAATAAAACTTTTTATAACTATTATGATTCGATAATTTGTTGTATATCTAAATAGAATGAAATAAACATATTAACACTCAGCGTGATCGGAGTTGAAAAGGAGGGCCTTAATGCCAACTTCAAAAATCTGGGAGCATCGTGAGGTGAAAAACTGTGCATTTCTACGCGAAAATAGCCGTGATATCAGTGGAAAAGTAATTTGTGATATGGTGGCAAAAAACAAATAAACCCCCACTTTTGCGCAAACCCAACGGTAAGTAAGTTATCTAGTCAGTAAAAAGGAGATGTGTATCTGAACAGTGTGCAAAAATTTCACGATGATCGTCAAAGACAAACTTGTGTTACACGCTGGCGAATTTCTAACATAATGTATTGGCTGAGTGACTGGACTTCGTTTATTTCCGCCAAAAAAAATTGGCCAAAAAGACAGTTTTGGGGCTCTAGCCCCTAAACGGTGACCACTAGCAAAAAAGTGTCTCAGACGAACATTGTTCATCTTGGCCCGAGCTATCGTTTGGTAGCAAAGCCAGGGCCCTAATTCGCTATAGGGCGCCAGCCCAGGCGTGAGACGGATCATATTTGCTAATAACTGGCCAAAAAAGACAATTTTTGGACTCTAACGCCTAAACTGTACACGGTAGCGAAAAAGTGCTCATAACAAAAATTAATATCTTCTTCCAAGCTATCGCACAGCAGTTATACGGAGACCCTACATTTTCAACCAACGTGGCCAGCGCTCAGCCAATGTCAGAATTTGCAACGGGACATGCGTGAAAATCACATTTTCCGGGGTCTAGCTCCCAAATGGTGCCCGCCACAAAAAATGGCCAATACATATTTTGATGGCTAAAACCCGTTCTATCGTATGCCGGCAACAAGAAAGTAATACCGGGTGGTGCTAAAAAAACGTCCCAAACTTTACATAACTATAACGACGCATATACATTACGAAGATAAATTTCCTTTAGTACATTTGTAGACCAATATGTACTCTTACTTGCTTATAAATTTCAGTGACCTCACTTATGACACCACTGAGTCTCGCTTAATGACGTAAGGCAAGTTGAAAATCCAATTATGTAAGGACAGCGTTTCATCACACTGCATCATAGCAACTCAAAATTTTTTTCGATACAACACGCCCGATATATCAGCTCACAGGAATGGAAAACGCATTCAACAGATTTGAGTTTACTACATTACTCAGTTTGGGATACCTTGCAACAAGTTCCAACAACTTGTCTGTGAAAGAAAGCGTAAGCCGTATGCGAACCACAAAGATCTTCTAAATCAGTGCTGTCCAACCTTTTTGACATCGCGGGCCACTTAGTCAATTTTTCACCAGCTGGCGGGCCGCAATCAAGCGGGGGCCATGGCGAGCGCGCGGAGCGCGAGCCTATAAGGG
>Ga0209671_1004399_pt1 | contig 13958 bp, 10 predicted proteins | sample WorMetHERISLAND2_2_FD_187401 | JGI IMG/M metagenome (GOLD analysis project Ga0209671, IMG submission 187401) | Marine gutless worms symbiont microbial communities from Max Planck institute for Marine Microbiology, Germany - Olavius geniculatus... | ecosystem: Host-associated > Annelida >... | reverse complement strand
TTGTAATAATTTGCAATCAGATTTATTTTTTACGTACGATGAAGGTCAAAGAAGAGGTCATTCAAAGAAACTATGTAAACAAGAAATTTGAGCTAATGCTCATGGGACGCGCGAAAGCCTATAGTAGTTCCTCCCCGCAGGCAGTCACCCATCGCAGTACTAACCGGGCCCGGCATAGAGTAACTTCGTTTCAGCCGAAATGCGTTACCAGTGATGCAATGCCACCAACGCCAGTACCGTGGTGCCGCCTTGTGAATGATTTTGTGTCGCAGCCCGAAATCGCCCAAAAATCCATAAAAAATCCCTATTTTGGCGTTCAAGGTCATCCAAGGTCATTGAATGGTCTACGTCCAAAACACTTTAAAATGGGAGCCAGCATTATAACCCGACCACTGACCATACTTTTTACGAAATCTATAGAGACAGGAGTATTACCGTCAGACTGGAAAATGGCAGTGATCTCACCTATTCACAAAAAAGGGAATAAATTGGAAGTTGGAAATTATAGAGATATCTCACTAACTCCTATCCCATGTAAAATTTTTGAATCTATAGTTAGAGACCAAATGCTCAGTCATCTTGAATCTCACAACATACTCACAACCAACCAACATGGATTCGTAAAGAAACGTTCTTGCTTAACCAATCTTTTAGAAACTTTAGGAAGCTGGACAAAAACATTGGATGGAAGAAAGGGTCTCGATGTACTGTACCTAGACTACCAAAAAGCGTTTGACATGCATGGTTCCTACAGGTTTTCTGTAGCAAAATTCCCTGACTTTTCCAGTCATGGAATGACAATTTCCCTGACACTATTGAAACAATAACGCTATCGCAGAAATGTCACAAATGGTATTACGTAATGAAACGGTATTAATAGAGCAATATGCAAACGACAGAGGCCCTGGTCAGGGGGTAAGGGAGCAAAGCCCCCCCCACCCTGAGGCTGAAAAATGTCTAGCTTTTAGACGTACAATGGAAGCCACAAATTTGCCTGCTTTTTGATATTTGGAGATGCAAAAAAATCACAGTTATCTGCAGTCTGCATGATCCAAGATCATTTTCCCTGACTTTTCAAAAATAATATTTTTCCCTGACATTTCCCTGACAACACAAATTCCCTGGCATTTTCCAGTTTTCACTGACCTGTAGGAACCCTGGACACAGTACCCCACAGACGGCTGCTAGCAAAATTAAAGTGGTACGACATCGATGACAATCTTCTGCTGCGGATAGAGAATTTTCTGACCAACAGTAACAGTCAACGGTGCTACGGTTCAGAACTTCAGACTGGGCTGAAGTCCATAGCGGTGTGCCACAGGGCTCAGTTTTAGGTCCGCTGCTGTTTGTCATTTATGTTGTAAATGACATATTTCACAACAAAATCAAACTGTTCGCGGATGACACTAAAATATGGAGTCCAATAGTTACAGTTGATGATGCTGATGGGCTGCAGACTGATCTGGACAAAATGCAAGAATGGACAGTCAAATGGCTGCTGAAGCACATAGTAAATGCAAAGTGCTGCTTATTGGCCACTTGCTCAACATGTGTTAGGCCTACCATTTAACAGGTGACGATGGCAAGATGAACACATACACTGTGTCCCACAAAATCATCCCCGACATTTTTGACTGTAACTTGAAAACCAATTATCAGATTTTGATAATTTTTGGTATGAATATTTCTGGCACAACTTACCAACAAATGACCATTCAGTTTTTCACCTCACCCACTATATGTTTTTGCACTACCTAGGGAAAGCAGATCAAGCGAAATATGTGTTGAAATAAGCAGAAAACCAGCAATAACATTCCCGACATTATCGATCGTAACTTAACTAAACATTGGCAGATTTTAATAATATTTGGCAGAAATATTTCTAACACAACTGGCTATTAAATAAGTGTTTCTGTTTCCACCTTACCCAACATATGCTTTTTCACTACCTGAGGTAGCATAATATGTGTTAAAATGAATGATAGAACATCAATCTGTGGGCCCCAACAGCCAGTCTATTACAAGGTTTGACTGTCATGCAGCAGTGTGTCTACCAGATAAAGTTTAGGAATGTTTGTGAAGTCAAGAAGCGACTGGTACAGCCTGGATTGGTCTGGAGCAGAATATTATCGATACTGCAGCTGTCAAGTTGGCCAGTGTACAAGTGTCACAGTGGGCCAACACTTCCAGCAGTTTTACTGTAGGCAGTTGAAAAATGGATAACTGGATAAATTGTCAGCTACAATGTCAGAAATGTGAACAAAATGTGTTTTCATGTGTTATGTTAATTAAGCAATCATATCGCATTGGATCGCTGGTTGTGTTTTCCCAGGTACTGCAGAAACAAACGTTGGGTGAGGTGGGAACTGAATGGTCATTTGACGGCAAGTTGTGTTAGGAATATTTGTACCAAAATTATCAAAATCTGTTGATTGGTTTTCAAGTTACGGTCGAAATTGTCAGGGATGCTTTTTTGGGACACAGTGTAGAATCATGTAAAGAGGAATGGGATCTGGGAGTCTGGATCACTGACCACTTAAAGTGGAGCCTCCAGTGTTCCAAAGCAGCATCTAAAGCCATGAAAGCACTGGGTACGATACGAAGAACATTTGGCAGTCTGAGCAGGGAAGGTTTTCAGATATTATATGGTACCTATGTGAGGCCGCACTTAGAATACTGCACCCAAGTCTAGACACCATACTACAAAAAGGACATTAGTTGCATGGAAAAGGTACAGCAAAGACCAGGGTTGTTAATATTGCAGTATTGGTATCGCTACCAATACTATTGGCGATATTTTTTGAGTATTGGCATGACTATCACCGATACTTTTCGTCCATAGTATCGAAATGGGTATCGGCGATACTTTTTCAGCTACTTTTTGGCAATATTCGATACCAATACTTTTGTCAGCAAGCAGCGCCGCTGCGGCTGCTGCACAACAACGCCCAATGCACAACATCGCGGGTGTCTGCCCGCACGCAGGGAGACGTAGGCCCGTGCTGGGGTCCGTCTGCTCCGCGGAGGAAAGAATAGATGTCAAGACTTTCACAGCAGACTCAGAAACGTTTGATTTGAAACCCGACCATGAGCTACATACAGTCCAGCTGACACTCCGCGCTCTTGCTCTGCGGGTGATAGCCCACCCCCTCCTCACTCAACTTAATTACTGTCGTCAATTGTCAACCGTGACTCACTGACGAACACTAGAAGCTGTTTATTCAAACTGTTCAATTCTCTAAGGCGAGAAATATAATTCTCGAGATGGAGATTTTTTTCGAGTATTAATTCTCATGAGTCTAGTTAAGATCTGTATACTTACTTTCATGGTGACAACTAGATTTGCTAAATCACTGCATCAGCAAGCGACTAAACATAACAATGCCAAGGGTGGATTCACGAATTTTATAAAGAGAGGGCCGGTGGGTGAACGCAAGCCTATAACGGGGGTCTGGCAATGGAGCCCCCGACACCCAGTGGGGTCCTGGGACAGAGCGTCTAGTCAGAAAGAGTTTCAGTCTTTTTTCACTTGATAAACAAAGAGCAGCCGTTAGTTGTATGGGTGTCATAGTGGTAAAATGTGTTTACCACTATGTATGGGTGTCACTGCCTATGAGTAGCATGTCTTATTTAGAGAACAACTCAACTTAGTCTTATAGCAAGCGTGGCGAGCGAAAAAAATTAGACCACTTTGCTGTTTTTGTTCTATAGAGTCCCACATAGGAGAGTCTTTGGTTAACTTGAAGTGGAAAATATGTGGCATGCAAAATCTAACCCACTGTTGAAGTTGACTACCACACCGACGAAGGAAAAAAGAAGCGCAGCCAGATGGGGCTCCCTCTTAAACGCACCTGTGATTGCTGATGAGTAGGAAAAGTATTGGTATTAGTATTGTCAATACTTTTCTGCAACAGTATCGGTATTGGTATTGGCAATAGTTTTTGGCCAAAGTATTAATATTGGTATTGCCAATACTTTTCACAATATTGTTAACAACCCTGGTGAAGAGCTACAAAACTGGTCAGGAATTTGAAGAATTTGCCTTACCATGACAGACTCAAACAACTCAACTTACACTCTCTGGAATATCAAAGACTTTGCGGAACTCTCATTGAAACATATAAAATAATTACGAACAAAGAAAACGTGAATCGGGACCAGTTCTTTACTCTGTCTGAAACAGCTCATCTTCGTGGACACAGTAAAAAGGTCTTCAAACAACTGATCAACAAAACCTGCAGGCAGAAACCCACTTATGGGACTGAATTGCCTATCTTGTGCTAATGTGCCGTTAAGAAACTACTCACTCGCTCACTGCAGGCAGAAATTTTTCAGTCAGGTTGTAATAGACGCTTGGAATCAACTACCAGAGAATGTCATTGCAGCAGACTCGGTTGAGTCATTGAAGAAACGTCGGGACGAACATATGATTACAAGAGATGAGCAATGAAAGCTTCTGCTTATTGAGCTCATAATCTGAAACTGAACTGAAACTGCTTCTGGTTTTTATGTGGGATTGTATGGGCTAGTATACCATACAGGTATTTCTTTGGCCACTGGAATAAATTCTAATGGCCAAAGTGGCATACCACCACTTCTTCCATGATATAATTGCAAAAAAACATAATTAGTAGGTCTATGCAATATTAGATCTAAAGTGGACATTCCCCTATACTGGCACTTATTTTTCCAGGGCACTTTAGGCCCTGATGAGGGGCATTAATTTCGATTTATTATGTGTTTGTTTTGATTGTAGGATCGAGTCATTAACTTAGCAGTTGCAGTGATAACAGGACTCTCTGTTGGGGTAAGTACTGTTGTCGTCCTAATGCGCAAAGCTACGATGCATTGCATCTCAGGTTTAAATTTCAGCGATACAACGCGGGAAATTACACCAGTTGGAAAATAAGCTGCTTCTTTTGCCTTGTATTGCGATGACATGGCACAAGTATCTGTGATGTAGAGGTTTTAAGGTATTGAACATTGCACATGCTATGTATCTACTGAGTTAAGAGTTAGTACAGCAATACAAATATGAAATGGATATATCTATTTTATTTGCATTTGCAAACTAGAAATACATTCTGTGGAACGAGATATATGTCCCGTTGCTGCTCTGTGTTGCCTAGCAGCTGCATTTCAGCGTTTTTATCACTACAATGTCACTCCACTGCACACACACGCAGACAGAACGATTCAGACATGCCTGGATGTGTCTTTCTACGATGGGCATTGGCATTCACTGCTATATAGCCTACGTGCTGCCCGCACGGACTGGTGTTCTACATTGTTTCGGCTTGCGACTTCTGTCTTCGTATTTTTTATTACAAGTATTTAGAATGGCTAGTCTTGTTGTAAGGGCCAGTCTGGAATTCGACATGCGATAATATCGCCCCAAAACCATTTTTTGTCATTTTCGAGTTTTGACTTATATCGCCCTTACATAGCTTTGTAAGCTGTTAAAGTTTTTTTGCTCTGATTTTTGTTGTTTTTAGTCGACTTTTGTCCAAATTTTTTGGTATTTAATTTTATGACAATAAATTTATTTACTGTTTTCAGAATACCTTTGGGTGGGTAAGTGAAGTTGGTGCAAGGAAAAAAATTATGTGTGATGTAACAATGTCTGAGACATTTTAATACATGCTGTGCTGCAGCCGATATTGTCTTTGAATAAAAACGGTTGGTTGCCATGACAACAGGGGTTTTCAGGGGATAAATTTACATGAAACCATTGCATAGCCCAGGCCCGAAAGTAAGGGGTAGGTGAAAACAGCATGCAATTGTCTTTTGCGGGAGCCGAGTTATAGTCAGTTGGAACGGGGTCGGCAGGTGAGAAACTTAAATGACACCATCAGATAGCGCGGGCCCGAAAATAGGGGGGTAGGTGCAAACAGTGCACGATTATCTTTGCACGGGGGCCAAGTTATAGTTAATTTTGTCTCAAAATTCATTGCCATGGCAACAGTGGTCGGCAGGGGAAAAATTTAAAGGACACCGTCAGATAGCTCGGGCCCGAAAATAGTGGGGTTGATGCAAACAGTGCGCAATTGTCTTTTACGGGGACCAAGTTATACCGCTTTGAAGTCCCCATAGACTATAATGCAAATTTTTAAAAATTGCGGTAAAATAGGGGAAGGAGTTATCAGATTTTTATCCCAAACAAACTCGATTTTACTTTTCAGGCCCCGAATCGCCGTGCAACATTTCATCAAAATTGCGGCTGTAGGAGTGTTTACAGACGAACAGACAGAACGATTGACAAGAGTGACTTTATAATCTGTCCCATGCTGTGCTGTAGCAATGGGACAGATAAAGATATATAAACATGACTTGTTTGCAACTGATGCAGAAATTGACTACAGATGGAAACATTATGGCACTTTGGTTTTATAATCACTGAAATTGAACCAACTTCTTTTATTTTCTGCACCCATTTAAAAGGCAACAGAAAAACTACACAAAGTGCAGCTTAAGAGTTTTGTTATTTTGTTGAGTGTTGTTTGGTCTAGTTAGTGTGAACGACTTAGTCAGCTGTGGTCCGTGGTAATGATATTGCATATTGTGATATTGCAGTTTACGATGATCAGTGCATTTGTCTATCATCGGCCGCCGCGTGTTGTTGACGTCTATTTTGCCCTATGTGTCATCTTGTTATGCATCACACATACCATACTAGTGAGTATTTTTACTTTAAATAGATTTGTATTTTATTGGTATCAGGTGATCAGATTGGAGTTGAAAATGAAATCATTCACATTCCAGAATACTTACTGGAGATTATTTCAACTGAGAAGGAAGGTGTACATCAACATATATATTTCACCTGACCAATGACCATTAAGTTTGTTGTAATATAGTAATTACAAGCATTTGAAGAGCACAGTCATCCACCAATAATCTTTCGTTTTCGGATTTCAGCTTGCCAAAAAATCTAATCAGTTAAATATTTCTTGCCGTGCCCCATTACTTGAAGAAATTGCATTTAAAGAATCTCGTAAACATTGCCAAATTCAGAGTGTTTGCTGGTCTTCTACCAAAATCTAATCACCGGTCTTTTCAGTAGAGTATTTCTAGGCTACATTATTATGTGATGTCGTTGTGTCATGAACTTTGCTCTATGTAGCAGTTCGCAATGTCTGATTAATCAGTTAGCTGACTCATTGCCTGCTCGTTTCTGCCTCTGAATGTGGATCTGAGTCGTAATTGTGTGTCTGCTTTGTAGATTTCTAATGTCGAATGCTGTTTGTTTGTTTGTTTTACTTTATTCAGATATTCTGGTACCGCAAAGGTGACCTAGAACCTAAATTTCGTTCGCTAATCTACTACAACACGTTTGCCGTTGTCTGTCTGTGTTTCTGTGCATGTCTGTACTTCTATGGTGTCAACAAGTGAATCTGTTTTGCTTCTGCTACATTATTACTTCTCTGCCAGTTATTTAATGTATCAAAATGGAACAAGTTGTAGGAATTTGCTGTGCTTTGTGCTCTGTTTTTAGCTTTAGGATTGGTAGAGATTACATATTCATAATAGTCACTTTTCTGCAAGTTGACAAGTAATTAGTAATTAATTTCCGGTAAAAAGTTACAGCAGCAACTGTCTTAGAAAGTGCATGCTGGGAGTTATTCAGCTAACGGCTGTTACCGATTAAGGTTATCAAGATCGCCCATTCATTTTGACCAGCTAACCATCAGAAAAAGGACCAGTTAACCATAGTTATAAGCTCTTATTAATGGGTGCTGATTCAAGTTTGCTAATCGGTGCTTGAAAGGGATAGCTAGTTTGATCATGCGGCATGCGGGCCAGCTTGGCGTGCAAAGTGAAGTGCAGGTGCCCCGTTGTCCATTGAGTGCGGGATAAAGGGAAAGGGAGCGAAGGGCAAGGCATGCCAGCAGGGCGTGTGGGTTGTTGTGAAGAACCGCTGTTCGTGGTCAGCACTTTTGCGCGGTCAGCGATTGATGTGGCTGGCCGGGTGGGCCAGTGAGCTCCAGCGTCCTTTGGCGTTCATCATGCATAGACAGAGTTAGGCAGACAAACAGAGACAGGGGATCAAACAACGTTCAAACAACTAATTTCAACCATATGTGGCACTGAATGGCCTATTTTGTGCTGATGTGCCATTAAGAAACTACTCACTCACCCTAATGTGCAGAAACACACGCATGCGGTCGGTCGGTCGGTCGATCACAGTAAACGACGTAGATGTCGAACCCTGGAATGCTTGGATTAGGGCTACTCATAGGTTCACGCTTCACGTCACTACATCGGTTGTTGATGTCAATAGCAGTGCCACAGTGACTACGTGATACCACCACCGCGCCTGCCGCTATCCATGTCGCTAGCCGCAGTTGCAATAAATACCTACGTGTATTACGTGATGGGTCAGGCCATCTCACCTGTTGCGTCACCAGTGCCGCTGTCTGGCGCTAATTAGCAACTCACCCATTCGTTCATTCATTCATTTAAATGTGCCAAGCCACACCCTCCTTCCTCACCCGGGGCGTACAGTGCCGCAGGCGAGCTCAGCTTTGATCACAGAGTTCTGATAACACCGGCGGCGAGAGCGAGAAAAATGGTGACGCCGCTGGACTCATCTATTATTGCGCCATCAGCGGTTAACCGGATCGGCAGTTTCATAGCCGGTCCTACCTTTAGGACCGGGTAGCCGGTTAACTGGTTAATCGTTAACATCCCCATCGCAAGTGCACCGAAATGCAATCAGTAGCGTTTGTTTCAGTCAGTCGTTTTTTTGTTTATGTTTTCTGGTTATCATTTTGTATCTACACTACATGTACTCTGTCATGTTTTCTTGCTGACGTGACTTTATGGGAATTTAATCATTGAAAGATTCTGTCGATAAGTGCAATTTCAGTTGGATATCATATAATTAATTGTCAAGTTTTGCCACCCTGTTATGCGGCAATGGTTATCATTTGGTTCTGGCAGATTGCTTTGCTATTCCTTGCATTGTTATTTGGCTTGCTTGTATACTTTGCCCAGTCTTGCTTCGTTGCTGTGTGTTGCAGATGTTAGCATAACGTTTCTGTTTTGTTACACTATTCCAGTGCGAGCGACTTCAGAATTATGCTGTACATCTGTTTTGTCTTTTCAGTAAATGTCTCGCATTTCATGCCGAGCTAAGTTGGTCTTTGCTCATTTTGTGTGTTCGTGTTTTGTATCCTGATCTCAGAGCCCTCGGTGTTTGAGTGCACTGTTTTGGTCTTTATCTGTAATTTAAGCAACATAGATTGAATTTATGAATAATATCACAAATTACTCCCATTACCATCAGCACTTGTGGTCCAAAACACCAGTTCCACACCTGTGTTGAGAGCCTTTTTGTTATATTCAGGGAATGCACGTTCTAGACAGTAACTAAGTTAAATAGAGGCATGATTTCGGTAGGTGAAACATGTCAAACGGCATAAACTCTTTCAACCTCCATTCACTGATCGGTGACGAGTTCTTTCATGAACAGCCGACAGCCATCTAAAATCACGAATGTTCACGAAACGCTAATTATGCAGCCAGACCACGCCCACCCCAGGCTGCAATGGCTCAAAACTAGTAACTCTGGAATTTCCTGTCGTAACTGGCTGGCATCGCGATGTTCTATTAACAGCTTTATAGCCGAAACAAAAAGCGTCACAACAGCTACTAGCACTTGTTTGGCGAACGCTGTTCGTCGGTTAGCTCAAACGGCTCTCAGAAATCACGACTGATTGCGAAAATGTAACCACGGTCGACCGTTCGACCTATTGAAATCATGCCTTAAGTTTATTCTCTTCGGGTGAGACCAACATTGCATAAGTTGGTCATTTAAAAACATGCAGTGAAGGCTGACAACAGTTTGACTGGCATCATATGATCAGCTTTGGCTGCATTTGTGCTTTTGCATTTTCGTGTGTATTCATTACGCCACACACTGTGTGAAGAGTTTTTTATGTTGATCTGTCAGAATTTCACTCATTCTGTATAATGATGATAAATCAACACAACTGGTGATTTGGGAAGTATATATATGCATAGTTTATTTGGTAATATTTGGTCATTCATAATTCATTGTTAACAGGAGTCACTTACTAGAAATTAATAACTACTCCATTACAGCATTAACTCACTTGGTAGTCTGGCGTTACTATATAATTGTTTGATGTTATTTGACCAATAATATCGCTAGATGTCTGTATTGTTTGGCCAGATACAAATTTAGCAGTTTTGTGGCATTTTATCAAAATGATGTTGTCATATCACAAGAAACTAGAAATGTTGGGCAGAGCCTAACATGATGAGAACCCAGCACCATAAAAAAAGTCCAATTCCCCAGCAGCAAAGTCACATGGCCCATACTCAAATGCATTAGCATTCACAAAACATGCAGTGGCGACTTAGAAGTGGGTCAACGTCTGCGCCTGTAACTTTTTTTGTTAGTGGACCAAAGTTCACCACATTTTTGTCTGAACTCCACAAAGATCGCTGTCAGTTAAGCTTGTTTCCAGTTTTCGATATCTCGATCGGTTCCTGGGATATTTGTGGGCAAAATCAACGGTTGTCCTAAATCGCGCCAAATTTTGGATGTTTTTTGCCCTCCAAAATTTTAAGGGGGCGATGCTCACAAAAGTTTTACATGTAAATGACAATGCTTACCTAGCAGCATGTCATGTGACAAAGTTTCGTGGAGCTACTCCCTCTACTTGCTAAGTTATAGACGCTTATTCATTGAATTATGAGCAAATTTTTGACCTCTATCATAAACAAGAAATTTGAGCTAATGCTAACGAGACGCCCGAAAGCCTATAGCAGTTCTGGTTCAGTAGTTTAGCTGAAAATTGGGGTGTTCATGCTAAGTTAATATACAAATACCAAATTTTCTATCTGGATCGCATAACGATAGTTCCGTGGCACCACGTTGTGAATGATATAGATGTGTCGCAGCTCGAAATCGCCAATCATTTAGTGCCCTCGTTCGGGGTGACTCCCTTCGAATTTGTGGAAAAGTTTTACGGTTCCTGAAACTAGAGTCTTCCAGGCAGCCGACGGTGAAGATTTCGTGATCTTAGCTTGCACCGCTTTTGACTGATTTACCAGTGTGACAGACTTACGGACAGAATTGCGATGGCTTAGACGTGCTGAAAGCAGTAGCTGCTTTTGCACTCAAAAATTGTAAGGGGGACCCCATCCTTAGTACGGGTGCGCTGGCAAGACTTGGTCATTCTCTAACGTGTGTAAAAATTTGGGGGGTCTGCACCCCTCGGAGCCGAAATATGGTCTTCCAAAAAGTCTATTTGTGTGGGTACCTTCTGATCTTCGTGGTTACTGGACTAAAGTTCACTCGACTTTTTTGTCGAACGCGGGAGGAACTATGGTCAATCAAGTACTTGTCTGATTTTGAATATCTATATCTGTTCCAGAGTTATTCACCGCCAAAGTTTGAAGTCATCCAAAATTGGGCCAAATTTTGCCACCCACGTTGGACCCTGCTCCCTTGTGAGCACTGAGCAGTCCCGGCAGGCTGTCTCTTCAAGCTCCAGGCACTTTTTATTCCCTGATATTATATACCCAGAGGTTTCACAACATGTTAATGCTGCAGTTATCCAGATCTCTACTAAATACAATTAACTGCATTATTATCATTTTAAAAATTATTGCATGTATGTCTTTTTACTGCTCCTCAGAAAGTGCCGCTCGGTGCAGCCTGCACCCCCCTCACTACGCCACTGCTCGTTTTCGTTGTTTATTGAGCAGTTTTGTGTTATGTATTATATTGCATGTTGTATTTGTAGACATTGGTTCACTGTGTAATACTACAGAAGAGCAAATGCACTGTGAGAGATTTGTAAATGTGGCATATTTGAATCGTCGTAAATTTTAGTTTTTTTACCTGTGCTTGTGCAAAATACTGGTGTGCTTGTATGGTGGTGTGATTTGCATATCGTGTAAATGTAAAAATGTAATGACATTTGAGATACCCATAACTTTTTTGAAGTTGTGGTATGAAAAATGTAACTTTGTTATTTGTTATTAATCTCTTGTAAAAATGTGATGTTTTGTCTTGACTGTTTTGATCACTAGTACAAGGCTGTAACCAGTTTTGTTCCGTTCTGTTTGCCATCTGTTGTTGGTCTAATTGTTTATTTTAATTGTTACAGTTAGGGCAGGAAAAACCTAAGTTTTTAAAAAAAGTGTTTTTTAGGTTTTAAGGTTTTTAAAAATGTTTTTGCTGCTTTAGTGTTCAATGAACACTGTACACCAGATTTAGACCCCTGAAAAACATCTTATACACTCAATTATTGACGTCAGAACTCAAAAATCATCATTAAAATATGAAATAATAAAATATAGCGTAATAAATTTCACAGCTAAAATTAGACTTTTGGATTTGTAAGTTTAAAAAAACTGAACAAAACTAGTTTTTTCTAACCAGTTTTTCAGATGTTGCAATTCTCACATTAAACCTCCTCGATTTGAAAAAAATGGAACAGCACTAAAGTCTGACGTAACAGAAATGCAGAAAAAGTTGGCACTGCATTAAGTAGAACCGTTTTTATTTAGCCTTGTGCATAGAGATACAATCCCGAATCCCGGGATTGGCAGCGTCTCAGTCACGGGATTTTGGGATTACAAAAATTAGCTAAAATTGTACTTTTTCGCGTGTTAAATGTCAGAAATAAGAATACTAACCGTCTGGTGAATAAAACATTTTATGAGCGCTAGAGTAGAGTTTCTTCGTGCTGTCGCCAGAAATTTGTACTTTGGCAGTCACCGTCACTTTCTACAGTTCGGATATACCTTTCGTAGGGGCCCTGTGCATAAAGTAAGTTAATTGGGAATACCAAAATAACGACCAATCTGTAAGCCTAATCCCGAAACAGGATCCCGGGATTACAAATTTCTCAATCCAGAATTCCGGGATTGAGAATCCAATATCGGGATTGCAATCACTACTTGTGCAGTTTCGCTTCATCGTTCGCTCGTCGCACGTTTTGTTACTTATTTTTAGCAGTGTGATTCGTGTACCTTGCGAAACTTCACCAACAACAATAAACAAATAATGATGGCGGAGGGAGGCGAGGACAAGGACGAGAATCCGTATTCGTTTAAGAAGTTTATAAAGTCGAAAAATAACTGTCAGGCGTCGAGTGAATCTGACACTGATCACAGTGACGAAGACGGTGCAGTGGATCTCCTAGAGAACTCGTGTTCGTTGAGTCGAGGTGGGAACGTCTATTTTGGCTCGCAGCTGACTGCATTTCTGATGCTTGCAAAGCAATGTTACAGACGGACGGGACAGCAGCCTCACCGCCTCCGATTGTAGTCAGATCAGCTGCGTAGTGTATACGCATATCACCGGACATTGTGGTGCATTTAAAAAGTTATTTAATTGCGAATTACATGTATCAACTGAGTAAGCATTAATAACACAACTTTTGAAAAAAATTGAAAAGAGCTACAAGACTCGTTATTACCTTACGTGAAAGACATGATTGAGGTTTTTAAAATTGTGAATGACATTTATGACGGAAAAGTCGTGCACCTACATTACATTACAATAATACTTCAGTAACTAGAGTTAACAGATTCAAATTGCATGACCAAACATTTACTCACAATTTCAGAAAACATTTTTCTCGGCACGTATTGTGAATATCTGGAACAGGTTACCTATTTGGGTAGTTGATGTTCAGTCTATTGATTTATTTAAAGTGCGACTTGATAGATTTTGGGCGCAAGAAGAAGTTATGTATGATTGGACTGCTGAATTAGCTGGAACCAGAGACAGATCAGAGTATGTCGAACAAAGTCATTAGATTATTAGTCCACCCGAAAGCGATAGCTTGCGGAGTGGACTTAAGTTTTGCTGGCATTTATTTTTTCCTCGCATAATCTCCGAGCTCCATCGGCTGATCGGCGCAAAATTTTGCACGATGCTCGGAGCTGCGTTTATAATCCCAGTCCAAAAT
>Ga0209671_1004396_pt1 | contig 13963 bp, 10 predicted proteins | sample WorMetHERISLAND2_2_FD_187401 | JGI IMG/M metagenome (GOLD analysis project Ga0209671, IMG submission 187401) | Marine gutless worms symbiont microbial communities from Max Planck institute for Marine Microbiology, Germany - Olavius geniculatus... | ecosystem: Host-associated > Annelida >... | reverse complement strand
ACCTACGGAAATCAGATAAACAAAATATGTGTTAAAATAAACAGAAAACCTGAAAAAAATATCCCCAACATTATCGATCGTAACTTAAAGAAAGATCAGCAATTTTTAATAATTTTTGGCAGAGATAATTCTGACACAACTGGCTATTAAATAAGTGTTTTAGTTTCTACCTCTCCTAACGTCTGCTTCTGCATTACCCGGAGAAAGCAGACCAAGCATAAATTAATACAAGTTAAAATGTATAAAAAAAATCAATAAATGCCATCTATTCTAAACTTTGGGCCCCAACAGCTGATCTATTACAAAATTTGACTGTCATGCAGCAGTGTGTCTACCAGATAAAGTTTTAAAATGTTTAGCTGTAAAGAATCTAAAAATATACATAGCAGCTAGAACGATAGACCTACATACAAATAAAACAAACAGAAAATAAATTTGTTACTGTAACAACACACCTAGATCTACAGCTCGGTGTCCTGCGGTCTTTACAAGAGTGTCCTTCAGTTTTCAGACAGTTGGGTTATCTGACACTGTGGTATTGAATAGTTTGTCTTTCTTTCTTTCTTTATTAGAAGTGATAAAAATAAATAAAACACAGTCTAAAAACAATTACTAACAATCTAAATTGTTCATTTTGATGTCCTTCGGTCTTTACAAGAGTGTCCTGCAGTGTTCTAGGCCTATAATTTAAACAATTAGCAAGCAATCAATAAATTATTTTAAAAGAATTTAAAATAACAAAGATGAAATATGACATGGCGTATTCTAATCTAAACATGAGATATCGCGTACAGTAGCCTACATTGCTCGGTAATTAGTGGCAATAAATGCCGAGTGCGGCCGGGAGCGTTATCGATCGGTTGGTTGGTCATTCCGCATTCTGCATATTACCCACCATTCTGCAGCCTATTTCCGCAGATTTCATTCCGCAAATTACTTTCCGCATTTCCGCAAGTTACCAACACCTTTATTAAATAGCCTTTCCTTCTTTCTTTCTTTATTAGAAGTGATAAAAGTAAATAAAACACAGTCTAAAAACAATTTCTAACGGTCTAAATTGCTCATTTTGATGTCCTGCGGTCTTTACAAAAGTGTCCTGCGGTGTCATGCGGTTTTCAGTCATACCCGATACGGCAGAAGAAAAGTCAGACGCCATGCGTGTAGGTGGTAGCGGGTACTCCAAGTGGAACTGCGGCTATTAATTGTGATTAAAGCATCACACTCACCATACAAAATGTCCAGAACTCTCCTTGTATTACATTTGCTCTAGTATGTCTAACACTCAATGCTGTCACATTGCTGACGCCGATAATAAGCAACGTAATATAAAGATCACTCCACTTATGTTTGTTTACATAACACCGCGTGACATTTGACCCACTTCATGAATGATCTATCTAATCTCCCAGTCAGTTGCAGTCAGTCAATCATCTTTATGACAATATTATTTTATATGGCTAAACAAATAGCTCAAGTGGAAAGCAGAAAATGTGGACATACTTGACATCAACAGTGTCGGTAATAGTAATTGGCAAACCGAGCACTTTATTTAAAGTACTGTACGGTACGGCGTACGCACTACGCACTGACAACAATACCGGTATCCCGGTATATGCTTGCAAAGACTTCCATGTTGTATGCGTTGATCTTATTGTAATGACATGTTTAGTGTTTACTGTGTAACAAAGCATGAGTGACTAGCACTGACTACACTGACTAGTATAATCGCCGAAAAAGAAGTTAATCACATGCCGTTATGTTATCTTGTAATTACTTATTTACTCGCAATGTAGAAGTTAGTTGCTTGGCAACAGGGAACGTTTCCGTTGAAATAAAGATTGTATGAAAATGTTATTAGTTAGATAATATATTTGTGTGTACATTAAAATGGCATTGAAAGGCAGAAGTTCAGACGTATATGGTTTGTAAGAAGAGTAATCAATTAATCGTCCAGACTAGCATGAATAACCGATGATAGGGGCACCTAGACCTGTAAGCGACTCACCGTTTTCTCGCTCGCTCGTAGGTAAATCTCGCTCGCTTTTCTCGCTCAGCGAGACAAGCGAGAAATTGCCGTGTTCCGTCGGAAAATTTTTATGTGGTTGCTTACAATTTTGCAAAATACGACAGTGGATTACAATTTGTACCACCTTGTGGAAGTAGTTTTTTTTTTATTTCATAATTTTCTGCAGGAGATGTGAGGCGCGTTTTACACTTTTTTCTCTGAGAATCTCAGAAATTCTAACTTAGAGGCGCGTTTCGCACTTTCTACTTCTCTGAGATTCTCTGAGAAATTGTGAGCAAGATTTTCCTTTGCTACGTTATGCTAGCTTCGCCCACTTGCTTGTGAGTTACGTCATCCAAATAGATAAAATTGGCTAGCGTAGAATTCTATGTTAGAATTCTTGTAGAATTCTTACTTGCGCGTTTCACACTTTTCGTGAGAACTAGTGAGAACTACTGAGCCGTAGACGTGAGATTCTCAGAGAAAAAAAGTACGAAACATGTCTCAGATCTCCATTAAATCATGTGGAAATTCCATAGTTGGCATAATTCATATTTAAATGTGTGATACTTAAGGTGAAAGCGATGGAGGTTTCCTTAAACCTAGAGGTCGATACCTAAACTGCCAAATCTATGTTTAATGCTAAAAATTTCATAACTTATGCATGTTGCCTTCGGCGCAATTTACTTTTGATATGTGAGCCGGAGCTTATAAAGACGCAAAAAATCACTAAGGGTTGACTGTTCCATGCACGGGTTACGGTTGACCACGAGACTAACTTGGAATTCGGGGAATTATTCGGATTAACCCGTGGTGCTTTGTTTCATGCCAAAATTTGGCATGGAACAATGTGCGTGAAGTTAACCCGAGAGGTTAAGTTAATTTCTGGTTAGCAAACCTGTGAGTCAACCTACTCATGGAACAATCGATCTCAAACCCTCTATTTTTAGGTTTCAAGGTAGTTCAAGGTCATTGATTTTTGTGTAAATCGAAAGGGCTTAGGGGACTTCTTATTAGTGATCAATAGTAAAGTTGGTTATCTTGCACCGTTTATGAAATAGGGCGATTTATATTTTGGCTCAAAATCGCCGATGTTTTGTACTCTTTTCATTTAATGCACTCGATTGGAATGACTCTTGTAGAATTTCTGGAAAAGCCTTACAGATTCTGGAAGTAGGCCTAGAGGCTAATTTGTGACAGCCAACGATGAAGATTTCGTGATCCTAGCTTGCAGCATTTTGATACAGTCACAGAGTGTGACTGACGGACAGACAGACAGACAGACATACGGACGCCTCGATGATAGCTAAGACGTGTGAAGCATCACATGCTGTCGTGCATAAAAAATCATGCATTGTTTTAAGTTCCGCTCGCTTTGACTCGCTCGTATTTATTGTCGCTCGCTCACGGGAAAAATCTCGCTCGCTCTCGCTCGTTCCGTTTTTCGCTCGCTACCGCTCGCTCTCGCTTTTGCTTACAGGTCTAGGGGCACCCCCAATGTATGTCCTGCCCATCTGCCGGTTGTGTTTTATACCATGGTATACCATGGTGCGGCAGCTGTTAATAGTGCATGGCCATTGGCTGCATGCCTTCCAAAGCACAGCTGATCATCTAATTTTTTTTATGATTTTCTGTTTGCTTGGCTTTGTGGAAATAGAGAGTCGGTACAATTTGCGGATAAGTATAGTTGTAGAAAATGAGGGGAGAATTTGTAGGATAAATATGTTTAACTCTGGTGCTGTGGAAAAATTCACAGATTAAGCCTGCAAGCCATTTTGCTCCGCAGATTGTTTTGGCCTTAAACAGATCATAATCTATAATGTAAACTGTGATGCTGCATAAATATGAGCTGAGTTTAGACTTTGGTTTGTCATTAAATTGTGGAGGTTAATTGGAAATAGGTGTAAGCAAACAGTCTTATCAGTTCAGCTGCTGATTTAGTCAGTATTTTTCTGCAATGTGTAGTATGTGAATGTGGTTGGACACTGTGCTCTGTGCAGGCAACTGGTACAATGGTGGATCAGCCTGTGGCATGCAGGGTTCATGTCCTGCGGTTGCAGCACTGCCGCAGTCACAGATCCCTGGCCTGAGTAACCAGGGCAAGAATGATACTGCTGGTGATGTGGATAGGCCAAGGCCAGCACCGAGGCTGTCACACATCTTCTCTGAGCTTGGAGACCAGAATGATGATATTGCCACAGCTGATACTCAGCGTCGTTCATCCATACGTGACACAGATAGTGCATATGCTAACCGAGGCGGACAGCGCTATCCATTGTCACCCGAGTCAGATGTTCCGTGGGACAATAGTACAAGATACAATGCAGAGCCATCGCAGCAGAGACCAGACTATGATAGCCGTGGATACCGTAAGGACAACAATGCTTCTGCAATGTCTGGTTCTCTGTATGAGCAGTCAGCTACACTGCAGCATCGATCTGCGCTACAGTAACTCAATCAATTGTTCTATTTCTGTAATTGTCACTTTTACACGGTGTTGCACTTTTCATCTGTCCCATTGCTATAGCATAGCAGGGAACAGATTATAAAATCACTTGCATCTGTTTGTCATTTTGTCAGTCTGTCTGTAAACACTTGTACGGCCACAATTTTGATGAAATTTTGCACAGTGATTCGAGGCTTGAAAAGTAAGAGTTTGTTTGGGATAAAAATCTGATAAATCCTTCCCCTATTTTACCCCAATTTTTTAAAAATTTGCATTGCGGCCTATGGAGACTTCAAAGCAGGGTTGGAAAATATCACGATATTTTTGAAAATATCGAAACTATCATGATATTTTCGAAAACATCAAAAATATTGTGATATTTTCGATATTTATCCATTGATGTGTTTAAATTACATTCTACTAAGCAATATGTTAATATATGCTTATGTATGAATGATATACTTATACAAAGCATTTGCATGGCAAAAATTGTTTTTTTTTATTAATATTAGCATCATTCTATTATGGCACAGGATATTTATTTGTTAATATATGCTTATGTATGAATGATATACTTATACAAAGCATTTGCATGGCAGAAATTGTTTTTTTTATTAAAATTAGCATCATTCTATTATGGCACAGGATATTTATTTGACAGCCAGATAAATAGCCGCATTGTCCGATATCAAATGGCTGCTGTTATTGATAGCATTTGATAGCACTCTAGGAGTTGAACCCACAAACTCTTGATCATAAATCTGATGTGCTACCATTATGTCATCAAGTCATCTGTTGTGTATTGTAGTGACAGACGTGGCCAGCACACGACACCACCAGGTGTCAGTGAACACACAGCGGCGGACAGAGACCATGTCTATGACCATGACTACGACGAGTTGATGTCTTCTGATTACAACAAGTATGATGATGGCTGTGTCGATGATCTGAGGTTGGTAGTTCATTTCTCATATATTTAAAACTACATTTAAGCTACAGTTAAACTGCATTCAGTTTCAGTTTTTGTTTAACTTGCCTACTGTTACTAACTTACCACACATTAGATTTGGTCTACAAGGGACAAACTATGGCATTTTTGGATAGGCATAGTTTCATGATAGCGAGTCATAATAGGGAGTTTATCATTATCGCACAATACAACCTGGTCTATGTGAGGCCATAAAAAGGATAAACATCATTATGCTATATGCCTGCAGTGAAAACACTCGGCAAGAACATTTACAGTAAATTTTTCACAGAGCAAATGCCATTCTCATTATCCAGCAAACAACAGCAAAACACTCTATCTAAACTGATAAAAACTTGATGTTGCTAATGCTGTTAGAACTTTGATATGGAACTGAAATTCGATTCATTGTTACTTTGCACATGGCAGTTTGTGGCAACAGCATCGCTGCAGTATTGAAATGTGCTAAACTTCATTTGTCATATATTGTGCATTTTGCATTGAATTTTTGTGAGCCCTCATGATGTTGGTTTTTTATGTACACTGCGCATGTATAATCTAATGTTAATGCCATTGCCCAATCACTTTGCCTGTTGTGTCAGCTGTCCCTCTGGAAGTGCTCTGATGAAATTATTTATGCTGCTATTGTCATAGAACTGCCATTCTCACAGCACTGCTATTGCAAGAGTTCACTCAGCTTGTGTGATGAATGACTGCTAATCTTTTACACTCTGTGGGTTGGTAAAATGTGTACTGGTCAGCTTTTAGCTAAGTAAGAAGCTAATAGCTTAGAGCAAATGTTGTTTGGGATTATAGAAATGAATAAATACAAGTCTGTGCATATCTGCAATCGTTTGTATGCTAGACAAGCCTTTTGTGACGAAATTTTGCGCAACTGCATAAGAGGCTTCTCATCGAACTAGGGCGTCAAAGATGGGTACTCCCTGCAAAAGTGATTATTTTACTGCTGTTGACTCGTTTAGCACAAAGACGGTTGCAGATAGGCACAAACTTGCTGCTCATCATAGCAAGCACTGGTGACAGGCTTTCCTGGGGTATTAACACCAATGACCTTGAACGAGCTTAAACCTCCCCCCAAAGTGTTTTTAGTGAATTTTTCTAGATTTTAGGCATCAGCACACATCCTCAGACTGAATTGCGCCGAAACTGCTGAAGATAGACCAAGACAACTTGCATTTGTAATTTGCAGCACCAAACGCGAATTTTAGCAGTCCAAGTCCCGCCCCTTAGTTCAAGGAGGCCTACGCATATGAGCATCAAATAGAGATACCCCTCTAAAAATTGGCAATTTTACCAATGGTGGCTCGTCTAGCGTGAACGCATGCTGTTGCAAATAGGCACAGACAAGCATTGGTGACAAGCTTTTTGGTGGTATTAACATCAATGACCTTGAATGAAATCCTTAAAATATAGAGTTTTAGTGTTTTTTTGCGATTTGCAGCTGCGGCGCACACTTCAAGGGTGAATTGCGACGAAATGGATGGAGGTAAACCAAGACATTTTGCGAGCAGGAACTGCTAAGGCTGTTGCGCGTCTCATGAGCTTTGCTCAGATTACTTGTAAATTCTGTGACGCGGACAGGCAGACATGCTACCTAACAAAGATCAGACAGAAGCGGCCGAGCCGGGGCATTAAAGACCGCGTAATGATGGGCAGAAAACATCACACAATCATTTGGACGGAGAGTCAGACAGCGTTTGAGGAGGGGCCCAAATTTTTGAATTTAATTTTCAAAATTCAGCATATTTCCTATCACTGTGCAAAATTTCACAATGATCAGCCAAGCGACCTCTGAGTTGCTGGGGTGAAAAAAATAAACTGTTCTCGTCTGCTTGTAATAATAGTAGAGTCGTATCAAATACTGTATTATAAATACGCACGCGGTCGTATCAGCAGGACTTGGTGGCGTTGGCACAATGCCGTCGCACGGTGCTGACAGCAGAGTAATGTTACAGCTGCCAGCTGCTAGATTGAACGACCCATTGTGTGGCGAGCGGGGTGATAGGATGTTAAGTGGACCATCTCAATAAATGAGGGGAGTTAGCTTGCAGTCACCTTTGCTGCTGTGAGTTTGGTCGGTCGGTCGGATCGACAGACAGACAGCACGACAGACTGACCGAGATTGCATGCTGCTTTGCCTAAATCCTGAGAATAAGGCAATGTTTAACAACATTTGCAATAAAGACGTTGATGAGTGTAGACCCTGTTGTTATTGGACACTGTTTAAGCCATCAATGGATCTGTGGCTCAAATGAAACAAGTGGTCAAAGTGAAATAATGATTGTTGTTTGTTCCAGGTCGGCCGGGCAGACCGAGACCTCAGATTACTATCGTTTGTCCTCATCAGCGAGTGTTGGGTGTGATGACAGTAAGAGAGGCATGGCCCAGAGACCGACAGGCGCAGTCGGTAGAGCATACGACAATCGTTCAAGCGAATACGACTACGACTATGCTGTGAGGCCAAGCTGCAGTAGTAACAGCACTTATCAGTCAGGTGCTGACAGAACAGCACAGCAGCAGGCTGAATGTTCCACGACTGAGCCGCCGACCAGTAGACAGACAGTGGGTGTGAGAGCTGGACGGACACAGTGCCGAGATGACGCTGCCAAACTCAGCAGCGGTTACACCAGCTCCGTCAGTAAGTACACGACAGTCTGTCTTGATTCTTATCGTTCTCTGTGTTTGATTGATCATCATCGTCATCATCCCACATGGTTTTACTTTGCCTCAGCTATGGGATGACTGTCAACTCGTCATGGAGATGAAGACGTTACGTCTTTTTATGTACGTTTGAGACTGCTGCGCAGTGTGGCTTTCTACTTTAATTATTGTTGGCTATTATGGCTGTAAGTACACTTACTACTTCCTTACTTATTCCCTCACATGAGACAGGGTCAGTGGTGTTGAGGTAGCAGCTGATACTGATGAGCATCAGTGTCTATTACGATGATAATTATGTTGATAAAAATAATCACATTAATATAACAGAGTTGCAAACACTGGTCGTCAACGTCATGAGATGATGAATATATAACCACCATAAATAACTGACAGTAGATCTGTTCAGCTTCTCTGCATTTTTAGGCAAAATCTTAAAATCGAACTGTTTGTCGTTGCCTAGTAAAAGTGAAAACTGAATGAACACTTGGCCTAGTGCCTGTTGTTACGCACTTCTGCTTCACTCACAAGATATTTAGGACAGAGTGGCAACATTGTAGACATTATGCATCAATGGCAAAACATCTTAACTACAGGCTGCAAAGTTATTCAAAATGTGTTTTAAAATGAAATACAGCAAGCAGAGCTGTATATCTTGTATTAGCAAACTTTACAAGAACATTAAAATGCTTGGAAAAAGTCTGAAAAAAATGCATCATGTAGGATTCTAGTATTCATTTTTTTGAAATGTCACTGAAAACCAGTAAGATGTTTTGCTATTCTGCTCCTGATATGTGTTGCGATTGATCGATTGACTGATGGTGTTGTGGCATAGTTGGTAGCGCGTTTCGGCTGAAACGAAGTTACTCTACACTGGGCCCGGTTAGCACTGCGATGGGTGACTGCCTGCGGGCAGGTAAACCATCTCGGTGCGAAGCCTGCCAGCTAGGTCGACTCAGCCTTCTACTCTCTGTGGGATGGTAAAATGAGTAGTAACTCATTTACATGAGTTACGGAAGGTGGGGACCTTGGTACAGCTGACTGGGGTTGCCTAGCCAGCCGCTGCGCCAGCCTGTGTTCGCAGGCTACACATGGTGGCCGTGCGGCAGGTGGCTCTGGTTGGTGACGAAAGCGCATTAGAGGCGTGTTCGCGACGATGCGCTATACAAATTGGCGACCTTTACCTTCTTTTTACCTTTGATGCATTACGGAACAATGCTTGTGTGCACGTGCGTGTTGAGGTCATGCTGACTATTCACAGCGTTCAGCAGTCAGTGGGTCGGGGTCGAATGAGGCAAACCGTAACAACAGCAGTTCATCTCTGCTGTTTGACACTTCAGCTTATCGTCATGTCAACAGGTCGGCTGATTGACTAAATTTTTGTAAATTGCAATAGAGTGTTTTCAGACAAGCACGATGGTTTCCTGATAATCAGTTTGTCACAGGTAACAACCTGGCCTATGTGAAGCCTCCAGTTATTTTAAAAAAATTGTGATTTTGGAGTTTTGACGTCACGTCACTCACTGAACAAAAATGATGTGACGTGGAGAATGGTATAGCCCACAGGATGTTGTTTCTGGGTCTTAAAAGTTATTTTATTTTTCTCTACACTAAAACCTTAAAAAAACTTAAAATCGTTATTTAACATGATGGAGTGATTGTGGTAGTAATTGACCGCAGTTGGACTGAGTCAGTACCAGAACAGTAATGATGACGACAGCAGCAACAACTACTACTAATAATACTACTACTACTCTGTCTGGAGGATAACGGGGAAGATTATGAGAACTGTCAATGCTCTTATACATGCATGGCCGTAATGATCAGTTTTTACAACTTTGAGCTTAGGATAAAATTTTGTGTTTTCTGTGTTCCATATTGTGTGTGATTCTGTAAAGGTTAAATTTTCTGTTTCATTATTGTGTGTTTATGAGTGCATTTTGCCTGGAAAAAGGAAGGAAGAGCTGTCCCAAAATGATCTATACTGTGTCAGGTGGGATGTTAAACCCTACTCACTCACTCCCTCGCTACTACTACTACTACTACTACATTGCTGACGTGTTGTCAGTCACACAGCCATTGCACAAGTGCACCTGCTTTTTGTAATGATTGCAGCACAGCACCAGTTTTCTACATTCTGTGAACCAATAAAATGAGTAGCAGCCTTCTAGCTGGGTAACAATGGTGATGGCGAATGTAGACTTTGTTGCTGTAGTTGCTATTGGATTTATGACTGATCACAACGTGTTGCATAGTGCATAGCAGAACAGCAAGAACGATGACGACTTTTAACGTTATACCAAGGGGATCGTTGTAGTTGACTGCTCTGTGTTATGTTGAGTGTTCGAGTGAAACAAGAAAGCTTGGCTATTATAGTTAGGAAATTTCTCAGCTTTTGTCATATGGCTACCTCGACTCGTTTGTTGTTGAACTTGTTGTGACCATGAGGTGTTGTGTAATAGAATGAAACGTGAGAACTCTGCCAGTTCAGATATGTCAAAGCTCCTGTCATTTGGGTACCTCGACGCTAGTACTCAGTCTGCGGTTGATAACAGGAAATCATCAGCCGGTACCGGATACCAGTCATCAGCAGCAGCTGGTTCCCAGGCCACTACTCAACGTAGTGACCCTTTGAAGACAACAGAGTACCAGGCTGACAATAGTCTACAGAGGTAGTGTCTACCATGAATATAATTTTTTAATTCATATTTTCTGCATTCTTGCATTTGTACATGTATTTTGTATGCATAAGTTAAACTGATCATTCACAGCACACTGTTTGATGCGCTTTGGTGATTTAGTGAAACTTGACACCGTCCTTGATTGTGGCATTACTTTTTTTGCTGTCCGCAGTAGCGATGATACCAGTATTGTTAATTTTGTTGTTGTTGGTTTTTCAAATGTCTGTGAAGTGAACTTTAGCTTTTTTGACATTATGCCAAAAGCAACCATTAATTTTGATTTTGCCATTTATTTAGTCTGATGTCTGATGTCAATTACTTACTTACTCCTTACTCACTCACCTAGGGTATTTAGTTTAATTGTCGACTGTCATAGGCCTGTCAGCCTGCTGTCGTCAGCTAGTTCCAGGCCCACGCAGTCTAGCAGTGATAATGCTGCAGCAGAGTACCAGGCTAACGGTACAGCTGATCAGCAGAGACCTGCAGCTGGTACACAGTTTTTCAGTCAGACTTCTGCAGCTGATCTTTCGTCACCGCTTCTCTCAGCAGCTGTGTGAGTGATGTCCTTCTGACAACAATCGCAACTGGAAACTACAGCGGGTGGCCAAAAGTGTGTCATAATGGGATGATGATGGCAGAAAGTCATGAAGTGCACCGCAAGTAAAATAAGTAAAATGTTGAACTTGAGCGCATTTCTAGCCAATTTATATCTATGGTCATGTAGTTTTATGTAAAATGCATTGCATCATTCGTGATGTCATTTTGATCAAAAATTTTGACAAACGAAGCGATTGAAATGTGGTGGATACGGTAGGCAAAGAATTGACAAGGGAGCAAAAGAAAATTATTATGAAATCAAGTAATAGTAATTCTAACTAAGAATTTATTTCGAATACATTAAACTTGTGTACGGAAGTTTCTGAAGTGATGGAAATGTTGACAAAGCATAGAAAAGTGGCTTCAGACTGGCAGACCACCAAATCTAATTGAAGGAGCGATTGGAAAATAATTTTTGATGTTAAACCGTACAGTAAAAGACATGGGCTGAAATTATAAACTTTGTAAATGATATACAGGATAGAAAAGTCAAGGCTACGTTTGGAGAAGGTTGCATGAAGCCTGGAATCTCAAATGTCTTGAGAGGCAGCAACAGTCGAAATATATCACTGTGTTCTGGAGCTGTAATTGCTATGAAAGAGTGGATACTTTTGTACCAATTAGCAGAAATATTGGCTGTTGTAATTATGTGAACGCACTCAATGCAAATTTGTGGCCAGGTGTGTGCAAGCATTTTGCTGGCCGGCAAGCACTTTTTTTAGCAGGGTGATAGCCCCTGTACATCGCTGAGTATTTACTCATCTGTGAAAAACAGAAAATCACATTTTGGGTTTTACGTGGTCAGCACAATCACTGGACATAAACATAATTGAACATTTGTGGATAGTCATAAAATCTCATGTGCAGAAAGAATTGTCAGCTATTATCTCTCGACAGAACCCTATCAAGTCTGCTCTAACAACCTGAAGCAAAGTTCATTAAACCTCTATTCGTCAGCTTTACACATCCATTCCACGATGAATTCATTCTGTTATGGTGCAGAAAAGATTGATAACAGAATTCTGAAATGTCAGGTAAGCGCTTTTCTTGAAATAATGTTGTTTACGATGTTCGAATTTAACTGGCAAAAAACAAATCGATCGTTCATGCCGCCACCATTATGACACACTGTTGGCCACACACTGTAGAAGGCGCTCGTAAGAGTGCATATCTCCGTCAAGTGAAATAATTTAAACATTGCAACAACAACAACTACTACTACTACATTGTGACCACGTGTCTATTCGGCACCGTTATGGAGATATGGCACCTCAAAGTACATGTACACAAACACCCAGACGGACACACAGAACGACCAATCTCATAATCTCTTTCAGTGTTCACTTTGTAGTTTGTTCACACTTGCCAGAGATAAAAATATGTCAGCCTAGTTCTGACATAATATATTGTGCAGCTATCCGCATAACTATATGTATTCACACACTACGTTGCAAAACCTTAACCATAAAATGCTTTGGTGTATTGAGCTAAAAATTGCAGCATTAATTACTTTTGCTCTCAGTGCTCTGAAAAATGTTCACACCAATTTTGGCCTTTCTCTGCCCTTTTTGTTTTCAAGTTAGGATTCTACATGGGGCAGATGGACAACAGTTGGATGAATAGGCATGTAGCATATATAAGAAGATCAATAATAAGATTAATAATAATACTGTAATATATAAGAATTCGTTCTAGTAGTGCATTTGCTATTAAACGTGCTCAAGAGTCAAGACTGGTTGAGTGTTGCACTCAGTATTGTTTCTGCTGGTCTACAGTGTTGTTAACAAGGTTAAAGGTGGTGCTATGGCTTTTAATGGAAGCCTATTCCAGAGCTACAGATTATTATTGAGTCTTACCTGCTGTATGGATTACACAGTGCTACCTGCCACCCGACACAGGTGAACACACCCAACCTTAACACCAGCCAGATAGGCCGGTACTTGATCTACCTATCCCGGGGGATGGAAGGCTGAGTTGATTTAGGCGGTTGGTTACATACCGAGATGGTTTAGCTGCCCGAATGCAGTCACTCATCCAAGTACTAACCTGGCTTGGCAAAGAGTAACTTCGTTGATTGGATGAAACGCATTACCGCTATGCCATGCCACCAACTCACTGTATAGACTCTAGACTAGACAGAATGATGAACAATGATGAATGCAGCTGCCGGCTGTGAATCAGCAAGACTATTTGTTGCCTCAATAACAGTTCTGTTAGTAGTATGTGATGGCTGGCTCATGATAGTGTGTGTTATTTCCCAGTTACAGGATGAAGTTGGCTTAACAAGCACCCGTTGAGCTAGCCAGCTTCATCAGGTAAATGGGATTTTACTGTGTGTATCTGACAGATTGGTGAACAAGTTTGGTGCAGCCGGCTGTGAGTCAGTAAGACCTCAGTTTGACGATCATCCCGACTTTCTTCGCATTGGCTCTAGTAGCAGGTTTGGCAACTTTTGGTTACAAGGCATATAAATACAGTCAAACCCGTTAAATATCACATCTGCGTGACTGCTAAAACTGTGTGATATTAACCGAAGTTGACATTAACAGGAGTTGCCATAGTGGTTCAACCCGGAGTGATATTAAGAC
>Ga0209671_1004395_pt1 | contig 13963 bp, 5 predicted proteins | sample WorMetHERISLAND2_2_FD_187401 | JGI IMG/M metagenome (GOLD analysis project Ga0209671, IMG submission 187401) | Marine gutless worms symbiont microbial communities from Max Planck institute for Marine Microbiology, Germany - Olavius geniculatus... | ecosystem: Host-associated > Annelida >... | reverse complement strand
AAAAGCACTATTAGAAAAGATTTTAAATTTTTTAGATAATAATTATGAATTTATTTCGTGTGGATGCAGTACACCGGTTTTAGACGCGTAAAAAGACGCACGTGTACACGGTGTTTCATAAAAAAAACCCTTTTTGTTTTGTTCATAATTCACTCAAATGATGATCAATTTACACAAAATTTTACCAGTTGTAGCTGAAGAAATACTATTTCAAAATATTTAAAGTAAATATGAAAGTTCGTTAAATATTCTTTGCTAGTCGTGACGTAATGCTGACGTCATAATGTGTCGTGAGCACAAGCTTGCTTGTCTTAAATAGCGCTGTCATTTGCTACCCTGCTTCGATGGTGAACTGAATCTGACTCGCTAATGAAAAAGTGTTTATCGTGTCGGCACTGAGCAACATGTGGCCATGAAATCAGGCGACTCGCGATCCAAAAACGCAACCAATTTTGCAAGCTCGGTGTGCTAGTGCACTGTCTTGCTCGAACATGTGAAAGTTCAGCTATCCCCACAGACACGTAAATGCGATTGCTTCGCACGTTTTTGTGGCTGCAACTGTAAAACTTCAAAAATTTGTCATCAACGAAACAGATTTTTCACCATCGGAGCAGGATAGCAATTGACAGCACCAGTTGAAATCCGTGACATATTATGACGCCAGCGTTACGTCACGCCTAGCAAAGAATATTTAATCAACTGCCATATTTTGTTAAAATATTTTGAATCAGTATTTCCTCAGCTACAACTCATAAAAAATTCATGAAAATTGATCATCATTTGAGTGAATTATGACAGAAAGAAAAAGGGGTCCCTTTTTATTTAACATCGTGTATTTAAACTGCTGTACACTGATATGATAGTCTTTCCTTGAACAACGTGAATTAAAAAGCAACACAATTCACAACATTACTCGTGCCAGGACCAATTCGACAAATTAATGCATGTGAAATCTAGCAATTTATGTGCCCTTTAACAGCACTATTGCTGCAAGCATAGTTATCATGATTAAAGCTGCATTGTTTTGCTTATTTCACAGTGTATAGGCTATTATAGCGTTTAACTGAAACACCATTTACTAAAGTTAGGACAACGTTTTCATAAAAATACCACGCAGTGTTAAAACGTCAATGGCTGTATTTACCTGTGAATTAAATTGGTTTCTACTATTACACATACCGATATTAAGGCGCGTACAGAGCGACGTAACTGAACTGAACTGACAAGGTTCAGTTTATGACGAACTGACCAGTGGGCGATCAGGGCAAACTCATTGGTCATTGGTTGACGCGTATGTGACACCGACGCCGTTAGACGGTGCCTACTGTAATGCATTACTGCTTGCCAATTGGTCAGTTCATCAAAAACTAAACCATTTGAGTAGTGAGTACAGTTTAGTTACGTCGCTCTGTACACGGTTTTTACGCGCGAGAGCTAGCATAGCTAGCCTAGCTATAGAGCATATTAGCTATGATAATTCTGTCTGTCACGAGCCGGTACCGATTCAAGCCCAAGTGAAATAGAGACTTCGGGGTTTTCATCATATGACAGCTTGGTGTCTCTAGTATTTTATGACAAAATTTCATGCCACTGAGTGAGGGGGTTTCCCTTGAGGAACGAGGAGGCGAAAGAAGGGCACCCCTCTAAAAGACGTTATTTTACCGCTATCGGTTCGTTTAGCGTGAAAATAGTTGCAGACAGGCACAGACATGCTGCTCACCATAACAAATACTGGCGACGAGCTTCTTATGAATGTCAGCATCGATGACCTTGAACCACCCAAGTAGGGTGTTTTAGTGATTTTTTGCGATTTTGGGCTGCGCCACACATTTCAAGAATAAATTTCGCCAAAATAGCTGGAGATAGGCCAGTATGTACAACCTGGATAAAAAATTTTTGTAGATTGTAGATTTTAGCTCATGTGATTTTGTTGAATGTAGATTTTAGCAGTCCAAGTCCCGACCCCCTAGGTCCAAGGAGGCCTGCACACCCAGGTGTCAAAGAGGGGTACCCCCTAAAAGTTGTTATTTTTCTGCTATTGGCTTGTCTAGCATGAAAACAGTTGCAGATAGGCACAGACATGTTGCTTATCATAACTAGCACTGGTGACGTGCTTTTTAGCGGAATCAACACTGAATGACCTTGTACCCCAAATAAGGGTTTTTAGTGATTTTTTTTGCAATTTTCGGCTGCAGAAGAGTGAACTACGACGAAATGGATGAAGATAGACCAAGATTACCTGCAAACATGAACTGCTATAGGCTCTCGCGTGTCTCATGAGCATTAGCTCAGATTTCTTGTATAGTTACACAAAAACACACTATCAGGTCTAACGACACAAAACTACAAAAAACTAAGTAACTCGTCAACATTCAACTAATAAACAGACGACACAACAGCAACGTGCAACGAATGGTTAACCCCACAAAATTCAATAACTGCATCGCCTCTCAACACACGAGAGACGTTTACAAATAATACAAAAATATATCATGAGCAAGTCTAATGCCAGATTGAAGGAACTGTTGTAGTAAATACGATAGTAACTTATGAACACCAATTCACAAAATACCAAACAGATTTCTTCTTCACAATAATTCATGATGACGCACGACGACACGTTAACGAAACAGAGAAAAAGTCAAGAATGAAGAATGAAACGTACACAAGTAGCGCAAGATTATGTCATTAAATCAGATAGCATGAAAGTCCTTAAATCGTGAAATGAGGCACAAACATCACTACTCGCACAGACAACACATGACTACGGTGCACATAACACAACCATGCACACATCAAACAAAATTACAAAACAGTCTAATGCTAAAAATTAATAAATACTTTGCAACGAACATAACTGCAGCAAGGTAATTATTATTTATTGGCCTTGGGGGTATCAGTGACCACAATTTTTCTCGCGTGGCCCTTGCCTCGTCTTTGACAAGTCACCTCTCTTCCTATTTTGGTCATTCGTGGCCCCCTTTGCCAAGCTCTATGACCCACCAGTTGCTTTATTGTTAACCTTAATTCATTCTTCAATCACATTCTAACATTCACAAAAACTCTGTACAATTACACGCCACAATCAAATGAATGTACAATTCAGTGACTGTTGCTCTAGTAATACCATTCAACATTAGCATTATTACAATTGTTGGCAGACAGTCAGACCCTGTAGTTCATGTAATTATACTACTATACACATTCATTTCAATAATTTCATGCATTTATCTACCAGCTAGAAACTACTCTACTGAACACACAACATATACCAACGCCTGCCATTACCTGGCTGAAATAGGCAAATTATAAAATGCATAGGCTACATTTACATGTGCACAACTTAATTGCCTGCAGTGCATATTATGTTCACTTTTACCTGATCACAACTAACACGCATACACGCCACACGTACGTACATCACAAACTCTGAAAGGGTCCAAGTCTTTACTGTAGCCGTGAAATATAATTACAGTTTATAAACAATGCTGAAATTATTTCTCTGGTACCCTACGGAGACGACAGCTGACTTAGTGAGTGGGAAGATGCTGACGCATTATCTGTCAAGTGACGTTTTGCAGTTCCCGCCGTACATAGAGTTCAAAGTCAGTCTGTCCGCCTGTGAAGCCGGGCAACTGTCGACAGAAGAGAGCCGCCAGCATGCCGCAGTGCACGCCGAACACCGTGTGAAGCGTCAACAACAGGTTGGAATAGCGAAGTCGCTCGGACGGCCGATGGTGCTTTGCCAAGTCCTGAAGGTCCTGTCGAGCCTCAGTGGCAAGCCGTTCTATGGTGTCCGACTGCTGCAGAGAACCACAAGACGAGCCTACAACCAACGACACGTACAAACTACCATGTACACGTGCGATGTCTTAAACATAGGCCTATTGGAAATTGAGATATTTTGTCATTGTTATTTAAAATTTAATATTTAAAATTTAATAAATTCGCAATCAAAAAATATTTTCTAACGAAATTTTGTGCTTACTTCAAGGATTTACTGAGGATGAAGTGCAAAATTTTTTATTCATATTCGATCAGAAAAGGCTAAGAGTGCATATCTCCGCCAAGTGAAATAATTTAAACATTACAACTGTAACAACAACTACTACTACTACTGCTACACCTACAACTACAGCTAATAAGGTGTGCAGACATCAGGAGATTCAGGACGTTTTGCATGTCCTGATGTATGCTTGTGTATGACATGTGAAGATGATGATGAGTCATCGTGTACACACACAAAAGGACAGAACGACCAATCTCTTAATCTCCTCCAATGTTCAATACGTTCGCCTTGGCGGAGATAATAAATATCAAACATCAGAAAGTTTGCGTTTAGTAAATGTGTTACTGGAAAGTGGGATTTTCTGCACTCGCGTTTCAACCGAAGGACAACCGGAAAACTAAAGTTTCAAACTCACTGCGAGTTGGAAATCAGGGAGATACTACGCCAGGCCACACATGCAGTGGATCCTCTGAGATTTAACTAGGCTTTGCTGCAGATTCGCTCGCTTGCGGTATAAATAGCGTCTTAAGCCTTGTTCATAGCGTCAAACTCAACTCAACTGGTTGAGTCGAGTTGAGTTTGTCGCTATGAACACGGCTTTAAGCAACGAGTCTCACTGTCATTAGCTGGGGGTCGATTTGTTTAGACAATGTCACGTATTGCTGTTTCATGTGACCAGCTAGAACCAAGAGGCGTGCACAATCACGCCGTGCATAGAAGTAAACAGACAGAAGAGCACGTGATTGGCACGAGGACACATTCTACTGAGAACTGAACAACAACAAACGACAACAGAGTTTACCAATCAACCATGCCAGGCCCGGCGTTTCTGCGAAACGGCATTTGTCTGAGACTGTGTGGGAAATAAATTCGATTCGATAATCACTGGACGGACTGAGGGCGTTGACAGGCGTGACCTTAACCCTGCCCGACTCAGACAGCACGCGCCTCCCTCGCTCCCCCTCTCTACCCTTTCGCTCCCCCCCACCCCGGACTACATAGCACGGCGGCCAGCCTCGACCTGCTGCTTCCAGCCCAAGGCCGTGGAACACCGTCATCACGCCGGCACGGCCTGGCCCGGCACGGGCTGAAGTGAACTAAACAGACCGTCATCGGCCAACTCAGCCGCACCGCCACCGTCTCGTCAAAGTCTCGACATGTCAATCTAGGTCATTCCGTACGCACGGCACAGGCTCAAGCATCCAGGTCACGTTGCTATTTATACCGCAAGCGAGCGAATCTGCAGCAAAGCCTAGTTAAATCTCAGAGGACAATAACCTGTATTGCGTCCTTCTGTAGCTGGCACCACATCGCGAAATGACCCAGCACGGCTTTAAAATTATGTACAGCCAGTCACAACATTCTAGTCATCATCAGGCTCTGGACAGCTTCAACCAGCTGTTGGTTTGGTAGCAATAGCTGCAATACCCTGTCTGCGGCGTAAAATATCAAGTGGGAATCTACGTCAATCAAGACCTAATATTATCACGTCGAGATAGATGACTGAGATGACGACGCTGGGTTGGATTCAGGTATGTGCAAGACACAGTGTACGCCCTCCCGCTGAGTCACGACCTCTGCATGCAGTGGAAAAACTAAGCCTATTGCAGACAATTCACTAGGCACCAACAAACCATCGAGCTTCCGCGCTCTGCCTATTGGAAGATGGCGGAGGACGGAGGCATGAAAACTTTCTGATGCTGTCATAACATGCTGTAACATTTTGTTGAAAATTACAGTAAAAAAGCCCATTTCTATGAACCTCATCCTGTGTGCCAAAACTTCCCACGTACAATGCACCAGACATCAAGGCCTCAATCTTAAGTCCCACAGCATCATTAATTACTATTTATTACAGCATCAATACAGTAACGACATACTGAACACGCATCATAATGTAAAATACAATCAATGTAATACTGTGCTTTGGAATATAATATATTGCACACGAAATGAAATGTTATTCAGTATACTCAGCAGCTAAGCCAGCAAACCTGTGTGAAACAGCGTTATCATGCGCATGTAGAAGAACTCGTTGGCGTTGACTTGCAACAGTTGACACTTGCGGATCAGGTTCTGCACGCCTTCCACGAACTGCTGGGTCGGCAGTTCGGCCAGCTGATCAGTCACTGCGGGCAGCAGCTGGTCGCAATCCATCGGGACGTGGGGGTCATCGTCATGAGCAGATGTCACTGCAAACTGCAAGTTCTTCTCAGCCATGTAGAGAACCACAAGCCGCGGAAGGGCACTCGCCAGCAGGGACTGGCGGTCGCTGCCAGACAGTGAGATAAACTCGGGCAGCGAACAGGCAAACTCGACCGATCGTTTCAGCAGTTCGCCAACTCGTGCAGTTACGGGCAGCAGTGTCTTCTTGGCCAGGGTGACATGCTGCTGCCGATGCGCCTGTCGTGCCAGGCCGCGGGTTCCGCACACGGACAGCGTGTTGGAGCGTTCACGACCTGCTGACACGGTCAGGATTGACTTCAGGATCGACGGCTCGGCCGCGGTGGTTTTAGCAGACTTAACATCGCCAGTAGCGTCAGGGTCTGCGTACCGCGAGCGTTTACACGACAAGTCCACAGGAGTCAGCTCGCTGATTGTCGGCGGCTGCAGGCGCGCCAGTCGGCTGCCCATCGAGTATTTCCTACGCACCTCGGGACAGAGGTCTGGTGACGGCGGAGTACCAGGTTGACTCCGACTGCTGCGGCTGGTCGACAGCGCCAGCAACGCCGCGTCAGTTCCATTCGTTGACAGCTCCACCAGCCGTGACAGTGTCGCTTCCACCAGCGCCTCTGACTGCCCTGCAGCGGGCGCCTCATGACCGCTGGACAGACTACCACCACTAGATGTTCTACTGACGGTTATCATGCTGCAGCTGGCGGCCGAGTTGAACGAATCACTCCGCGTCCTGTACTCAGCAGCATCTGCCAAAGACAGCAGCTTGCCGGCAGATTCGTTACTTCTATCCTTGTCGTCATCGAGCTGACTAAGTGTCGGCGATGATGACACTCTGGCGTTCAGAAGATCGTAAAGTATTGACGTCTTCCGTCCGACGTTCGCGTCCTCTGTCACTTCACACTGGGTAGAATCCATTTCCTTGTTTGCCCCACCACTGGTACTGTACACCATTCCATTCGCTGATGACACAGCGGCATCACGCAACGCAGAATAGCTTACAGGAAGGCTCGTGCAAACGCAGTAGTTTCTCGATTCCGACATTCTGCCGAGAACAGATTGGTACTCACCTGCAGCAACACAAAACCAGTAACACATGATCATCATAACCATTAGGCCTATGCCAAACTTAGCCTTGTGTGGAAAGAGTTCATCTTGTGCATACAAATACAAAGTATAGTAGTATACGGAGCCAATGTCGGCTAAACTAATTTAAACCAACGTCACAAAAATGCCGAATGCTGTGCCACATCAGTGTCCAGAGATGAGTAGAAGACGTACAGGTAAACCCGTAGCTGGACAGCTAGGGTGGCTTCTACTGATTTTTGTGTGTAATACGGACACTTTGGGTGGTAAAAGTAGGTGTTGTCAAAATCTGTTGTCACCCTCGTTCTCAGCGACACTGGTTTTCGATATAAATATTAAAACCTTTTAAAACGTAGTCAGATTATTTTGATGTCAGATATTTCAGCCAACAGCTGACGTCGCTGCCGTCAAGGACGGCGGCAGCACTTCAAAGGAACCACCAAAGTGACAGAATACCACCCACGACGTCATGCAATCCGTTAACCATCACTACTTCAATTCAACTAGTAACGGACTATTGTAAGTAGGCCTAACTCGCACCAATGGTCCATATCTCACACTCATACCATATGGTATTCAAGCAGTCAACAAATAAACCGCATGAAAACTGCAACAATTCTGAAGCGCACTTTCGTTCCGATCAGACCTTGGCGGCGAAGCGTAAACAAGTAAGTCGACAAAGTGAAAAGTACCGCAGCGAAATGACGTCAATATTCTGCTAGCAAGCGGTCAACTCACCGGTATAGACGAGTAACGATTGACCAAATGTTTCACTTCAGACATACGAATGATAATGCGACGGAATTCCACACGGCAGGGTTACTAGTGGACGGTTTGACCTCGAATCACGAGCAGTGTACGGAGCACATCGACAACAACAACTGAAGCCGGTCGGCCAGCCATTGCCGTCTGAAGTGCAGTCTGGCTTGGCCTCAGCCGTCTCGCCACAGTGCTATTTTCGTCTTTCTCCCGTCTACTGTCACGTCCACACATTCTTAAAATGTCTAGGCCTCGATCGTCTCACTCTCATTTTGCATTTGCACGATACAACATAAAAGTAACCAGCACCGTTGTGGGTTAAAAAGTTCAGAACACGAAGTTCCCACAAAATAGATATGAGAGATCAAAATTCTATTTTTATCTTTAAATTGCCCATAATGGTAAATTTCCAGTCTCAAAATTTTTTTGGGGGGGAACAAAATTTGGTGACAAAAAGAAAATTTCCGCGACGCCACTGACAAAATTAAAAACAGAAAACATTTGATTAATTGCAGTACAAAACACAAACTTCTATTGGTATGATGTTGAAAGCAGGTAGAATTGTGAACCAAGAGCCCCTATTCACAGACATTGTTGTAATTAACCAAAACTACACTGTAACCGAAAAAAGTAATCCCCAGACAATATTAATTATTAATGCCAACAGTAAACAAATCAAATAAAATTTCGTACACTTGATCTTTACTAAATCTGTAAGAAAATATTATTTTTTAGCAGAACTATTTAATTTTAAATGACGACAAAATATTTTTCGTTTTACTGCGTCGTTTACGCGTTATTCACTCTACAAAAAAGAGTGCCGCTTATGCACCGGACGTGTGAGACCACTGAACCATATGCAACTGATAACTCAATAAATCCTATACTTGATCATTCCAGCTCTATATGGTCAGCCAAAAGTCCTGAGTCCTGACCTCAAGCCGGTCGAGTGTCAGTTTTGGCGGAATCTGGTGGAATCTGGTGTATACCGCAGCAAGATTCATCATCATGACGTCGACCAGCCTGATCGAGAAATGGGAACATTTTTAGCAAACGTTCATCGAAGAAGAAGCCAGGCCAGGTTAAGCTTGCATGTTCGTGCGGCTGCCTATGATTACTGGACACTCCACGTTTTGGGGTGACCTCACCAAACCCTCTATAACTATTGTTTGCTTCGGCAAATTTCAATAAAATTTGGTCGTTTGTTTGCAATTGGACGGTGCATTGTTGGTGTAGAATTATGTTAAAAGCCGATGTTGTTTGTCAGAAGTACGATAATTAATAAATGACATACTTTTCCTGGAACTTGGGGGTCGTTACGTGCATCGTTAGTGTTTTCCGAATTGGTAGTTCAATTTTTATTGACTACACAATTCCACTAAAATAGCAGCGCTGTCGACACGTGGATGCGATGCATATTCATAGCGGCTGAGCGCACAATGAGGTCGTAGTGCAGCCTACGTACCAGCATAGCAAGTGCGTGCTCGCTGCTCGCTGTGGGTCTCGCCGACCGCCCACTGCTCAAGGCCACCTACCGACTACAGATTGTCGAGGTTGCTAACAGCAGCTCTTGTTTACGAGCCAGCCCCAGCCGCATCACGTCTATAAATAGATACCACCAAGGCCTCGCTATAAAAATATCCCATTCCGCGTTTCCATGTAACAGCATAAACTGTATTTAGGAACTCGCTTAATAAAATGTAGGCTATTAGTCGGGAATCGGGTTACTAAACTGTAACTGACACTGCAGAAATTAACTAGAAAAGCACTCGAAGAGCGCAGACCTCCGCCAATCATATTACCCATTTAAAGCAATGTCAACAAAAATTTCAAAGTGATCCAGAATCCAGGATTCCTTCCGGATCACCCCCAAAATTGAATCACTTCTAGGTTTTGCCATTCCCGACATTCCCTGAAAATTTCAGAAAGATTCTTCCATAACTTTTTGAGTTATCTTGCTAACACACAGACAGACAAACAAACTCTGGCATAACCTCCTTGGCGGAGGTAATTATAACGCGCCCGGATAAATACATGTATGGGATACTATCGCGCTTTGGATTAGCAAGAAAAATAAACCAGCTAGACTACCGGTGCTCAGTCACGCTCACTCATAGGCATTGAGTTACATATTCTACGCATTGCTCATATATAGGTCGAGTCTGCGCCGTCTGCGGATAATCACTGCTGAGCAGGAATCAGACAAAAACCCAACTACCGCTAGGGTACGTGGGCCGACCGTACCCCCTATCCGAAGCTCTGTGTTCGACTTACGGTCGCGGAAAAAAAGCGATTTTCCAGCATAACTGCAGTCCTCTAAGTCTACATATACACAATACGGTGACGCTGCTAAATCGAACTCTACAGTCAACGCTAGGATACGATACGGTAATTCGGCGCAACGTGGGTGATGGCTGCAGGCAGCATCTTTGCATCCAAAATTGCGGCCAAACCGCTGCAGATAGAGACACGGTTACTATTGATAGTTTATAGGAAGTTCTCGTCATCGCCCTATACAACTGTACCATCGCTGACCCCCTATGACGTGCAGTTTAGCCACAATACATGCGTTACACAGAACACACAGACAGACGGACATCATACCCAAGGCTGAACCTAACGGTCTGCCAAAAACGCTTAAGCTGCATTCACACTACGCGCGGAGTCCGCGCGTACTACGCGTATGAAAACGCTACTGAGGGGCGGACACGTAGCGGATCCGCGGCGTATCCGCGCAGCGCTGCGTATCTGGCGCGTATCCGCGATCCGCGGCGGCAGATACGCAGGATTAAATAATAAATACGGATCATACGCGCGTGCTCGCAGTCCGCTCAGCTCGGCGGATCCGCCCGAATCGAGTCGAGTTCGATTTGAGCGGACAGCGTGCGCGTATACCGCGCGTAGTGTGAATGCCGCTTTAGGCCTGAGTGCGCGATCGAATAACGCACAACTGGAATTGCTATAGCATCGGCGACGCGCAGCAGCAGCCTACTGTACTTCGACGCCTCGTTCAAAGTAGTGCCGATCAGCTGTTTGATCGCATTAGAGACCCTATTACATGCTTTTGAGTGAGGCTGTACGCACCTTGAGAAATCGTTGTGTTACCGTTATTAACTCTTCTAGGCATTTGGCATTTCTAGGCATTTAGCTAGAATACGATGTATTCTATACATCGATATATACGATGTACTGCGTCGAAACGAAAAAATTTTGTTTCGACGCAATACAGCAGATAGACAGACAGACGGACGTCGAGCTTTCCAGTGTTGCCGAGCTTTCCGGCAGTGCCAACATCGATAACCTTGAACGACCTTGAACCCCGAAATACAAAATTATGGTGAATTTTTTCCGCAGATAGAAGCGCCTGTGGATCTATCTTCTTTCAAATTTTCGTGGTGAGCGCCAAAAGACGCATCATTCATACAGTATTGTGCATTACGGCCGTTCAAGGTCATTCAAGGTCGTCGAGCTTGGGACCAAGTGAAAGAACATGAAGTACTTTGACATTAGTGACCATAAAAACAAGTAGCATTTGCTATAGCACCGTTTCTGACACGGCAACTTTGTGGTTAGAATCGCCAAAATGTTAACTCTCTTTCAGTCTTTCATTCCTCCCCTCGATCGGGGTGGTCTCTTTGAAATTCGGGTGATAAAGCTTTACAGATCCTGATACTATAGAGTTCTTCCCGAAGCTGCAGAAAAAAATTCGTTTCGACGCAATACAGCAGAGAGACAGACGGACGGACGCCTTTACCATAACCATGAAACAGGGCATCTACATAGCATACTGCTATGCTGGCGCCCTGTAAAAATTCGGAAGAAGTTTTTGACCACACACTGTAAGACCTACATGTAGATGTAAACCTACATGGTATTCCAGTGCCGATAATTGTTCCGTTGCATGATTACGCGTGTAACTTTTGCAATGTGATTATTTGAACGCTTGTATTTTTGGCTGTATCGGTGCAAGCATGCATCATCAATCATGCATGACTGATTGGCTGCCGGAAGACATCAAGTACGTGACATCAATTCAATAACCAATTGACTACGTATCTACTGGCGTCGGTCCGTCGACAGTATTGGAAGCCCAAGCCCCGGGCACTCTATTGTGACCCCATCTATGACCTATGGATCGATTGGATGAAAACTGGCTTGCAGCAAACTGCATGGCACTTATCATCACCATCGTCGTCGTCGTCATCTTTACCGTTTTATCTCACGTAGAAAGTCTTGCGTTTTGTTCTGTATTCTGTAAATCCGTAGGCCTATCTGTGGCGCAGTGTATAGTCCCCCTACATACGCTATACGCTGTAGTTTATAGTTGCTAATAATTTTAACGCTATTTTACGGTTCATCCGAGATCATGATATGCGTCATGATGTGTTTTTTTGTGTTTTTATGTGCGTGATACTACGGCTACCAGCGGGCAGTACTTAGTCCCGAGCAGGGCTTGACAGTTTATGTTGTCCTCGAAGCGTATTGAGACCAAGACCTTCGTCTCTGGTAGTTTTTGTGACATTGCATGTATACAACAAGTAATTTGAGCAAAGCTCATGAGACGCGCAATAGCCTTAGCAGTTCCTGTTCACAGGTTGACCAGGTTTATTTCCAGCCATGTCAGCGCAGTTCACTGTCGAAATGTGCGCCACAGCTGAAGATTGCATAAAAACACTAAAACACCTCATTTTGAAGGTTCAAGGTCATTCAATGTTACAGATGTTGACTGCATTAAATAGCTCGTTATTAGCTCTTGTTATACGGTAAGAGGTATGTCTGTGTCTACATCTGCAACTGTTTTCACACTAAACGAGTCAATAGCGGTAAAATAATCACTTTTTAAGGGGGTAGCCGTCCTTGACGCCCGCCTGCGTAAGCCTCCTTGAACATAGGGGTTTTCGACTTGGAATGCCGAAATCTGCGTTTAAGCTTAATGCTGAAAGTTTCATCCGCAGGTTGTCTTGGTCTATCTCCAATCATTTCGATGCAGTTCACCTTTTAATTGGGTGTCGCAGGCTGAAATCGCGAAAAATTCACTAAAACCCCTCTTTTGGAAACTCAAGGTCATTCAAGGTTATTGATGTTGATAAATCTTAAAAGCCTGTCGCCAGTGCTTGTTATGATATGCAGCATATCTGTACCTATCAGCAACTGTTTTCACATTAGACAAGCCAATAGAGGCAAACTAACGCTTTTTTAAAAGGGGGGGAGTACCCTTCTTTGACGCCTTCGTTCAAAGGGAACCCCCTCACCCAGGGGCACGAAATTTTGTCGCGAAAAAAACTAGAGTCCTTGAGACAGCATACAGTAAAGATTTAGTGATCTTAGCTTGCACCTTTTTGATACAATACAGCAGTGTGACGAACAGACGGACAGACAGACGCCCCCCGCAGGCCATGGATAAGACGCGCGAAGCATTCTGCTATCGCGCGTAAAAATGATGCCAAAGATCGTCGATTTTGGTACCAACTGTCCGCTGGTAGCCGTGTACAGCGCGACAGAAATGAACCGAACTGAACCGAACTCGCAACTCTGCAGTTCCGTTCAGTTCAGTCGTTCTGTACACGCTTTTCGTAATCATCGGTGAATGTACAACGAACATTTCGGTAGTTTATGTCAGCCGAGAGCGAGCATGGACGAAGTGAGTGAGTGAGTGAGTGAGAGCAAATGCTCAGCAGCTGTTAGGTTATTGTCTGCGTGCCTTGAAGCGCATTCACGGCAGAGATCTCTCTGTGTTTACGACTGTTCGATCAGTGACTCAGCTGGTCGGCAGTCACGCCGCGGCGCCGGTGTCCCATTATAGAATCGCTCCAGAAAAGTTTTCCCCGGCCGACAATTAACCGGAAAAAAATCCGCTCCGCCCGGAGGCCGCCCGGGGGGACGGATTTTTACCGACCCGGGGGAGACATTTCTGGGGGCTATCCTATAATGGGG
>Ga0209671_1004394_pt1 | contig 13963 bp, 7 predicted proteins | sample WorMetHERISLAND2_2_FD_187401 | JGI IMG/M metagenome (GOLD analysis project Ga0209671, IMG submission 187401) | Marine gutless worms symbiont microbial communities from Max Planck institute for Marine Microbiology, Germany - Olavius geniculatus... | ecosystem: Host-associated > Annelida >... | reverse complement strand
GGGGACAGTTTTAGCCTGTCGTAAAATGTTTCTCTTGTCAGACAATTTTCTTCCAACAAATACAGAATTTGTGACTGAAAATCCCCCGTTTTAATTAAACGTGATGGAAAAATAGGCACAAATTATCACCTCTGTTGGAAATTTGCAGCTGTCTCTCGGAAAATTACAACTTGCCGCTAAACAGGCTAAAGGACGACCGAATGAAGACAACACGGGCAGCTGAGTGACACGGTAGTTTTTTTCTACAAAAATACACTGTCATCCACTCTCTTGTACACAGAGAGACATTCTGATCATACATACTATGTCATATACAACGCAACGCAATACTCGTGTCAGAACTACATTAAATATACGCATTATGTGTGGTGGAAAGACAAAACCACCGTCGTACGGCCGTCCTAATAGGTCGCATTACGTGAGTGGCCCGTCCGACCGTTTGTGAGTCGCCTGAAGACTCCTGACTCGGAAATAATTAAGAGGCGCAGAAACACCGAAAGTGGTATGAACGTTCCCCCAGGACAAGAGCAACCGGCGTGCTAATATTTGGCACAAAAGGTCAAAGGTCAGACGGACGGCCGCATATTACGTCGGCACATTGTTTTACAGTGACACTGTCACAGCCACCATGTTCAATCGTCAGTCATATCAAACGTATTGGTGAACAGACAATAACAACAACTATGACACATATTAAATTAAACACTTCTATATACACATGCAGGCGCGTAGTAGTTAGGAATTTTAAAGGGACAGAATTCCGAAGCACAAGGAACCTGTGCGAGCGGCATGCTGGTCATTCCCCTTTTCACAACACGGGATATGAGAATTGGCCGTACTCCACTTACCCGTGCCCCACGATAACTCAGTCACTGTAAACAGTTTAGATACGACTCAACAAGTTAATTATACTAATTAATGTACATAACTAATTAAACATAATTTCCTAGTCACGAACAGACTAACGACACATCAATATTATATTCTAGAGCTGTCAAATTGTTATTTTTTTAAATAACGGATCATTAACATTGCTGATATTGTAGGTGGACTACATCCAGCGAGTGAGTAAAATGAAGCCCACGAAGTCGTGCCTGTGTTACAGGACCGTGTCAGTAGTGATGGAATGGCAACAAAACAATTTTTAATTACGTGAATATTACACGATCATCAAATAAACGTAGTTTAATGGAATACCGGAAGTCCTGCTTCACAGAATTAAATAAATGTACGTAGTGCTTTATTTTTTTAATGTGCATTAATTTTTTTAACATTTGTTATTCTTTAATGCGCTAACGCGTTTCTAACGTGTTAATTCGACAGCTCTATTATATACGAAAAAAACATCAAACCAACTATAAAACTATGGCTGACCTCGCTAATTACAGAAAATAGCCCAATAAAAAGAAAGCCCCACAATTCTGACACTAGACTATAATAAAAATTATCACAAAATATCACAAAATGTCCTGCAAAGCATACCGGTATGACCTTTCTCAGAAAAGAAGCGCCGCCCTGGCTTTCAGGTGGCCTAGGAAGTGTCGGTATGCCATACAGGTCCATACCATTCCAATTCGAGTCCTGCCAGTATCCATGTTCTGACAGCTGTGTCCGGCCAAGGGCTGAGGAGACGGCGATCAGCGCTCGTTGACGGGCCACGTGGTTCGCGAAGGATTTTGCGATTTTTTACTGACGAGAGCCCGCTTCCCAGCTGTCAAACGTACCACTTTAACCACAGCTCACAACACAACGAGCAAGTTGTCAAGTAACAACGCTAGCACCTAACATATAACATAATCAATCACCTAAGAACAAATTAAACAAAAATCACAGCCAAGTTCACACACTGTGCCAACGCATCAGACGATCCTCAAACAACCACAACTACATTTATACACTTATGACTTTCTGCAATTCAAATCAATCAGATATGTTTGGAAATATAAAACCAATTTGTTCAGAAATAAAAAATGACCCTTCCCCCCCTTCATACACGTTTATCCTTAATTTTCCCTCATCTGCCAGTGATTATCAGTACAGCATTATACAATAATAACACATAAATGATAAACAATAAAAGTCAATTTATGTGACTAACTTATGTTCATTCTGCTTTGCAGTTTGAAAAAACCAAAAAAACTCAGACTCTGAAAGTATAATACTAAAATCTAGTTTTTAAAGAATCAATTCGACAGTGCAATGTATTTTTGCCTGCAATTACACAGGACAATATATCCAGGACGCTGTTGTGGCGTCACGGCAGCGGGTGGGGGGAGAGAGCACGGAGGCAGTCACCTGTCCCCCCGCCGCCGAAAAATAGCCTGTTGAAAAATTTTCTTCTTGTCAGAAAATTTATACAAACTATGGGGGCTAAAAATCCTGTTTAGGAGAGTTGAGAAGAAAACTGACATTTTGAGTACCCACATCAAATCTGTCGGAAATTTGTAGCTGTCATAAAATTTTAACTGACGCCGTCGCTGGTAACAGTAACACAAAAAACAGCTGTTAGGACGACAACGGCAACAGCTTAGTCTGCGCAGTCACCGAAAACAGCAAAATATGCACGCAGCAACAGCAGCAGCACATCAAATCTAGTTTCTGCTGAGAAAAATAGCGTTGCGACAATGGCATGTATTGCTACCAGAAGAACCACGTTTCAAATGACAATATTAAAACAAGATATCATGTTCAGCGGTGTAATCTTAAAACAGAAGTGGCAGTATACCTGGAGTTCAGTGGCATAAGGCAAAATTTTGCTTGAACTTCTGCATGTTTGCTTATCGTATTCAGAAACTGCAATATGCACAAAAATACTCATCATAAAATAAAAATTTAAGTTGGAGTATTATTTCAGTTTATCCTCGCTAAAAGCAGACTTCATTTATTTACATTGAAACTATGCTATTACAAGATAAATATGCTCACAGTTATGGTGGAGAAGCTATGTGCTTATTTAGTTTATCAAATTTTTAAAATATGTATACCCACTTCCAACTATCTTACAAACACCTTTTATCTGCTAGTGCTGTAATAAAAAATATTTCGTTTTTTTACTAGAGTAGACGGCATTAAGTGCACGAAAAGCTAAAAAATGGTTGGTCAAATGGTCAAGATATCAAACATTTCTAACAGATGACAATTATGGCTCCAACAAACAGACTAGAAAGACAATTCACTAGCAGTTCAGGACCGAAAAAAATATCAACTTAAAACAGTTCCATATGTAAAATATATTCTGCTCACATTTGCCAGCAAACAAATAGTACTGATATATGAGGAACGCTGTTTTGTAACTTATTCATCAAACGACCCATGTAATAGCACAGGAATTTAATAAACAATTATGGAAATTCATGGATCAAACTGAAATCTAATGTTACAAGAAAACTACTGCAACTACACACTGGAACTGTGATAACACAATGTACAATGAAATATTATGACAAATCTAGCATAACTTTTCCGGCCTCAGCAAGTTTATATTATGTACATTAACATATGCAGCGAGTTATCTGGCGACAGGTTTCTATTGCAAATAAAGACTAATATTTATCATCAAATTCATCAAAATATTCCCCAACCGTTGTTGCAGAGAAAAGATCGACCCTGACATGTACAAACTAAAATAGCAAACCCACCATTAGCATCACAAATTCACACAACAGTTTGCTTCTTTTAACAGCACTCAAGTACATTACAAACAAATACAAGAACGTAACGTATTCAAGCCACACAGCATAAATAAACAATCAATGTCAGTGGAATGTTTCATAAAATAACTGGCCAGACTTGCAACTACACTGTGTCTCAAAAAAACCCCGACATTATCAGAAAAAACTGATTTTCAACCAGAGTGGTTTAATCATGGAATTCACTACCTCAATTTGTTGTCATCTGCTAATCTCTAAACATTTGAAATATGAATCAAGATTAAACAAAATGTGGTCACAGTAGCCTGTTCATTCCTGTCATCAGGAAAAGCTCCGACTCTGATCATAAAGATCCGAACATAAAAAAGCTTAATATCTTCCAAAATTCACCGATAACGATGATGAAGATGACGACGACCTGAATAAGAATTACCAGATTTTGACAATTTTTGCTACAAATATTCCTAACATAATTGGTCATCTGACAATCTGATAAAATCATTAAACCTACTTCGGGTTTCAAGGGATCCTTTTTTAAGACACAGTAAATACAAACAACAAAACAACATGATAAAATATATGGAAGCCACACTAAATATCAACATCAGTTGATTCAATTTGCTCTACACCAAAAATTATGAACAATTCCACATTCGTCCAATTCATCACTTACAACAACTGTTTAATACCGTAGCAAGATAATTATTGCCAATTACAACAACGTAAATGCCCCATCCTCAAAGTTCTGCAAAATGATAAACTCTGAAGAATTGTAACTCATTCGTAACATCAGTCATTACAGGTGATGACATAAATATTTTTACTTACCATGTATAACACAAAAATTCATCTTCGGTACAGTGACCATAACAAAGTCCAATTCTTACACTAGAAAATGGTCTTAGTGGGTTGGTCGGCACATGTTCATTCATCAACAAAGTGTCAGTTTACTGCACAACGAAGACAATGTGACAGTCTACAGCGATTCACAAAACAAGAGGTTACCCTGATTAAGGGTGCGTTCACACTTTCATGCATCTGACTCCGAGTTTCCATTCATGAGTTACTTACCACTTGTACAAGCTTCATCCGTATGAGTGACAGCGTTCATGGTCACCAAACTCGTCATTATTATTTGAATGCTGATTAGCGTGTATCTGGAATACGTGCAACTTGATGCAAACTTGTGTTTTACTGTTGACTATAACCCATATGGAAATACTCAAGACTTGCACTCGTGTCAGCATAAAAGAACCCTAAGATTAGATGCGTTTTTCATCAGCTAACAGGGCGTGTCTGTTCTACCAGACTCCGTCTCTATTGCCTTATTTGGACGCTCATTATTCAACTAGGTCAACCACTAATGCGATCTGCCTACCGAGATAAAACTGTGGTCGTAGTCATTCTACGGTAGTCTCGTGACTCTGTGGTGGGCATGTCTGTTGTTGTTTTAGTTTTTATCATTGAACTAAGCCTAAATATTATATAATAATTACATATAATATTTAGTTCAATGGTTTTTATCGTGTGTAACATTGAACTGGATTAAGATATTCAATTATCTCTGTGCGTTAAACCAAGTTCGTTTTTCGTGAATATGCAAATGAACATGACGTCAGCAGCGAACAGCCCCGCCCCGTTAGCTGATGAAAAACGCAGCTATTATGTACAAACAGCACGTGACTTGGTAGTGCAATGTTCAGTGCATTAGACTAGTGATCGCAAGGTCTCTAGTTCGATGCCTGGCTGTTCCACTGTCATGTAACAACTCTGGGCAAGTTGTTCGCTAACACATGCCTCTGTCATCAAGCAGTATACTTTGGTACCAGTCTAACCACTGAGAAAGTAATAACAGTTCGTGGGAAAGGTGCGGCCTACCACCCGTATAATAAAGCCGAGTTTGCACTCACTGCCCACTTCAGGCCAGCAAACAGAGATGAGCACCGACCATATGACTGCAGAGCTGTGAGAAAGCAATGTTGACTATGGGAGTGACTTCACCTTTTTCTTACTTAACACTTACTGATTCAAAAATAACCGCACAACCGCCGATTGCAAAGTGGTATGAAACTGTGATCACAAACTGGGAAATGTGTTGTCCATAACACAACATAAACCTCTACAGCTGTGAAATGAGATTACTGAAACTACAACAACAGGCATCCACCTACTGCCAGCAACAGTCGCTGTTTTAAATTATCATATACAGATATACAGAGAAAGACTATGCGTCATGATAATCAGTTTTAGCAAATGTCAATAGACCTATTATTTATAGGCCAAAATGGTCTGAACCACCAAAACTTCTATGCAAGTGTCACTGGAATAAGCCGCAACACCTGTACAGCAAGGGCAGTAGTTGCTGCCCCAATTACAGCATCTGGGCACCAGCTCCCCATCCCCAGATCTGAGTCACAATAAAATAAAAATGCTAGAGCTGTCAAAGCATTAATTTTTTAACGCATGCTTTAATGCATTAATAACACATCATCAATAGTGCTGGGGTGCTGAATGTGCAGGACCTGAAAATGACGTACCACAAAGAACAATCACTGGAAATTGCAATACCTGGAAAATGCCGGACCAAATCGCACCCTGTCATCCGAATATTATTATTATTTACAGTAGTAATGAATGATGAAACGGGACAACAGTTTAATTACATGAATTTATTCAATTGCCAAATATCCGCAGTTTAATGAAATGTTGGAGCTTCTGCTTCACAGAATTTAGTACATTTGCTAATGCGTGTTGATTTTTTTAACACACATTAATTTTTCTAAAGCACATTAATTTATGGACATGTTAATGCGTTAATTTGACAGCTCTGAAAAATGCATGCAGTACGAATGTCATGCACACGATATGTAAGACCTGCGATCGTGGGTTTATCAGTTGGTCTGTATATCTATAAACCTATCTTGAGCAAACTATAGCAGTGTCCTGCAGAACTGCATCAAACTGCCTAGTAGTTGGGCTGTCTCCTCAGATCTCACTGTTGCTAGGAAAGTTTATGAGTTACAAAACTCCCCCGAACCCCACCCCTTTGACGCTTTTAGCGGCTAGCATCCACAAAATTTGCCGCTGCTAAAAGGGAGAGGTGTTGCGGCCAACGATGACTGGCCAGTTTACGGCAAACGTTGAGAGAGTTTATCAGCTGCAGGCTCGCACTTCACAACATACAAATATCACTGGTGGGTGAAATGCCAGTAATCACCACACCGGTATGTGGGAACAGCATATAACAATGTGAAGCTGTGAATCACAACACTGGCAATGCATACACATCATACACATATGCACACAGACATACATACTGGCCACTTCACAGTAGTACAATGTACACAGACTGCTCTACTGACAATGCAGAGCACCGACACGAAATGCAGGAATAAAACGATCTGCTGCCTCACGCCATAGGCATTCTGTACCTTTCGCTCACTCAGAACTCCCATTTCAAACTTAAACACACAGCAGCTGGCCATGGCCTCATGATGATAAGCCTAGGCCATTCAGCTTTTGGCCACATGGCCTCAACAGTGGCCTCATCTACTGCTGGCCTTGACAACTTCTCTCGTGATCCCCATTTCTTCACTTCTTGCACAGTTGTCGCTACCCTTACCTATTTCTCTGTCGGATATTTTCTGTTTGTGAACACAAAAGACAGATGATGACTGCTGTTGTTTTCCGGTGGCATTCTGATGTGAAGCTCATAATGTTGTCTCGAATCATAACAATAAAGCACAGATCTCTTCTGCTCTACATTTCTTCAATCCTTGCATAGTACACGAGCTACCGCTAGCTTTTCTTTTCTCACTATCCTGCATTTTCTGCTCGTCATCCTAACTTATCTTAACTATCCTAACTTATGAAACACTATACTACATCACACATTATCGTTTTCTGGTGGCAGTCTTTGATTCGTGAAGTGTAGATGTTGTGGCGGGCCAGCCGGTTGATCGGTCGCTGCGGTGTAGTCGCGGTGACCGGGCATGTATCTTGTGAAATGTGTCTGGAAAACAGCGGTCCGTGAAGATGGTCTCCAGAACTCCCTCTAGGATGATGTAAGCAAGCCGACGGTTGAGTCGTTGGTGCTGAAACATGTTGAAGACAAGCATCACTCCCTGACGTGTCGTCTCCGAACCAATCAGATGACGCAGCTCTTCTGCCAATAACAATCACGTTAAAAAATCATTCTGTAAAAAACTTTAGCCTCCCAAACCTTCCACTGGTAGAAAACTAAATAACTGATCCAGTGCCTTTGTATTTTAGGATGTTAGGGCACTACAGAAATTGTACTATCATTATTAACCTTGACCTTTGACCTTTTAAGCTGAAAATTTGCACACAAGATACATTGTGCCTCTTGTTTTCATATGATAGGCAATTATGAGACAGACTGACAGATAGACAGATGAACCTGTAAACCGGTAATGCGATGTATTAAAATGACTGCATTAACCATAACCCTAACCTTAAAATAAGTGATTTAAAATCAAACAACTACATTTATTTATTAATTTTTTCCAGTTATGGCAATTGCTGTTGTCTTCTCAGCATGATTTCCATTCACCACTGGAAAAGGGCAAGACAAATCAATAAAATGAGATGAGGGATGGATCCCAACAAATTTGTCCTATCTATGACAATTTGTTCGGTGTGGCAACATCTATGGGCAAATTCCAATAATGCAGTGTACTATAAAACTTTTGAAAACTTTTATTTCACCATGGCAGCAGCAACGCAAATACACATATGAAGCAAGCCAAGAAAAACAAAAATAGAACAACAAAGCACAGAGTAAAATAAAAAAGAGAAAAAAAGAAAAAAAAACTACAAACTAATCACAACTAAAACCTTGATGCAATGCAGCAAAAAATGCACAGTCAAAAATATTATGCTACCAATGTGATACAGAAACTAAGAACTAGAAGAAACCTGAAAGGCTGCCAAAGAGTTTGGCCTTGCAGACGACCCGGGTCCTCATGCGAGTGTTGTGATCACTTGGACTGCGAGGTTCTCTCAACGTTCCACTCGGCCAGTAAGTATCACTGTAAAAGCAAACACAACACATCATCAGCTGATAGGTACGCAGCACACTCCAAACAGCATGGTACACACAGGCACTGTCTGGGTGAGTAGTTTCTTAATGACACATCAGCACGAAATAGGCCATTCAGTGCCATAAGGCACCGTGTGGGTCCCAGGAGATGTAAAATAAGCCCGATCCTGGAAAGGATAAACGTCACCTAAACCAACTGCGGAATTTTACATCATTAGATGTGTGTGTTTGTGCACGTGTGAATATTTTGTTTGTCAGTGCTTCTGCGTGTACAAGCAATTCAAGGTTTTGCGTTAATATTTTTTTATCTTTGTTGTCAGTTCCAGTGCAAGTGATCACCTGGAAAGACTCATCTTGAACAAAATGCAATTCTAACGTGTCGAACGGGACTCAACTCAACTCACTCAAAGGCCAAGTCTGTTGTGTAAAAGCACTGGAGAGTAAAAAGTAGTCATATCATAAACTGGAATCGATCAAATATCTTAAACCTGTGCCACTGCTGCCAACAGGTGAACATAACAGTGTCAGCTTATGCCCCATCTCCTAATGGCAAAAAAATCCTAGATAATCCAAAATCCACAAGAAAATCCCAATTGCCAACAAAATCTAACAACTTCCTTTACAGCCATGGTCAACTACTTCGAAAAACGTCATCAAAATCTGTTCACAAGTTTTTCAGTTATCTCGGATACAATGCTGTCAGTTGACCTATTACACGAGTATATACAGTAATACTATTGGTGCTGCTTTTATTTTTTGTTTTGCCAAACATTTTCAGGCCAAGCCCCAGCAGCAAAAATTTAGACAGTATGGAAATGCAGATTTTGAATAAAAATATCAGACCAAATATTCTGGAAACGAACAATGCAGACGCTGCCAGACAGTTGCTTGATACAGACCGAAAAAGTTTGATGTACTCGGCTACTTGGTCCGATGAAGTGAAATGCAACACGTAATCCACGATTTTACTGCAACAGCATTTTAAACACAAATTCACTGCTAGCCGTTGGCAACGAGACTGCCGGAAAAACGAATGAAAACAAAGACTATGAAATATTAATACATATATTATGACGTATTATTTTACATATCTCGGACATGCATGCTTGGGTATCAACATTTGAAACTCACTACAACAGATTAACTCTGAGGCCAACTCAGCCTTCCATCCCTACAGGGAAGACAAACCAAGTATCAGCCTACTTGGATGGGGTTAAAATGGGGCACGATCACGTGTGACGAGTGGCAGGTAACACTGATTCCATGTGGTAGGTGATGCTCCGTAACCTTGAGATTGCACAAAGAGCTATCTATACATGCCTCAAACTTTTCAACCTTTGATAAAAATGCATAAGACAGAAAAGAAAAATCCGAAATTTGGCTGACCGATTAATGCTGTCACCAAACATGGTTTTGGCAATTTGCTGGAGAATGGCAACGATTCGTCTACGAAGCCACTGATTGCGACTCTTCAAGTCGAACACTTCATCCATCAGCAGAAGCATTATATGCAGCGGAATGCTGTCTTCATCGCCCTGGCAATCACAACATAAAGTAAGTAGAAAAGTAAGCAGGTGAGAAAACTTAAGAGAATGCAATTCATCAGTTACTCGCAGTGCACTGTAATCTCAACACCTCAACAAAAATGTTTTCAAAAGCCATTTCAACTGTTCATAGTTACCAGGTAATTTCAGTTTGTCTCAGATAAACTGGAATGCTGTTCCAGTCCAGCCACCAAGGTCAACTCAGCCTTCCATCCCTCTGTTGCGGGTAAATCGAGTACTGGTCTGCACGGTTGGGATTGAAGTAAAATGCATTTACGTATGTCGGGGGGGGGTGGAGGGGGGTAGGTAACACTGTGCGATTCGATATGCCAAGTGATACTCCATACTTCTGCAATGGCTTCCATGAGCACACCTTTAGTCTATTTCTGCCAATTAACTTAAGCCACTGTTAATGATGCATGGTGACAAACTGACATGTGGGAGTTTAGTACCTCAGCATCCAGTGAAGCGCTCACTTTGCCACATTCCAGCAGCTCGGCTTTGATCGCAGGAGCCATGCCGCTCACCTGAACATACAACAACCATAGACAGTCATAGATTGGTACTAAATTCCAAACAGTTTACCTAATGTGGACATGAGTACCTGTAGTAAGTTTGAAAAAATATGCCAGTTAAAGTCAGGGTGAAAGATGGTGTTAACCAGTTTTGTGGTAACTTTACAGTACAACAAATTAGTAACAAATCATACAGTGTCCTGACCAAGATAGAAAATGGGGCTTAAATGTGCAAATGAAGTCACTGTGGTAACTGCAGATTTTGGAAGAAACCAGCAAAGATGTCAGCCCTGTGCCAACATTATATGCAGCCATCCACCTGGCTATAAGCAACCACAAATTGTACTGAACAATCCTAATCCTAACTCTAAACTGACACCTCTGGAACTATAAAATGGCATACAAGTTACTTCTGCCCCGAAGAAAGTTCTGACTAATTATGGTTTTCTACACCTCTTAGTTTTCAAGTTAGGTGCCCGTAGAGAACAGAAAAGCAAACGGACGAACAGGCAATATCTGTAATGTGGCCTGTTAAGACATCTGCACAAAAACAAGTAAGCATGGGACAACTCTTTGAGTGGTAAACAAATGACTGCAGACCATACAGGGAGCACAGACTGGTACAGCAGCAGCAGCTACATGCAGGAGGCTGGACAGTAACTAACAAACAGCACGACAACTAATCACCGATCGTATCACACATGCCACAGTATCAGGTTGCCCCGTATCATTACACCAGTGTTTTTCAACCTTTTTGCTGCAGCGGAACCCTACATAAGTGTGACGATCACTCACGGAACCCCATGCATTTATGCAATGATCCGTAAGTCCAGCGACGTTAGTGTAATATTATTTAGCAATTTCATTTCACCTGTAACCAAAAACACCTTACGAGGCAATCACCAACGACACACAAATTGTCACTGGATTTTTTAAACGTTTTTACGTCCACAGACAGTTCAAGGAGTCTGGACCCCCCCAGTCAGTTGCGCTGATGGGCGAAGCTCTTAATATTTTTCAAGCAGAATTTTTCAAGGAATTAAAGTCTCTCAATAAATGGACACACGATTTATTAACACTAGCACTAATTCGTTAGTGTTTATTGATCAATGCAAATATTTTAACATTGTTAACAACAATAATTGCAACATGTATACAGCTAGAAGTGCTAATTTGGAACTAAGCATTCAGTGCGTAGTACTTCTATGGCTTGGTCTGATGTAATTTCAAATGCTGAGTTATTTTTTGCTGACCAGCCGCAGAACCCTTAGCAGAGCCCGCGGAACCCCTGGGTTCCACGGAACCCCAGTTGAAAAATCACTGCATTACACATTATCATGTACAATGACTGCTTTCTCAGCGTGAAAAGTGTCCTTAGCAGCCGTTCATATTGTTCAAAGTTAACGTAATTCATCTCAGCTAAACTGGAAGGTTGTTCCATCATTTGGCTGTTATTGTTTATCCACATGCTCCAAAAACTTCTGATCATCACCAATAAAATGAAAGGCTGTATTGTATCTGTCACTGACCAAACTGTAATGCACAACTATAAGCTGACAGCCAAATCCATAGCCACAATATAAAGCACATTTGGCAACCAACACCAAAGTTGATAATCAACCAGCAGTAAGGTAACGACAAGGTACAACAGTTACACAGCCACTGCAACAGTCATAGACACCAGGGAGCAAGGCCCGGTCTCTCATTCTCAACCAATACGCTAACAAAGAAAATGTTCCTGGAATGACTAATCGGCCATCAAATGTCCACCGACTTAAAGTGGCCAATTTCAGCTAGTTAAATGCTGGCCAATTGGTTAACTTTGAGATTCCACAAAATGGCACGAAAATAAAGTTGGTATTTTCAGATGACTATTAAAAGGTTTGTGAAAGACTGCAACACTAAGCAATTCATTCGAAGCACTCATGAATAAAGTTTCTAATACAAAATCATTAAACCAAGCTAAGAGCCCTACATCACATGTTGCCAGTGACTTGCCTGTTTACATAACCACGTAATCACCATAGACCTATAACAGCGATGATCTCAAAGCAGTTGCAGTTAACTCTCCAGTTACATAACAGACTTGCTCAAAAATGCATCTAAAGTCAAACATTCAGTCACCATTAACTGACGGTTAACCATGAAGCGGCCCTCCATTTATGTAATTAGCGGCCTGGAAGCACTGCAGACGACCCCCAATAAAGTACAGGCTGGTCGGCCAGTCACAGATAAATTTGTTTTACATATTTTAAATTTGAAAATTGCATCTAGCAGTGAAGTTTTCGTTATTTTTATGCAATGCTTCGTGGTCGATAGGGGAAGTCAAACTCGTCAAACCTCCCGTGGCTACAAACTTGATTAACCAAATGAATGAGAAACCAGCCATAAGCAATGCATTCAAAAGAGACAGTTTCACTACATCAAGAGCCCAACTGACAAGACAACAGATAACCGTCCATCCGTCCACTGGCTTACACTGGAATGATACCTGCTCTGGCAGTGTTAGTGTCGACAATATGCTGTGAAACATTGTCTGCATCATGAATACATACATACAACGTTAAACTACTACTTAACGTCCATGCTTATGACTAACCGATGATCATGTAATGTACCGTTGTACTTGAGCAACATGGCCCAAAGAGCAGCACTAATCTCTTGTTTCCTTATCCCTCAGCCAGACACCAGCTTACAATGGCGAATGGGGCAGTGCACTGCACAGTACACCAAGCTCCCACTGATAGACCTATTCAATGCGCCAAACCATGGACAGATGGCCAGGCAAAGTTGACCTTGGTGGCTGGTTACATAACCAAATGATTTAGCCATCTGCAGACGGTCAACCATCCAAATACTGATTAAGCCCGATTTACAATGCGTGAAAATCTCTAGGTGTGCAAACCAGGCAAAAACAGTACGGATTCTCATGCATCATCACAGATAAAGGATTTTGAATAAGTGTCAATACCAATTATGTCAAATATTCGTGAAAATTAATGCTCATCACTGTGCAATAAGTTGTCATTGTTGTTGATAAGTAGAGCTGTCAAGGCGTTAATTTTTTAATGCATTAATTAACGCGTAAATTAACGCACCCAGTCCCGTCGAGATGGAGAGTAGGAGGTAAATTACCCTGGGCCCGAGACGTTTATGGGACCCGCCTGTACAATATAGAAAGTTAGAAAAATG
>Ga0209671_1004393_pt1 | contig 13964 bp, 7 predicted proteins | sample WorMetHERISLAND2_2_FD_187401 | JGI IMG/M metagenome (GOLD analysis project Ga0209671, IMG submission 187401) | Marine gutless worms symbiont microbial communities from Max Planck institute for Marine Microbiology, Germany - Olavius geniculatus... | ecosystem: Host-associated > Annelida >... | reverse complement strand
CCTTTACGGTACACTCTCCAGCTACAACTCCTCCATTTTCACCAAACTTAGTACCGACTGCACCTAAAATACTTGCACTGCGAATTGTAGCCAAACCGCTTCAGTTAGCAACTTAGTTACTATGAGAGGCAGTACAGGCGACAGGAACCTATCAATGCCCTATCACACCACACCATCATCGACTCCCTAGGGACAACTGTTGTTCTCTAAAAATAAGGGTCCTGACCCCGAAAACTTTGCACTGGACATTACGGCCAAACTATCAGCAAAATGCTTAGTATTGACACGCTACAGGCATTTGCAAATATCATATCTAATGCCTACAGTGCCAACTCTTCCCTTCCTTCCAAACACCGGTGCTGAACTGACTGGTCATTCACATTTGCTGGCCTTTGGACACTGGCACACCATATGAATTTTTCTTGTGCTCTTTAAGTTATCATTCATGTAACAAAAATTCAGTTCAGCATCACTTTGCTAGTTCCAATCGCTAATTAGTGGACTTCATAGTTCAGTAAAAAACTAAACGATGACAGTTCAATGTCATTTTCTTCACCATGAGCTACAGATAACAGCATACAACACAATAAACAACATTTAACATGCTAAAATACTCCTAAACAACAAGACTGCAAACTAGTCAAAACAGTGACCCACTGAGTTTCCGAATAACAATAATAAATATTGACCATTTGCAATAGTGATCATTGATGACCTCAACAACTGATATTAATGCTAATATTACACCAACAAAGTATCGATAAACTTTAGCACAGTCGAATCCTTACAGATGACAATACTGCAACTGGCTGTGTCATTGAAAGAATTTTGAAATTAGTCAATATCTGATCAAGTTATAAAATTGTCACTTACTTTTTATGTAACGTATAGTATACTAAATGTTAAAAAGTCACAGCTAGATTCTACATCAACTGAAGTAGTTGAAGGTTTAAGCACTACAAGTAGTTGGGCTTCTAAAGATGTCAATAACAAGTTGGCGCAACACGGCCACTTCTTGTGTCATGTCCTGGACACGTGAGCGTAGCTCCTTATTTCGTTTCTCGAGCTCAACACACAACATTTCATTCTCAATCTCCTCCGAGCGCTTCTTCTCTCGATAACGAGTTGCAGCTGATTTGTTCTGTAGTTTCTTGCGTTCATCCATCGTGCTGTTCCTTGACAGACGTCGCACTGACTTCGATCGAAGCTGACGATGACGACGACGCAGACACTTGCGTCTGGTAGAACGACGGTAGCTCCATGTCATATCCCGACTGTCATCTTCCTCCAAAGATGTACTCTGATCTTCATCAACATCGTAGGACACCGTTGCCGGCACTTCTTCCATATCATGATGAACAAAATCAAACTGGGTGCCAGTGTTTTCATGAACTGGTTCGAGCTCATCAGCATTAACTGTGATGTAGTCAGCACCACCAATGATTTCCCCTTCACTCTCCATCATCAGCAATGACTCCAGCTCACTGATAGCAACCTCCGGTAGCTGTATCCCCGCTTCACCAACACTACACAGCTGATGGACTGAGAACGCATCGTTCAGCAGTTCTTCATTACTGCTGAAGAACCCGTCTGATGCTTTGTTGACACATGGCGGAGGTACTTCGTCGTTTACATCTACCACCCAGCATTCTGTGACTTCTGTCACTGAATCTGTACATGTCACAGCAGTCAATGAGTCAGCCAATGTGTTGTTAAATATGATACAAGTACTGCATGTTGACATCAGAAAGTGAGCTATGTTGCATTTCAAGCTTTCAACATAGTGAGTGAATGAATGAAAAATCTTTATTATGCTACAGATAGCTGGATTGTGACAAAATACTAGACAAAAAAGTACAAAGAAAGTACATGCAACTGGGTAAATTATACAAACCATATGGTAAAATTTTTTTTGCATGAACTGCATTTATAATAGAAAATATATGGATAAAACAAAGCATGACCAGCCATAACACTGCACTACAAACCGTTTCAATAGTAAGTAATTAGCAATGGTACCAAGTTCAAAACTAAGAATAGCACAATGATTCCCCAAAAAACTGAACTATGAGACAATGCTGGTGGGCCATGACTCCATAATAATGTCTGTGCCATGCTGCAATTGGCTCCTAAAATTAGTCCTCAACTGAATCTGAATGGTATTTCATTCATTAATTTTAACAATATCATTAACACTAACACAACTCTAAACAGTTGAATAATTTCTGCATAAGAATGACACAAAATCTGTAAACAACGAATCAATCTACATGACAGAAAAGACTGGTGATTACTTCTTAATGGACTGCTGAGGGAAGCAGTCACATCGTAGTGTCCAAGACCATCACCGATGCATGGTGATGTCAGATAACCTGCACCAGTAGTGTTATCATCATGATCATCCAAACCATGAACAAATCCAAGCTCCTCCGCCTTCCAGCTCAACTCCCACAAACTGCCAACATCGGTGCTCATACGCCAGTCGTCTACATTCTGAAATGTTTCCAACGACATCATTCCTCTGACACTCTGTGCTGATCTCATTAACAATGGCTGATTTCTTGAGGTTGCTGCAAATGGCACACACATCACGTCGCATTATGTAGCTTACAACAAATGCCAATACCTTGCAACAAAATATGCAAATGAGCGAGAACTGCAGTCTCTCAAAATAACTTCATATAGACCCAAGTTCTTAACAATTACTTGTGATTAGAGCTATCAAAGCTTAACTTGTTAATGCATGCATTAACGCATTGATAAAGCATCGTTAATGCTGCTGATACTATAGGTAGACTACATCGAGAGGGTGACTGAAATGATGACTGATGAACTTGTGGCTGTGTTGCAGGACCATGACAGTAATGACTAATGATGGATGGCAACAAAACAATTTTTAATTACTTGAACATTATTAGATCATCAAATAAAAACAGTTTAATGGAATATTGAAACTCCTGCTTCACAAAAATTTTGTAAATTTATGTATGTGCATTAATTTTTTAATGCTCATTAATTTATAAATGCGTTGAGTCAACATGTTAATTTGACAGCTCTACTCGTGACATTTTTTTATACAAAGTACGTAATGAACTAGAAATACATTCTGTGGAACGAGGTATCTGTCCATTGCCACGCTATATATATCCTAGCAGCTCTGTGTATAAGGGGGTACGTGCAAACAGTGCGCAATTATCTTTTACGGGGAGCAAGTTATACCGCTGTGAAATCTCCATTGGCCGTAATGCAAAATTTTGCAACTTTTGAATGGTTGCTATGGCAATAGGGGTTGATGGGGGATAAATTTAAATAACACCATAAGAGTGCCCGACCAAGAAAACAGGGGGGTAGGTAAACACAGCACGCATTTATCTTTTATGGGGACTGAGTTATACTGCTTTAAAGTCCCCATAGGCTGTAAAATAGGGGAAGGAGTTATCAGATTTTTATCCCAAACAAACTCGATCTTACTTTTCGGGCCCCGAATCACTGTGCAAAATTTCATCAAAATCGAATCAAAATTGTGGCCGCAGGAGTGTTTACAGACAGACTGACAGAATGACATAAGTGACTTTATAATCTGTCCCATGCTATGCTATAGCAATGGGACAGATAATTACTACAGAATAAACTTATTGGAGATCACAAACACAGCAAGACTGCGGCTTCAAAATACAAAGACTGCCACTACCAGTCAGCAATACAGTAGCTGTAGCTAAACAAACCGTGCAATCTGCGAAAAAAAAGTGTAATATATTGAAATATATCAATAGGGTTTATTATAATCAGTGAGACATGTTCAGCAAATGAAATTTGCAACACTGACACGTGACACCCACCTGGTCTTATCACTTTTACTTAATTTCTTTCAACTACATATTCAGACACGTAGCAGCCAAATGCTACTAGGTCAACTGTCAAGAAGGCCCTTCATATTTGGCTATGGGTAATAAGCGGATGTGCGGATCTACAGATGTGGCAACGGGTAAAAGGCGGATAAAATCTGCGGATGCTAAGTGCGGATGTGTGGGTAAAAGAGAGATGTGCAGATAACAGTTGTCACATACATCACCAGTCATAAAAGTTGTTCAGTTTTTTAATCATTTGCTCTGTAATTAACTGCTTAGCGGACGCTTTATAGGCAGCGTTCGTTTGAAGTCTGCCAGGGTGTGAATTTCTTCACAGTTCACACTCTGCATAGGCCTAGACATTAGCCTAATTCCTGATCGCAAATTCATCTAAGCATTTACTCAGAAAACAATGATCTGCTTTGTCACTTGACGACGACAATGTACAACGGCAAGATATAACGATGACGATGTGCAATAACGAACGAGGAAGTGCGACGTCGATGTAGGTGTAAGTAGATGACGCAATGCGCGACAAGACGTGCAGAGATGATACCGGTATACGATGACAACGCGGGACGATGATATATCGATGCACGACGACGCTCATCAGTGCACGATGATGATGTAGACGTCACACGACGACGAATGACAACGGAAGACGACGACGATGACTAATAAGTGCAGCAGGAAGTTACTATTGTAATTTTGTAAACCCAGATTTGTCAACTGAGCCCTACTTATTTTGCCAACTTTCTTTGCCAAAGGCCCAAATTAATACACGGTTGTACACCGCTTATTGGTCCAGAGGCGTGACTGAGTACGATGGTAAAAGGCGGATGTCCTCGACATCGACATCCGTCTTTTACCCGTTACCACATCCGTAGATCCGCACATCCGCCTTTTACCATCGTCCTTCATATTCAGCTGAATTACCCAGTACTGAAATCAGCACTGATGCAAATGTAAAGACAAGTATTTCTATTTTTGCACCAGAACATTTTGCAATGTGCACTCAGCACTCCAGGGACGTCCACGGCTCACTGGTCAGTCAACTTGTTGAAAATCCGACCATACTTGGAAGAACCCAAACCCAAGAAATCGGGCGTGTGCATCACAGAAGTATAGACAGTTCGTTAGAGTTAATAAACTTCACAACATGTCAATTACTTACTCCATGATGAGCAAATGCTCCTTGTTGCGTAGTGTGGAACACAGTACGCAACTAAGCTGACATATCTGCAGATTGTGCAGTCGATAGTTTTCAATCACAAAAAATTCAAGTTTCAACCTTCAACAACTACAACGCGCATATGACGATGACGCATCAGTAAACGTTGTATTCTGCTTCAAGCACTACTTTCACACGTGTGTAAATCACAGGACATCTTATTTTTCTTTCATCACGGCGCCAAGTTGCAACTTGCGACTGACAACGACAATGCGATGCCTGAGCAGTTGAGTTGAGTTGCGTCGGCAATTCGAGTTTACATCTACCACGCGACTCAACTCAACAGTTTAATCGATTAGACAATCATTAATTCGTCACAAGAGCATTACACGCAAAACACTGCTATCTGGCGTACATTACAATCGACAGTTGAGTGAAATCGAAAGTTTTTTGGCACGAAAAGTTCCAGTGACCGTTTTTTATCTAGTATATTTGGTTGAGGTGAATCGGCGTCATAATGTGTGAATTGGCCATTAGAGCTAGACTGCTAGAGGAGTGCTGAGACCTCGAACATGTCGCATTTTGTATTGCCATTAATTTTGTTTCTGCTGAATTCTTACAATAAATAAACTTAAAAACTAAAAAGTTAAATAAATGGCCTTTTAACAATGGCCATGGGTGCATGACATGAATGGGCTGTCGTCGGCTAGCGGTTAGTAAATTAACCGTTATGTCGCATCTCTAATAGAAACATCTAGATGAACTATTTTATAAGCGAAAGCTGAAAAGCGAACGCTGCGATGAGTCGCGTGGTTATATAGATTGCGTCAGTGACTGCTTTTCTTGCACTGTTCAACACTATCATGTAAAACAGTCTTTAAAAAACTATCAACTATGTGTTATACTAAGAAACTATCTTGTTTTTTTACCATAAAACTGTAATTTTATTCAGTAGTACGTTGCTGTGGCTGACCGGAAATATTGTTGTTCGTATTAGCGACTTGGGGTTTTTCCTGGACGTGGTTATATCTGGCAAAAGGAAACGATCGAAAACCAAGGACAGACTGACAGAGTTGTCTACAGCATAGGTTGACAAAAAGTAACTTCGAAAAATATTTAGGATTCTCCAACTTGCAAATGGCATACAACGGAGATGTGCAAACGCACAGACAGTCCATGAGAAAAACTAATTTCTTTACAGCAACATTTCTGCTTTCTAGTAACAATAATACTACAAAATTCCAGTTGCATTTGCCGTACTTTGCACATGCCACATTGTTAAAGGCTGTCCCTGGGTTCCAGTACATTTCAAACATTATCACTGTTGCTGGCAGTGCGAACGCGGTCGCAGATCCCTAACGGATGCAGATGCTAATCTGCAGATGCGGACGCAAAATTTCAGGATCCGCACATCTCTGACAGACAAACAAGTGCAATACAATGAAGGATATTGTGCCTTTAATAAAATTGAATATGATTACAACACATTAGCGTATGTCACACTGTTACACAGCAAACAAAAGCAATATTTCACATTACCATCACTATCTGTTCACTGCATAATAGTTTCAGTTAAGACTGAAAAGTAAATACAAGTTTATGCAACTACGTTTAAATGTGGCAATAGCATAAAACCATAATACAATTGTAACTACTGTTGCAGAGAATATTATCCAGCCATTTTATGCCAGCAACAAAATAAGCCCGTCAATGAAGCTGACAACATGAGACAACTATTTTCAAGACACCAGTTTTTCTGCTTACTAATTTATGTTTGATAAACTGAATTACAGACAAAAAAAATCTAAAAAATGTAGTGACTACATAGCACCCACAAATGTCTCTGAATGATTTGTGCCGTTATCATTTCACCAGTTGTTGACCATTTTATCCCAACTTTCCAAGATGTTTTACGTGTAACAATCTGTCCCAAAGGGTCACACATAATCCACATAGCAAGAACACAGTGTAAAATAGTCCTGGTTGTGCAATAATATAACCCATTTCTATGCCAATTTTGTACAGATAATAGGGCATTTTCAATTTTGACCGGAAAAAACTTAAAATTGCTGTCGGGTGAGAAAAAAGAAGAAAGGGCACCTACCACAAGGTAGGACCATGGTGTCAAATACTAATCATTAAAAAATCCAGAAGAGAATTCTGAAATAATACACTGACAAATTATAAGAAACATATGATATACAAGTTTACATGATGAACTTACGTGATAAATTTGACATTCAAGCTAAAAATTGCAAAAAATATCTTCCAGTGTTAGACATGAGCTGCAGCAGCAGAGCTAAACGCCCTGAGTATACAATAGACGTAATAAAGACCGACTCGACCATTGCAGTTCTTACTGCCACGCAACATGGCCATTGATGTAATACATAACACAACAGTTAGCAGAGGTGCCTTTCTTTCACAATCATTTTAACATGGAAAAACACTGAACCATGGCAAACAAAGTACAGCACATGTATGTCAGCTTATTATGTTGACTGCAGTAATTATATGAGAGAACTTCATATACAGTGGCAACAACAATGCAACTACGCCAACTCTGATATCAACTCTGACCAGTATTCAATATTCGCATTCAAACCACTCACATCACAGTACAAACCAAAGACTGAGGGAGTAAACAGCGACAGCTTCTTAGTAAGATGCCTCCTGCATGGTTTAACCTGTATTGTACAAATACCAGCCCATGGGCCACATCCAGCCCACAAAGGGTTGTTATCCGCCCAATGATTTAATGTCACTTCCCACAAAATAAACAACAAATGCGACAAAATATAACTACAAAAAACTAGTTTCATGGCAATATGACACGGTGAAACTAAATTGTTATAAATTTGGCACAATCTACAAATTTGGCCAAAATATAGCTAGAGCTGGATTTTGGCCTGATTTGCAAAAATAGCCCAAGCCGAATTACACTACAGCATTGAATTGTTATACAGAATAGTTTTACTGAAGATGATTTGATGAGCGTGGTTAGAACTACATGGCGCACATATGCAGCAGAAAACTGAATCGGAACAAACCAAACAGCATGCTGTGACTAGCCTCCTATAAGCATTTGCCAGTTGAGAGCCAACGACACAGCAGCACAACTGATAGGCATTATCAGACATCGTGACTGCTGGCAAATGCAATGGCCTGCGATGATGACTTTGCACGCAGTCAAAATGACGTAGCTGAGCAATGGTAAATCATAAGCATATGCACACACTAGGCCATGCAACTGCAATCTACTTGCACATGTACATGCAATGGCCATGTCCCTCTACGATGTTGTTACTCAATGATGCACTGCTGTGTTGGTTACTGTGGGATCGTGATAGCCGCCTGGCATGTGGGACACTCGTTGGTCTTCATATAGCAGACTTCACAGAGCACCTTGTGATGACAAACTGGCAGTCTGAGACTGGCACTGCGTTCCAGACAGTACAGACATTTGCCGGCAGACTTCTGCAGCACAACCTGAGTTACCACAGACGGACAAATTGACAACAACACCAGCTGATACACTTACAAGATCCTCTGTAACATTATTAATAATAATTATAATAAACAACAGAGCGGTGCAGAACAAGGAAGGATAGTATGCCTTTAACAAAAAATGTAATAAAAAATAAATAAAATCATAATTCTACTAATAATAATCATCATCTAGTTTATGTAGGGCCAGTATGTCAGTAAGACTTCATAGATGGCGAGTGCCAACTGCCAGTTTGAGTCCAGCGTACAAATTGCTCGGCCTAGGATCTCTGCCAGAAATACATGCAGTGTGCCCTTAATGACACAATTTGGACGCAGCCAGTGGTCACAGAATACAGTAACAATCAATCATGGCACATATAAAGGTGCCATAGTCCATTGATAAATATTTACCGTCTACAACAATGGCTCACGTTCACAAGTTTACTTCTAATCGGATGTACATCAATGCAGACTAGCATCAAAACATTAAAATCAACATTATACGGTCACGATTTTGAGCAATCCAACTAGATTCAAAATGAATTCAATCCTTATTAAGCTAAAATAGAATCAAACGAGCACAAGCAGCATACCTGACTAACAATCTGCAGATCAGACTTCAGCTGTTTTTCAATGTTCTGCAGCAGAGGAACAGTCAAGTCAGCTAAACTGCTCAGTGGATGGATGCTTCTCAGATGACGACCTTCACTGAAATTATCGCCACTAGCATTCTCAGCCTTATACTTTTGCAACTGCTTAACTGCCTGCAACAAAGCAGACAGCGGCACAATACTGCATGCTGTTTGACATTGAATATTACATGCTGTAAAGTGAACTCATCACCAGTGTACTAAGACACTATCATACTACTGAGTACTACTGAGCACTGAGAACTGCCATTATCGTTGCATATGCACAATTATAATCAGCAGTTCTTACAATTTTAGGTTTTAGGTAGTTTTTTTGTGTTTCATAAAGGTTAATCTTTTTGTTTCATTGTTATGTGTACATATGTGTACGTGCACTTTGCCTGGAAAGGCCGTAACCGAAATGACCTATACTGTGTCGGGCAGGATGTTAAACCCTACTCACTCACTCACTCTGTGCTTCAGATATTAACTTATTCATGTTGTACAAAAAGACCAAAACCCACATTTTACATTGTCTCATTATCATTAATGACTGTGAATAAGCACAGCCTAACATTCACATGTTCTTACCAATTCATACAACTTTCATGCACAAATATCATGAAGAAATAAGTGAGTCAGTAAAGCTGTAGATCCAACTTGATACAACTACATTACCAGTACGGGTCACTTTGAACATGAGTCTTTGCAGGCAATCACTTGCACTGGTTAATGATGACACAAATGATGACGAAAATTGCTGATGACAGCAAAAATTCAAATAGAGATAAAAACCTAAATAGGAATAAAAAAACTATGTAAGCATAAACATTTGATTATTAACATGCAAAATACTTGTACACAAACACATGCAAGCTAACTAACTATTCTAAAATGAAAACATGTTTTCCGGGCAAAAAATGGACCGGCTCTATTCCACAGCTCTCAGTATCTTGTTGCTGTTGTTGTCATCAGTCCCTCAGGTGGTGTCCACTCGGGGGAGGGAGGCAGATGCCATATATGCCCCAGAGATGAGAAATTCCACCAGAATGTCACTGTCCTGCAACACACCTTTGAAGCAGCTCCCAAAACTTGCTCGGGGCCGTACAGCATAGAAGCAAAACAGCAGTAAGTTCAACCTACCTTGTCTCTTTCCTGCATAAGTCTACGTTTTTCTTCTTCGACCGCCTCCAGGCGTTTGTTAGCAATGTCCAGCTCCATTCTCAAACGAGCGACATACTAGTGGCACCGACACACATACACGCACAACATCAGAGAATACTGGTCAGTGAATGTGAAAACTCCTGCCTTGATAACAGTCTTGAAATATCACGTGACAAAACCAACAAGTTTCACAGACAGCAACGTAAGGTAGCGTCAAAAACAAACAGAAGCCCAGTTTTTATAAACATAGGATAAACTTAGAAATAGCTATTCCAACATCAAAGGATATTCTAACATCATTCGCCAGACAAACTTTAGCATTTTCTCAACAATTTCCCATAAAATGTAAAACTCTAGATTTTTCGTATTTCTTCAATTTGCAAAATGAAGCGTGAGTGAGTGAGTGCGTAGGGTTTAACGTCCCACCCGACACATGGTCATTTCGGGGACGTCCTTTACAGGCAATGTGCATATAAATAATAATGGAACAGAACGTTTAACCTTTACAACAATGGAACCAAAAGTTTAACTTTTACAGAAAAACCTAATATGAAACAAAACACAAAAACGACCTAAACCTAAAAATGTAAGAACATGGCATGATAATTGTGCATAAGTAACAGTGATGGCAGTTCTAATAATCTTCCCTGTTATCCCCCAGACAGTCATCAATCTCATAATACTGTCTATTGGAGGACAGGGAGTGGCAAAATGAAGCAGCACTATGGAATATCATATAGGCACACAGACTGTTACAACTGAATCAGTACCACCACAATTAATCATCACCACAAGCCTGTAGTGTGCAGCAAAAACAGCTTCTCATGCAATGCACACAAAAAGTCAAAATAGTTTAATATGCCAGTGTTAAAAAGTGCGTCTTGAAATGTTTTCTGAAAGTTGCAACAACTATAACAAATTCATTGCAAAACCTACCTAGTTTATAGCCCATCACTTATAAATTTCTATATTATAATTATTACTATAATCCACTTTGATCAGGAAGCTGGTTGCACAAACCTGTTGTTGAAACAATGCCGTCTGGTCTGGTTGGGTTCTAGCTTTAACTGTTGTTGCTGCTGCTAGATCAGAGTCAGTCTCAAAGGATGCTTTCATTGGTGAACTGCCATATATGCCTGAAGGCAAAATAACCTCAACTGAAGAACAGACATGCCTCATATGCTATTTGCAACTAGCATTCCTATCACAGCTTACATTAAGCTACGACCTTATTACATCACAAAGTCAAATAAACCAACCAAGAGGTCTAGCATGCAGCTGACTAGACCAGTGATTTTCAACCGGGGTTCCGCGGAACCCAAGGGTTCTGCGAGTGTCTGCCAAGGGTTCCACAGCTGGCCAGTAAAAATAACCCAGCGTGCGAAATCACGCCAGACAATGTCGCAGAAATAAGCCTATTCAGCATCGATGTTTTTTGTTTGAAATTTCGTTTCTACGCGTCGTTTTGCATAGACTTACTGTGTTAAATCATTTTTGTTGCTAGTAAAATTCTGGCATATTTGCATTTTAGGCCTATATTATAACATACGCTTCCTATGCACGACATTATGCAACTCCAAGGCATTATCAAAAGTAAAAAAAGAAAAGCAGAACGTATTGATTAGGGTTGTAGTTACAAAATCGTTCGGCCATTTACTTAGTTAATGCAATTCTTTAAAAACTCAGCTAAGGAAAATTAAAAAGACATGTAGGCTTGTTTGTTCCGAAGGCGTTCACGTGATAAATATTCTGAGTTGGTGGCGGGACTATTATATAAGCGGGCACCGACAACCGCCTCGCCCGTCGTGTTTGGTTAAATACAGTAACTTACTGCTGCCTACTAATGCGGTGGTCAAATTTCATATTGATCATCTTTGTCTGCTTTGTCGTCCTCATGGGGGCTCTGCCCTCAGTGCCCTGCTAGGGAAATGAGTCCGTAGACACACTGTAGCTTCATCCTCGCATACGTCATTGGACTCACGGATCAATGCATGGGGTTCCGTGAGTGACCTTCACACTTGTGTAGGGTTCTGCGGCAGGAAAAAGATTGAAAAACACTGGACCAGACAATGTGCAGTGGTACATCTGCAAGCTGCATCAACAGTCTGCTGGCACAAGTAACTGGCTACTTTTCACCAGTGTTGGGCCAAGCAAATAACTTTTAAAAAATATGGCACCCTTCTCCCGACCAGTGCTGTGTGCATAGTGCAAAAATGTCCAAGAACTGGCAGAACAGATGCTACATATAAATCAGTATAAATCAGTCTCTAGCATCTTACTATAATGAGCGGAAAGTATGTTTGTCCGTTTCTCTGTCTGTATGTCATACCCTCTGTGTTGCACAATCGCGGACCCTGACCACGGCATTTGAGTTCTTGGGCCTTAGGTATGTGTGCCCCCATCTCCCTCCACAGGCAGCCAGAGGGGGGTTGAGTTGCCGGCCAGCCATCAGTATAATGCTTAGTGCAGCATGTAGTGCTTCCTGGCACCATCTGGCAAATAACAATTACTTACCTAACACCCATAGGGAGAATAATTTGCTAGCAACATTAATGATGATTGGCAACAGTACTCACCAGACAATAGAGGACTTGCACTGTGAGATGATGAGCCGGTGGCATCTGATGATAGTTTATTATAATGTAGAGGTTCTTTACGAATTTCAAAGTCAAGATGATTTAAGTCACGACCTGCACACATAAAAATACACATATATTACTAATATAAGTAACGACATATGAACACAGAACACTAAGTGTCACACTCATTAAAGAATGATTCACAATGTTTACAAATTTAAGCTGTGAAAAAATGACTGTACGCAGTGGCTTGTTTCTTTTTTTCATGGTTAACACAGTTTACAGAAGGCTTCTGCCGACAACTTTTCCAGACATAATCCATGTTAAGCTGGGTTCCAAACAATACCTATTTGCTGTGCCAGGTTTTTACACTTTTACGTCCAATGGTCAGTTCAGTTATCAAATGGCAATGATCGTGCTGCGATGACAACACCCCAGACGTTGTCATAATTAGGGCCCACAGTTTTCCGCGGGCCGCAAAATTTTGAGCTGAGTCATGGAATATGCCCTTTTCTACGGAATTTTGATATTTTGATACTGATATTTGATATATTTCCTTTGTTTGTTGTTAGCATAACTGAGTGCAATGCCAGCATCCAAAAACTGAAGTTTTTAAAAACAGAATAAAGCTTAGTTTATGCACAAATGGAATGCCGTGGTAAGCCGCAGAATATGGACAATTTTGCCCCGGTGAGACATAGAATTTTTGCGAACTAACCTGTGGAATTTGGCAAAATTTACCACGAAAAACTGTGGGCCCTAGTCATAATCATTATTATTACAAACATGCTTATTCACCAAATGTAAACATTAAAAGATGAAAAGGTAACACATAATAACTGTACTAATAACAAGATGCTGAGCAAACCTTCATCAAGCATAGTTTTAGGCAGTGATCCATTCAGTTTCTGCATCGACGCTGCAAGCAAGTCGTTGGATGGCGATGGACTGATGTTCATGGGTCTGAAGTGAACAGAAGCCTGCTGTGCTAGCATCTGCTGCTGTCTCAACTGCTGCTCCAGTGCATCATTGCTATCGGTCATCATTAGTGGAACATTCACCTAACATCCACACTCTACAGTCC
>Ga0209671_1004387_pt1 | contig 13976 bp, 6 predicted proteins | sample WorMetHERISLAND2_2_FD_187401 | JGI IMG/M metagenome (GOLD analysis project Ga0209671, IMG submission 187401) | Marine gutless worms symbiont microbial communities from Max Planck institute for Marine Microbiology, Germany - Olavius geniculatus... | ecosystem: Host-associated > Annelida >... | reverse complement strand
GTTTACTGGGCGCCATAGGAATACATTGCGCCTATTATTTCACATATATACCGTATAACTACCAATAGGGTTAGGGTTAGGGTTTAGAGTTAGGGTTAGGTGTATTCCTATGGCGCCCAGTAAACTCCACTCGTCCCTACAGGACTTCTTCTTCTTCTTCTTCAGTAGATGGTCAAACTTCAACTTGTTGAAGACTCCAGACAGGGGCCCCCTCCGGACATGTCGGATAGTTGACAGTGTGAAGTGTAGGACTAGTCAGCCAGATATCCAGGGAACCCGGAAAAAATCCTTCCAATCAGAAAACTCATCATTAGGGGCCTGGCTAAAATGCGGACCTGCGGTGGCCTTGTTATACACGGCTCAGATTTCAGATACAATCTATGAATGCAGCTTATAACTTAGCCTAATGTTTAAGCCTTTCAGTCTACGATTGTATTTGTGCACATGTAATTCCCATCATATAGTACTGTTTTAACTGAAAAATGCAGGTCACAATGACCTACAGGGTGCGGCAAAAAAGTGGGTAAACATGCAGTTTAGCGGCCTAAACGAAATTCAAAGTCAACTTACCGCCTATATACAGGCGAAGCTTAGGGTTAGGCTTAGGTTTAGAGTTAGGGTTAGGGTTAGAGTTAGGATTAGGGTTAGGGTTAACTGACCGCATGCACGCTTTGGCCCGTATAGGCAGTAAGTTGACTTTGAATTTCGTTTAGGCCGCTAAACTGCATGTTTACCGTTTTTCGCTGTTTTTTAGCAACCGTTTGGAATTTTAATTTGAAATTTTACATATTTATTTACTATAACCTTCTACATCTAACTGCCAAGTAAAATATGATTCTGTTGAAAAAGGACAAAGTTATAGACTAAAAATCATGACCGCCTACCGATTTTTCAGCATTCAAAAATGTTCCGGCTACAACACCAATTTGATAACATCGTTGAAACAACACAGTTAAATAATGATCAGATGCCAGAATTCCATTGTCATAGTGAATGTTCGAAGTGTTCACCGCCAGCTCCAAGCTACAACACCAGCCTACAGTCACTTTATTTGAAAAATCTTTTTACAGCCTTGTCGATCGGTCCCTGTGGCAGGTTGCCGCAGATTACCTGAAGCGCTTCCTTGAGTTTGGTGCTTGTTTTCTGCTTTGATTTAAGCTTGCGGTAAGCCTCAAACATTGCACTCCTTACGTGATGGTCCATTGGGTTTATATTCAGTGAATTTGGAGGCCATTGGTCTCATGTGATGACATCTGGACAGCTGGCCCACAGCTAGTTCTGTGCGCTGCGCGGCGTTGCACGCTGTGTGTGCTGATGCGCCGTCCTGCTGGAAGATGAATCCTGTGGGCAGCCGGCGATTGCTTTAAAGGAACAATAATTTAGTGATAATTTATGAACAGTATAAATTACTGTTTATCAAAACGTCATTGTGACGTCATTGGCAGTAACGTGTAACCAGTTTTTGAGAATTAAATAGCATTTTTAGCTTGAACATTTTTTAATGCTGAAAAATCAGTAGGCGGTCATGTTAAAAAGTCTATAACTTAGTCGTTTTTTAACAGAATCACATTTTACTTGGCAATTACATGTAGAAGGTGTCTTTAAATCAAGCTGTAAAATTTCATATTAAAATTCTAAATGGTTGCTGAGAAAATGGCAAAAAACTTTAGGGGTCTTTTTTTTTGCTGCACCTTGTAGAATGTCCAATAACTGGATCAAATTACCGAAAAACAATGCAAAGAACAATGTAAAGTACTACAGACATTTCTAAAGGCAACACTATTAGTTGCTAATGTAGGATGTCAAAAAGGCTACTTTTGGTTGTCCATAGTTCTTAATGTTATCCCATTTCAGAGCCATTGAGCATTACCTGCCATATGCAATCACAGTCTTAACTGCCATCTGACACAGGTGAACGCACGATAGAAAGCTGAGTTGACCTGGGTGTTTTATACACGAAGATGCACCTACCTTATCAGTAACTACTTGATAGTGACTCGATCAGGAGTTGAACTGTTGACCTCCTGATTGCAAGTACAACGTCCTAGCCAAGCCATTGCAGTATAGTAATTGTTAGTATAGTAGTTGCTCATGTTTGCCTAAGTAGGCAAATATAGCTCTTTATGGGAAAGCCATCTCAAAGCTACAGAGTGTCACCTGCCATATGTGATCACACAGTTTTTACACGTGAAAACAGAATGCTTCGCGCGTCTTTGCCATCGTCTGGGCGTCTGTCTGTCTGTCCGTCCGTCTGTCTGTCTGTCACACTCGTGGACTGTATCAAAACGGTGCAATCTTCACTGTGGGCTGCCCCAAGGTCTCTACTTTATCGTGACAAAATTTTGTGCCAGTGGGTGCAGGGGTTCCCCTCGAACGAGGGCGTCGAAGAGGGGTACCCCCCTAAAAAGACGTCATTTTGCCGTTATTGGCTCGAATAATGTGAAAACGGTTGCAGATAGGTACATACATGCCGTTTATTATAACAAGCACTGGTGACAGGCTTTTTGGATTCATGAACATCGATGACCTTGAACGACCTTGAACCTTTCAAAGAGAGGTTTTTAGTGAATTTTTCGCAATTTTTGGATGCAGCGCACATTTCAACACTGAATTGCAACGAAATGGCTGGAGATAGACCAAGACAATCTGCACAGGAAATTTTCAGCATTCAACGTAGATTTTAGCAGTTCAAGCCTCGACCCCATAGGTTCAAGGAGGCCGGCGCAGGCGGGCGTCAAATATAGCTACCCCCTAAAAAGTGGTTATTTTACCGCAATTATCACGTGTAGCGTGAACACGGTTGCAGATAGACACAGACATGCTGCTTATCATAACAAGCACTAATAACAGGCTTTTTATTGCTGTCAACGTCAATGACCTTGAATGACCTTGAACCCTCAAAATAGGGGTTTTTAGTGAATTTTTCTGCGATTTTTGGCTGCGACACACATTTTAAGAGTGAATTGCGCCGAAATGGCTGGAGATAGACCTAGACATTTTGCGCATGACATTTTTTTTAGCATAGAACATACATTTTAAAGAATCTACAAGTAGTTATTTTACCGCTATTGGCTCGTGTAGCTTGAAAACGGTTGCAAATGGGCAGAGACATGCTGCTTATCATAACAAGCAATATAGTGACAAGCTTTTTATTGGTGTAAACATCGATGACCTTGAATGACCTTAAATTTTAAAGTAGGGGTTTTAGTGTTTTTTCCAATTTGTGGCTGCGGCGTAGATTTCAAGAGTGAATTGCGTAAAAATGGATAGAGTTAAATCAAGACAACCTGCGAATAGGAACTGCTAAGGCTGTCGCGCGTCTCATGAGCTTTGCTCAAATTACTTGTTGATATAGAGTGCACTCCTAATCGTGAGAACACTGTTTAAGTACGCAAAGAATCTGGTTGTTGCTTTGTTTGATTAAATCAAAAAAATGAACAAACAATAACACGTCAACACGACTTGTTTATTGTTTAAATTCTGGGTTGACCACATTATCGTCTGCAGTTGACCCCAAATTTAGAATAAGTTGTACACAGCGACAAAAATCAAAATTTATTTAAAAGGAGCGAATAGTGGAGTATTGCAAAAAGTATTGCAGTAGTATTGCAATACTTTTTGCCAGTATTGCTAACAACCTTGGGTATACGGGTATACCTCTCTGAGTGGCTTCATTTTCGAGATAATCGACTGAAGACGGCAACAGTGTAGACATCATGTCCCAGAAAAACAACAGCGAAAGTTGTTGTACTAACGCGTGGATCGCCGAATAATAAAAAGCTTGTCTCGTATCCCCGAGCGTCAGCAAGCTAGAAATAATCGTCTGACAAGAAAGCCACATGGGGCTGCTGGGTGGCCAGTTGGTCATTTATCGGTGCGTTGTCGACGCAAGCGATTTTGCACGTTTTCCGCTGCTGCGCACAGCTGTAAAAACAACTCCAGCTGATGACTGCCATCTAAAAAGAAAAGTTTTAAAACCCAAAGGTTAAAAAGTCAATCCTGATGGATTTTATTGCGCTTTATTTTGTTTTGGGTGTTTGAGGTTAAACCCCACTTTTTTTTAAAAAATCCAACTTGATGAGACTTCGATTTTTAAAAAAAGTTCAACTTGATGGATTTTAAATTTGTCATGGGTTTTAAGTTATTAGAATGAGTATTCTAAATATTGTTCACATCAAATAAATACTTAAAATGTGTATAATCATAGGTTTAACAATTTTGATAGCGTAACTGAAATAAAATATTTTGTTATTAGTGGAACAAGAAACAACACTAATTAGATTAACTTTGGGTGGATTTTCGCGTGGTTTTGTGGTTAGTTTTAGGTGGGGTTGCCCAATAAAATTTATTGTTTTGGGGTTTTATTACGTGCCCGGGATTTGAAATTTGCCAAAAGTGACTCGCTACTGTGCCAGAAACCATTGATGTGTTTCATAGTTGCACACAAAATAGCCTGCAATTGTGCGACAGTGTTTACAACCATTTCATACGTTTTAGCCAATACACTAAGTGACAATTACTGGCAGTGCATGAACAATTAAACAAACGATAAACGAACTGTTCTTCTGGACGACACATGCGTATATGACAACGAACTGACCACTGATGTCAATGTGGCCGAAACTCAACACCAAGACCAAAAGTTTGAGACCATAAAAAGTAGCATCTTTTTCCAACTTACCTTGCAATGATCAATTTTAACTTTAAAATTAAAATTAAAATGCCACACTGAAATCAGGTATAAACCTACAGACTGGCAGCTTACGAAAACCAGACGTGCAAGACCAAGACTGAGACGACGATCTTCGGTCTCGAGCCTGATCTCGACTGGCTTTGCTAAACAATCACGAGAGCATGGTATTCAACTCTGAATAAACCCAACGCTGATTATTTTCAGCGCTTCGGAGATTTAACGACCTCGTGGTCTCTTTCAACACCGACACCATTCAGAATTCCAAAGACTGCAAAGCCGCGGTTAATGATCCATAAATGTAGTTTATTCTTCTGTCTGCCAAGACTGAGTGGGGGTACAGCGCCGTCGTTTGTTTATTATCGAACCTCTTCATTCTGCCGACGCTCAGGTTGCAGGTTTGCATAATCTGCGACGTTTGTAAACTGCATTTATAAATATTTAACGACCGTCTGCAATAAAGCAGGCGCTCTGCGACCATAGAAATGGAGCGCGGAAAACGTGCAAAGCGGTATACGCATTGAACGTGTGACTGTGCTTTACGACTGCAGGGTGTTTCTGGCGAAGGACCTAACAATGATGCGCTGTCTACACTTTCCCAAGTCTCGGTTTGACATCGTGAATCGCAGCTCGTTCTGGTGCAAGCTGCTGCAGTACCTCACTGATTTGTTCTCCGACTACTCCGGCTGTCTCATCCTTGCATTCACCGTCGAGCGCTGCATCGCCGCTTACATGCCGACTCAGTTCAAAAGAGTCAGTCAGCTTCTTCGTTCGCTTCTTAATATAAACGCTTAGAAAAATACTGGCTGAAATTGCTGAACAGTTACTGGCTTCTTGTACGTTAAGTTGTGACTTAAGTGCTGTTGATACGTTTAGTGTGTGCAACATATAAATGGCATTTGACGTCTTCGCTCTATGTACAAAAACTGTAAATTTTAAGTTAGTCTTACAACAAAATGAAAACACGTTAAACTAGAAAACAGTCGTAGCCCGCAGGTATCTCCGCCAAAGCAAAGCTATTCGCCAGGTGGCGTCACCATCTTCGCTTCGCCAGCGGTTTTCTTATGCCCCCTTTAACGAAATGGTAACGAAAATTTCAAAGTGATCCAGAATCCAGGATTCCTGCCGGATCACGCCCAGAATTTAATCACTGGTCGTTTATGCCATGCCCGACATACCCTCAAAATTTCAGAAAGATCCGTCCATAACTTTTTGAGTTATCTTTGTGACACACAGACAAACAAACAGACAAACAAAAACCGGCAAAAACATAACCTCCTTGGCGGAGGTAATTAATCTGCAAGAAATCAAACCCTGGAATCTAGTAGTATGCTGTGCAAGCCTAGGGCTGCAGAGGTATCGGTAATTATTATTAACGTCTTGCCGCGCGCACGTTTGCCTTCTTTCTGAACAGTACGCAAAGTATCTTAAATGTATAGACATTATTAGTTGATGCCAATTAGCTGCCACTTGCAAGACAGTAAAGAACTATTAGTGTGCACAGCGAAATAGCAAGCAAATAACCGGATCACTACACATTTTACCTTTACTTCAGTTTACATTGCAGCACTGCTTTTAGCAAAGCATCTAAATAATTGCATGGATGACAGCGCCGTGTGATGGCTTATATTGTGTGCAGCTGCATGTGTAGGCTATTATACTGTGCTGTACCGTGTGGGCCCAACAAATAACATTCTTTTTAACTACATCAATATAATGCCATATAAACTGCAAAACAGCAGACATTTATACTTTTTGAACGATTTTAACTATTTGTTTACGGTTTAATTGTCAATATCTTTACACACAGATTGTGACTTTGTGACCCAAACGGTAGTCATCGTCAATTAGTCCAACCCTTGTCACAAAGTTGCCATTTATTCATATAAAACAAAATTTGTGTTTACATCAGCAGACGACGAACTACGTTATTTAATGAGACGGACATGCCAATGTGCAGAAATTGCAAATATAATGCATCCAGCAAAGAGCAAACTCAAGTACCAAAAAGTGTCACTTATTCGGCCCACCCAGTATGCTGTACTGCGTACTGTGATGTTTTGTACTATAGCCTGTACGTGTGTACTGACTGCTGCAGCTGTGTACGGTGCGTCGAGCGCGCCTGACGTGCAGTTGCCTGTTCGCCGTCATTTCGGTCTCCATCGCTCCTTACCACGTTCTCTGGATCAGCCACTACCCGTCACCGTACGAGGTTTGTGCCGTCATGCGTGATCACGAGGACGCCTTCACTGCCTTTTATCTGACCGAGAGCTTTCTCTACCGCATCGTTCCGGTCTTCGCCATCAGCACGCTCAACGTGTTCATCATAGTGCGGCTGTGGAGGATCACTCGCGACCGCAAGCGTCTACTAGCCGCGTCCAGTCGATCGGTCGCTCTCACAGTCACCACCACTACGACCACCAAGACACGCACCACCAGTCACAGGCCGCTGATAGACGCCACCGAACTGACACCAGTCAACAACGACAACGACAAACACGGCACGTACAACGCTTCCCGCGACGGTCTATCTATTATTTACCTTATGTGCGTGTGTCACCTTGATTATTATTACTGCCCGTGGTAGCGAGCGACGACAGCATTGTTTCTGTCACGAGTTTTGTTTTCTCTGTCAACGCGATAACTCATAAACCGCTGCACTTAGCTTGATAAAATTTTGCACGAACCTGTGCTTGGCCCAAGTCAGAATGTACAAGTTTGTGGTGGTGATGGTGATCAGCATTCGGATCCAGGACCGGATTTTCGGATGTTTCGTCATTCCGAAATAAGGCAAAACGTTTATGGACAGGATTACAAAACAAATTACATACGAACTTGTCTGAAATTTTTAGGGAAGGTTACATTTGCCCCAAAAGTTGATTTGATTTTGGTGGTCATCTTGGGCAACATCCGAATCCAGAACAGCATTGCAGATTTTTTACTGTTGCCATATCGGCCCAAAGTAACATTTTTACAATACAACTACAGACGTGTGAATTTCAATTACCTCTTTTAGAAAGATGGAAGACGAACAAAATCTCTCAGGACACAATATCTACGGATTAATAAAATGTTGCACAGGCATGACCCGCACGGACAGTACAGTACTTAGCTTGAAGAAATCCTGGCTATCTTGTTTTCTGTTACTTTTTATGGACAGTGGTTAGCGTCACATAAGGAATTGTGATCCAAATCAGCATCAAAACTTGATCGATAGTTGATCGGAACCACTCCGGCAAATCATCCGAAAATTTTCCGAATTCGTTGATAACTTTCCGGGCAATCTCGCTGACAGGCAAGCCGACAAAGGTAGAACAATTAATAATAGAACAGGGAATAATTTGAACGTTGACGTGTTTGCTGATGTTGACAGCAGCTGATCAGCACTGCAGACTGTCACCAAACAGTGCCGCCCGGGCTGACGCCAAGTCGCAGTCACACGACAGCTGCAACGTCGAGTTGGCCGACATCGAGTCAACGGCCACTGAGATGCCGTGTGACCGGGCGGGGGCTCAGCACAGCCCGATGGTGCGAGGCCATCAGTCGCCCGGTGGTGGCGGGAAGTCGAAGGTGGACGTAGCGATCATGAAGCGTGAGGAGAGGAGTTTGCAAACGACGATCATGCTAATCACTGTCTCGACCAGCTACGTGCTCGCCTATCTGCCCGTTCTGTTCCACTTCATCGTCTACTTCATCAAGCTCAAGTTGGATCGGTCGCTGAATGTCGACGACCGGTCGACCATGCTGATTGCGGGTAACTACACGAAGCTGTTGTACGTCGGCGGCGTCGCAGTCAACTTCTTCCTGTACACGGTCAGCGGACGCGTCTTTCGCAAGCAGCTGTTGGAGATGCTTGCGTGTCGACGAGACGGCAGGTCAGTCATCACCACGACCAGACGACACGCTGCCGCCGCATCCGACGTCTAACCAGCTCGCTGCCGATGCGACTCAAGGGTAGAATGGCAAAACATCCTATCTGTTTTCCAACACGTTCCATCCAGGAAAATTAAAAACAACGTTCTACGTGTTGCATTTTTCAGGAATTTTTCCTAAGTGTTTTAAATATTTTTGTGAAAGTTGTTATTGGTTAACGTACACTTGTAGTTCAGACGTTATGCCATACACATTACATAACTGTAGATAATTATGATGTTTAGCCATTCTGTCTCAGACACTCTGCTTTTGCGTCGAGCTCTGGCGGCAGTGAAATGGATAAACCGTCTCGGTCAGTTACTGACTGATGTGTCATAACTCTTATTCCCTCGGCGAAAACTGAAATGTACAGCACACGAGCATACAGTACATTTTTATTCCCATACCCTGGCGTCGCATTGAGGTGTAATTGGGCTTTCGTTGGTGGCTACAGAAATGGAGACGAACGGTGAACGAATACGTTTTTTCTTTCGGTTTCAGACGGCGATAATAAATATGATTAAAATTTTGGCAAGATTTTGCAAGGTAATGCATTTACATGAAACACGTTAAATGGGTTAATGACAAACCAACTATTCTGCAATTTTTTGGCGGTGTCTGTTGACATCGACGCGATGAACGAAGGCAAACTGATATATAGGCCTATCCATTGTTGAGACAGTGTAAATAGGCCTGTAAAGAAGTAAAGTGACGTGTTTTAAATTATTGTAAGTTGAAGTTGACGTGTTGCTGTTTTTAATGTCGTTTGAAACACCCCGGTTATATGCGTGGTGTGGTCGTCTTAATTACTGTATGTGAAGTTCGTCGGCCTACATTGTTGCTGCTGTGTGGCATTGTGCATGATGTTCGTTTCGAGAAGTGACCGATTCTCTGTATTCGTGGTATCGCGCTGCATATAGCGCAAACTGTATTATTATATGTCAGTGTAAGCTGGTGTGACTTGAGGGACGATCATCAAATGACTCGAATGACCCATTCATTTAGACGTGGGTTTAAAACAAACCCTCTGGAAGCTGTGTAATTGCAGCTAACAGAAAATATATTAACATTAAAGGAAAAAATTTGACAATATTGATTTTGTATAGCCTATGTTAAACTTCAGTTTAGATTGGGACAAGCGAACGTCAAATAAACAGATTCATCTTACTTCAGACAGTGGTGTAACATATTTATTTCATGATCAGCTCACATAGCCTACACTGACGTTTGTTTGATTACGCCCAACTGCACTCGTGAGTTATGAACACAGAACGAATGCCAGCTGAAAGTGGAATAAATTACAGTAAAATAATGTGGTCGTACACGTTGCACACGCATTCTGCACAGCGCACAGCGATCTTCTAGCCATTATAGTTTTGCTCGAAGCTTGAAAGCCAGTGATTCTACTTCTATTGATCTGATCAATGTACGGTTGTCGTTGAACCTAATGGCGTTCGTTTTGTCGATCCAGCAGCCATAATACTGGCAGTGAACGCGGATGGCCTCCGTTTAATTGTAACTGTAGTGTGATAGCATTCGTTAGCCACAAACTCCACTTGCTTCCATTTGCTGTGGGTCTGTGGTACAACAAGCTGTACGACAAATCGCAGTAGTGTGGTTTGTGCGCTAGTCGCAGCTTGCAAGTTGCAGCTTCAGCAGTTACATCTGTTATCGTGCTTGTGCATCCCGTGATACGTTCATACAATTTGTTGTTGAGTGAACTGCCTATTTTGAATCGTACGGTATTATACCTCAACATAATTTTAGTGTTGCCGGAGTTTCTAGCTTTCTCTGCTAAAAAACAGCGTTGCTATTGGATATCGAAGCAATTTTGCTGCGCATTCAGTGCGATTAGTCCGATATAGGCGGTTAATTTTGTCGTTGTTTAACGACGTCTCACGCGAAGATGTGGACTGCATTTTCATCCGAGTTCCTTGCCAACGTTTGATAGTAATTAATTGCTACTTGTGCCGTTGAGACAGCTGCTTGCTGACTCACTTGAAAACAATTAATTAATTAACATCAACGACGCATGTTGTCTTGTAACACGACCGCAGTAGGCCTACAGTAGCGTGTGTGACAAAACTATAGCCTATAGTTAGCGGTTAACGACGGCGCTGGAGTCAAACGTCATTCGGTGCAATTTATACGGATTTGGTTTATTTCAAGATTATCTAAACACAATGCTCACAGCTTGCTTGAAACAGTAAAATGATGCACACTCGCGATAAAATATATTCACGGTAAATGCCATGTTGCTAAGTACAGTAAAGCGGCACAAATAAAAATTAAGTTTACACTGTGCTGTGTCAAAAGTCAATTTTAGTTTTGGTTAATTAGTTTGTCAAATATGTCAAAGAAACAACAAAATAAGCCTAAGTTGTAATTAACTATGTCCAACTAACAGAACGACATTTCAAACATTTGCTGTAATTATGCTGTTGCTTACTTTAGTTGCTTGCCATCTATTACTTTGGGTTTCTGTCCACTGATAGCCGACGTGATCAAGATTTTATAAGGTATCGCATTTACATAAACTACGGATTAATTATGCGTTCCTATTTTCGAACTTACTATAGTATTTGTGCCCAAAATTAATGAAAATTGGTTGAAATAATGTCGATGTTAAAAGCAAAAGCAAAGTAGGCTTTTGAGATACAATGTACAAGACAAAGCTGTTACAACTGGCTCAGATGTCCACGCTCGCTGATAGACAATCAAAATACATTTCCAGTATCACTTTTCTGTATCACATTGCCACGACTGTAATCGTACTAAAACGGGACAATTTTCGGCAAATATGAAAGCCGGAACGCTGGCCGGTGTAAAGCTGACAGTCTATATACGTTTCGGTGAATCACCCAAGACGCCAGCCTTATGTTGTAAATGGAAAATAAACAATTTCTACCAAGTTTATTTAAACACGGTAGAAACAACACCATCATGCAGCGAGCACGATTGTTAAATAGCACTAATTTCTTAGTTTTACTGTTTTTTTTTCTCTGGAGAGAAAAACGTTATTTGTTGTAAGTCGCAGCGAATGCATAAGAGTGTCTGTTGCTAATATATATAGCTCAGTTATGCATAAATTATCATCTTTTAGCTTTTACAGCGTTGTATGAATTGCAGAAAACATTATAGGCTATAACGAATTAGCAAAGTAATAATGTTTTGAAATCAGTCAAATCAAACAAAACACATTTATATAGCTGCTAAGTGCTGTGTTCTGTGCGGTTCGTCGACAAATGAATTTATTCATTCATTTAAAATGGCAACCGACACAACGCTGCTTGCATGAAGTGTAACACAAAACGTGCATCAGCGATTTGTTTGTGCAAAAATAAAACAACACTTGCTAGAGTTACAGAGGCCTAAATTAATTAAATTACAACTTTTGAAGACTCACCATTATTGCAGCTTAACTAAACATCTGACCGACTCCTCCAACCCCGACATTGTTACAAAAATATTTTATCACATTAAATTATTTCTACATTCATATACCAGTAAATGTAGTTTATTGTATTCAATATTTTGCATTATAGCAGCAGTCATTAAAATAATATAACAGCAAATCGGTACGCCATATTATACCATTCGCTTAAGTTCAGTAGGCTATTTAGTCATTGCAGCAAACCAACGACATTTAGGTCTTAACGCAATACAGCGATTGAACAATTATTCTTGAAACATCATCGACGATGTATAATGTATATACTCCACGAACAAACACGACCACGTTTGAAATCAATACCGACTTTTACCTTTTCGGAAAGATGGTTAGTTATTTATCTCTGTCTGATTTTTTTCTGACTGCAAAACATTCTGAGTTTGTCGGTAGTTTTGGAAAGGTGGCACACGTTAAAACAATTTTACGCGCGATAGCATGTAATGTAATAAATGTAATGCTTTAGGCATCTTACTTATCGTCGATGCATCCGTTCGTCCGTCCGTCTGTCACATCCTTAAGCTTTGCATGCTAGGATTACGAAATTGTTATTATGACTGCCCCATAAACTTTACATTTTGCGACAAAATTCTATGCCATTAAATGAGAGAATTCCTTTCAAACGAAGGCGTCAAAAAGGGTACGCCCTTTAAAAGTATAGTTATTTATCGCTACTGGCTCGCCTAGCGTAAAAAGTTATAGATAAACACGCACTTACTGCTATACATGACAAGCACTAGTGACGAGCTTTCCGACAACCTTGAAGGCTTGAACAATCTTGAATATCCACAATACGAACTATTACGAAGTTTTAGTGATTTTTTCGTTTTTGCGATTTTAGGCTGTAACGCACATTTTATGAGTGAATTGCGACGAAATAGCTAGAGATGAACTATAACAACTGCGTGCGAATTTGTAGCAATAAACGTAGGTTTTAACATTTAAATTTTGTCACTCTACGCTAAAGGAGTCATCCGTACAGAGACGTCAAATATGGATACCCCTTTCGAAATGCGTGATTTCTGCTAATAAGACAATATCGACCAATTTAGCATGATAACGGTTGCACATAAACGCAGACTTGCTACTTACCGTAACAAGCACTGCTGACAAGCTTTTAAAGAGTACCAACACTGATGACCTGATTTTTTTTGCGATTTTTGGCTGCGACGAATATTTCAACAGTGACTTGCACTGAAATTACCAAAAATGGACCTAAACAACTTGCACGTAAAATTTTTAACATAAAACGAAGATTTTAAACATCTAAGTTTCGATCTCCGACGTTCTAGGAGTCCGCCGTACAAAGACCTCAAATTCATTCAAGACGGAGTCTTCAACAGGTGGATCCGACAGCTGCCTCCAAACGATGTGGTTGCAAAGTCCGCCGACACTTTCCCCCTTCTATCCCGACATCGGGTTTTCGGCTGTGGACCAGCCGAGGCCCGCGGGACTGGAGAGTGGGCTACTACAACAACAACAACATTCAAGACGCATTATTAATTTATTGCACGTTGTACACTGATTTCCCGGTGGCAACATTGATGCTGTCACGCGTTACGTAAACTTTGTTCAGATTACTTGTATATTTTGGTTACAATTGGGATCAGGTGACAAAAATGAAAAGTCCATGCGGCGGTTTGTGGCATTGTGCGCCTCGATTGCTTTTTTGCATTTTGAATCTATATTTACTTATTTATTTGTCCAAATTTTGAAATGGAAAGTGAAAGCGGAAATGGGTTTTCCACATTTTAGTTGACATTTTGAAACCGAGTTTAAATGCGATGTGACATTTTGGCATTAATTTTTATAAGCTATTTAAGATACGACGACTTTTCAAAAACTCTAGCAAACCTGCAGCGCTGAAAAGCGAGGACGAGTGCTATAACTTTTGTGCTCAGCAGAACAATCCATCGCATCTTAAAT
>Ga0209671_1004382_pt1 | contig 13978 bp, 4 predicted proteins | sample WorMetHERISLAND2_2_FD_187401 | JGI IMG/M metagenome (GOLD analysis project Ga0209671, IMG submission 187401) | Marine gutless worms symbiont microbial communities from Max Planck institute for Marine Microbiology, Germany - Olavius geniculatus... | ecosystem: Host-associated > Annelida >... | reverse complement strand
GATTTCGCAACGTAAAATATATACAACATATATACAGTCATATACAGCTAGTAATTTAAATGTCACTGAAAAGTAATTTAAAAGAAAAAAGAGCGATATTAAGTAGGTAAAGCTATCGTGACACAACTTAAAACCTCCTCGAGCCATTTTCGATTTAACTTTTTTCGATAACTACACTACTTTTGCTCTAGAACTATACTAATTAATTAGTTAATTAGTTCTACTGTCCTTGCTTGGCCGGCATCGAGTCGAATTTAGTCGTCTCGTGTTTTTGAAATATACTCCACGGCAGCGACTTCAAAGCGGCATTTACTTGGTTGAAGCAAACAAGCTTAGATCGTTGGGTAGAGTTGAGCAGCAATTGAGCAGCCCCCTTAACTACGTGGATAACGTAATTGTTGTTAATTGCTGCGCCGCAGAAGTGTCAAGTCCGACTAAGTTGAATGGGTTTGAAATATACTGAACGGCGACGACCGCAAAAATTGAGTTGCGTTAAGCGTTGCAAGGAATTTCTGCTTAGGCTTAGTATGAAAAATCTTCTGATGTGCTGTACGCTTGGGGAAAATGTCCGGGTATGCAAAAAAACGGGGGAAACGTCCGGGGGAAATGTCCGTCTCCCCCTGCGACGTTTGGGGGGCGGCCATCGGCCCGAAATATAAAATACGCCAGAATGTACCATTTTTAAAAGAAAAATTCAAAAATTTTCTCCCCAGAGGGGCTCCGTGAAAATGTTTGGGGCCCCGCAAAAATATTACCCCGGGCCCTGCTGTGGCTCTCGACGGGCCTGCCTATGTTTCCTCTCAGAGACTGAAGGAGCCTACAGTAGTCTACTGCTCGTGCAACTCAACTCACTAAGCGCATAAACTAAACATTCCACGTGTTGTAATATAGCTCCATAGTATACGCAAAATGCTCATATGCACAATGTGATTATGTAACACAATCTCGTTTAAAGCACAGCACAAAAATGAATAACTGTAGCGGCTCTATTATTCACAGATCTGGACGAAAGTAAAGAGTTGTAAATTTAAAATTATGATCAGGTATTTTTAATCACGTCCATGTAGAGACTGCCCCAAAACTCGTTTGCTTACAACAGAAGACACAAGAAGCCCAGCTATCGCTAAAAAGCCGACCGTACCACCAACGTCCGAAACTCAGCGTCCGACTTCCAATCACGGAGAGAAAACGATTTCTCAGAGGTGACACAGTTCCATGCATGCTATGTTAATGAAACGTTGCTGTCGAAAGCTACAATTAACGCTAGTATAACACACGTCGCGAGGCGAGAGGGGCGAATCAGCCAGCGGGCGAAAGAGCCAAAGGGCGAAAAAGCCAGACACCCGGACGACTGACAGACGGACAAACGGACGGACGGACGACAACCATACCAATACTCAGCCGTTACCTAAGTACGGTTGGCTAAAAACCGAAACTAACATGTGATTTTGTTGTGGGCGTCGCACAGTCGCATTTAGGCGCCCCTAACGTAACGTCAATTAGCCGACGAGCCAAAGTGCACGCTAAATTAGATCGCTTCCCCGAAGTTCATTAATGGCAGCAGTGGCTTTAAGCGAACAGCGCGCACGCAGCAGCTGGTAGTGCTGTTAAAAGCATTGCATGTTCTCTGATACGTGGTCCACATCTGCAGCCTACACTTAGCCTACTTACAGTGAAACTAATTAGCACGTGCTGGCTTGGTTGTGTGACGTTGAACATGCGATCACGGGGTCGTTGGTTCGACTCCCGACCGCGCTGCTATCAAGTGGTCAGTGCATGGATAGTTGACTGCGCACAGCAGGTAAACCATCTGGGCATATAACCAACAACAAGGTCGATACTTCAACTTCAGGATGTACGTGTTTTACGGAGCTCGCCGCGGAGATGTGATTGAACATGGATGCACAACATAAACGGCAAAAATGTAGCATTCTTTGACAAAGTCGCTTAATAAGGAGAATGTTATAGCCTACTGGACACGCGACTAAACATAATTGCCGTAAGCGTTTTCCGTTTGAAAAAATGTAAATAAGTAAACCTAACAGCGCATAATGTCGGCGCGAGGACGCCGAATTAAACTTAGGCGTGAGAGGCAGAGTGAGGCTGGCATTGAAAAGATCGAAAAGCTAGATGATAAAAAAATCAGTTGCGACTGTTCAACTTCAAAAAAGAGCAAAAAGGGTGAGGGCGCTACAAGAACCGAAACATGTGCAGACGAGAGGGACAAAAATAAATCAGACAGTGCGATAAACGCTGAGTATACGAGATGGAATATTTCAGGAGGTAAAGGAAAATGAAAAAGTATTGACTGAATAATAAAGTAATGATCGAAGATAAGCAGGCCGACAGGGCGTAATGAATACAAGCGATGCATCATCATGCATGAAAGATTGAACCCGATGCGCCTGCTTGCGGCGTTACGCAAGAAAACAGACGCGAATTGCTACTTCCTCCACAACCAGGAAGTAATCACAAACTGTGGTCACATGAGTAGCTGCCGAGCCATGTCGTTGTCCGCTGTCGTCTTGCATTTCACAGTGTAAATTGTGGATGTTTATTGAGGATGTACAGATGCTGCACGCCGATGAAAAACGGGCTTTTAATAATTACCTCCTATAACTAACTTCTAAAAATGGTAACGTGAGTCCAACACGCAGGCCCGTCAAGGAAGGAGAAAGTTTTCCCTGAGCCTTGCGACATTTGATGACTCTGCTCGAACATAAAAGTAAACCAAAATGCGCCATTTAAAAAAAATAAAAAAATTTCTCCGAAGACGGGCCTCGCGAGAATGTTTTCCTTGGGCCCCGCTGTGGCTCAAGACAACCCTGTCAACACACCCCGCTCATGAAAGCTTTAGTAAACACACTGCTCTGGCACACGCTAACAACAACATAATTGACTTCTATAACAGAGTAACACAGTAACAGACTCTGTAGATCCACACTTCACAGAAGTAGGCCTCCGTACAAAACTAAAGGCACTTCTATAGACGCGTTCGCAGACGTGTCGTAAATACTAATCGTATCTCAGCTTAAGATTGTGCGGCGCTTTGCAAATTATTTTTTTAAGTATATACAGTATAACGGCTGCAGAAAAGGGAAGGCACAAATGAGTCAATGTTGACAAAACAATGATGTGTTTGTGTTAATCATCCATCGAAGTCTTAGTCTGATGCAAAGCATTAGGCCCTAATTAAAGAGCGAAGAAACGAGCGTGCGGTAGGTAGCGCGATATGGTTGAAGAAGTTACAGAGACAGCGCAATAAATGGGCTCAGTTGTAAATCAGAACAAAGACGACGGACTGCCGAACAATTGGGCCAGCAGAACAAGTACGATGTAAGCGTATAGCTAGCCAAACACACGTAGTACACAGCGCGGCGCGCGATACGCTTCATCGATTAGCGACCTGACGCGTCGCGGTACAAATCACGGAGATCGAAAACCCTACGCGCTTGTGAACATAACGTAACCATAGACTTACCGACGCGGCACGATTCAAAGGTTTTGCCTCAGACATGACAATGAGGACGACTTAGTTCCAACTTGGTCCGCCAGTGGTTGAAGACTAGCAGCAGCAGCAGCAGCAGCAGACTCGAGACGAACGTAAACACGCTGCCGACCAACCAACCGAGCGCGTCAGCAACTCAACAAATACCGTGCCGGTAGAAACCAATGCAGCCAGGCACGGCGCGTGGCCGGCCTATCGCAGCTGTATCTAGGCCTACCTACCACGCACCGGTTCGCGGTTGCCAACTGGCCTTTTCAAATGACAAATAAGTCAATTTTGGCATTTTAAAGACACCCGGCAGTAAAAAAATGTTTAGCAGTTTTTACGCGCGAAAGCTAGCTAGGTACGAAATATAGCTATATAGCTAGCTATAGCGCGTATTAGCTATGGTAATTCTGTCCTTCCATCCGTCCGTCCGTCTGTCTCTCCGTCACGACCCGGTACCGTTTCAAGACCAGTTGAGATAGACTTCGGGTTTTTACCATATGATAGCATATTGTCTCTCGTATTTCGTGACAAAATTTCATGCCACTGGGTAAAAGGAGCCCCCACGAACAAGAGGCGAAAGAGAGGCACCCCTCCTAAAAAGACGTTGTTCTAACGCTATTGGCTCGTCTAACATGAAAATGGTAAGGGGCGGCGCCAGGTTTTCGAAGCTACGAGGGTCCAGGTAGAGTGGTTGTCAATTTACCGCCGCTGACCCCCCCCCTTTCACCCATGCAAAAAACTCGGATTTGCACGAATCTCGTGGGTCGTTCCGTTGGAAACTATAGGGGGTCCGGACCTCTTGGCCCCCTGCCCGCCGCCGCCCCTAAAATGGTTGCAGATAGGCACAGACATGCTGCTTATCATAACAACCACTGGGAACGAGCTTCTTAGAAATATCAACATCGATGATTTTGAATAACCTTAAATTTCCAAAATAGGAAGTTTTAGTGAGTTTTTTTGCGATTGCGGACTGCGGCACTCATTTCAAAAATGAATTGCGCCAAAATGACTGGAAATAAACCAAGACGACTTGCATATGGAATTTTTAGCATTGAATGTAGATTTTAGCAGTCTAAGTACGGACCCTCTAGATTCAAAGAGGCCTGCACATGCGGGTGTCAAAAAATACTCTTCTGAAAAAGTGGTTATTTATCGGCTGTTGTCTTGTCTAGCGTGAAAATGGTTGCAGATAGGAACAGACATGCTGCTCATCATAACAAGCACTGTCGATGAGCTTTTTAGAAATGTCGACATAGATGACTTTAAATGACCTTGAACTCCAAAAATATTGATTTTAAGTGATATTTTGGCAATTTTTGGCTGCAAAAGAGTGAAGAGCAGTGAAATGGATGGAGATAGACCAAGATTACCTGCGAACGGGAACTGCCGCAGATTCTCCCGCGTCTCATGAGCATTATCTCAAATTTTTGTACACTTTTTGGCAGTATTTGTGCAATTAGGCATTAGCCAAAATTTTCTACTTTGGCAGTAACATCAAAACCGGGCATCGTTTTGCTATTAATTTAGGCATGAGCTTACATCGTATTTCACAAAAAGTAGGCCATGGTCGTACTTTTGCCACAAGCTGTCGTCTGTTTGTCGGCTGTTTGTTTGTGGTGTGTAATTCATGTATTGTGGCTAAATGGTATGTTTTACCCGAAAACTGTTAAAAGAAGTAAATAATGTTGCCCGACGGCTTCTTTGTGGTAAACCTACCAAGTGGGATATCACTACAACACCCATTCCCCTAACGGACTAGGCATATATAGGCTAATTTGTTTATTAATTATAAGATATAAACCTAACACCTGGCGCGTGACGTTTGTTATACTAGCGTTGATTGTAGCTTTCCGGAGCAGCATCTATGGAACTGTGGTCACCTCATATAAATCGTTTTTTCGGCGACCGGTAGTCAGACGCTGGCCTTCAGACATAGACTCCAATGATGATTAATTTTTGTACCACGCCTTTGAAGTATGCGGTTGACGATTCGTAACACGACGCAGGGTGGGAGCGAGTAGTGGACCGCGAGTGACACGTCGTGAACGAGTAGAGCAAGTTTAAAACAACAGTTTCTTCTCACATCTACTCAGAAAATCACTCAAATGATAGCAAAATGGAAGAGATAGACACAGTAAATGTCGAAAAAGCAAAAGCTTCATCTAGCTATATGACTTTACTGACGTCTTTTATAGGTAGCCAATAACAAGCCGCGAGTCCAGTCCTCAATTTTCGCGCCGTGGTACGAATCCTCAAATTCCATGGAACAAAGTCGTGGTACAAATCGTCTGCTAGGCCTACCCATCCACGGTCGGCCTTTCTTAGCGACGTCTAAGTTTCTTGTTATTTTTGTGATAATTTTGGCAAACACGGACCAATGTTGTTAATTTTTTATTATTATTACATTCACAGAATAAGCTGCAAAACAAGAAGTTGAAAATCTGTTTTTGCATTACCTTGTAAAATGTAAAAGTTAAAACTGTAGAGCCAAACGTTTAGCAGACGCTGTTATAAACTTATTGCAGTGACTTAAATAACCTCAGCAACACTGAAAAATAAAAATTACCAAATAAAAATAGTTTCTGAATTCTAACTTCATCTTAAAAGAAAAATTAACCTTTAGATTATTCAGGCTCTACAGTTCTAACTTTTACATTTTACAAGGTAGTGCAAAAACAGATTCGGAGTTCTTTAAATTATCGACTGAGTTTAAACTGCGCATTATTGCAAAACAAATCAGCAACTATCAAGTAAAATCGCAGAAATGTAGGGGCTCAAATAAAACATGTTTATACGCGTGCTTGGCATGCTGGGTTAGAAATTTCGTCAATAACTACTGTATTGTTAAAAATCTAGCATTTTTTGCCTCGTTTAACAGTGAAATTTGGCATTTTTCGGAGCGAAAAGATTGGCAACCACGCACCGGTTCTCGACAGCGAGGCCCGTAGCGCAGCTCCGACAGATCGCAACAGCCGTTCAGTGTATCGAGCGATTTGGACTACAGCTATTAACGACGTCAGTGGGCGAGACAAAAGCTTGGACAAGAGCTGTGCGAGGATTGTTCACGTACGCTTCTTGGAGCAATCCACATGAATCAAAATTGGCATATGATTTTCGTGCGGCCGTCATCATAAGTCGCATTACGGGTTCTGCTCCTCTGTCTGTCCGTACGTCTGTCTGTCTCGAAAACAAAAAGGTGCAGTAACCAGTAAAACCAGAATTCGTGGGAACGTTTCCTATGGTAGAAAGCGGTGTATCAATTTTTAGTTAAAAAGACGAAAAGCTCAAGGTTTGAATTTCGGTTGCGCAGTTCTATAAACCGGATGGCCGCACAATATGTTGGCATTAGGACGACAGGGACGTTTTTTTAGTATCATTTACTATAACTATAACTAAAGTATGTGATGCCCAATATCTGACACGACATTAGAGTGATCGCCTACTACAATTTTATAGTACCGTTTTCGCGCTTTCATCTATTTGAATCTCTCGAATATTTGCCTTCACATTTTGACTTATCGTTATTGCCTAAGATTGAGATATAAAGTTTATGCGGTTGGAAGCCTTATAGGTCCCGCGTACCAAACAATATCGTGTTGCACAAAGTGAGCTTTTAAATGTCGCAACATGCCATAACGTGCATGGAGGCTATCTCGAGTTGGACAAGTAATGTGAGCAATGCTCACGTGACGCGCGATAGCATCGGTCCTGCCACCCGGGCAATCAGTGTACAGCGTGCATGGAGTCACAGTACATAATGCCGAAGGCGCGTACGTAGGACTATATATGTAGGCCCTACTGTGATGGAATATCCAAATTTGAGGTCTCCATACGGAAGACTCCTTGAACGTAGGAAGTTGGAACTCGGTTAAAATGTAGGCTACGCGTTTTGTGCTAAAATTTCATACGCAGATTGTTTGTACTTATCTGTGGTATTTTCGACACGGTTTACTCTTGAAATGTGCGTTGCAGCCAAAAAAATGCAAAAAACACCGAAACTCTCTATTTTGGGGGTTCATGGTCGTTTAAGGTCATCGATCGATATTGATACCCTTTAAAAGCTCTTCACTAGTGCTTGTTATGTAAGGCAGCATGTTTGTGAATGTCTGCAGCCACTTTTTACGCTAGACGAGCCAATATTGGTAAAATAAGAATTTTTAGGGGATTTTCCTTTTTCACGCTCTCGTTCGAGAAAAAATCCTCACCTTAAGGCTCGAAATTTCGTCAAAAAACTAGAGTTTTTGGAGCAGCTCACGTTGAAGATTTTGTGATCCTAGCTTGCACCGTTTTCATACAGCTGCAGAGTGTCAGAGACACATGGACAGGCAGACGGACAGACGGACGGACGCCTAGGTTATAGCTAAGACGCGCGAAACATTTTGCTGTCGCGCGTAAAAATATAGCGGTGATGTCTGACATTCTCTGGCTTGTAGGGCCCTCTTATGCCTCTGTTGGTCGAACATGCTGGACGTGCGTAAATCCGCCTCTGTTAATCAGTAATCGCGAGGTGACGCCACGCTACTGTAGACATGCCACTGGATGCTGCTGCATGGATCTTTATTCGTCAACATTTTACAACAGTGTCGTCAATGCTGATAGGTTACTAAAACCAAACACACCGCATAGAATTTATCAGTTTCTTTGCAGTTTTTTAAAAAGCTTGATTGTAGGTATTCAATAACTTAAAGTGATCTTTTTGAGACAAAGGTCTACACAGTAGGCAGAGCATCTACGATTTTTTTGTTAAATCTGCAATTCAGGCCACCGGCAATTCCCAAAATTTTCTGGGTGGAAATTTGATTTTTCGAAATTAGGTCACCGGCCGAAATTTTCGGAAATTTCGCGGAAATACTAATTTTCGTATTTTTTCTACGCATGCTTCATTTAGGCCATAGTCTAAAATATCGTTTTTTGTTCGTTTTGTCATTACCCAAAAATTTCAGTTTTAAGGATTTATAATGCTCAAGTATTTTTGGTTGTTACCTCAAAAAGCGCTTTCGATCGGTTTATTAGTTTTTGGCCGACCGTTAGGTCGAGCCTTGGGTACGATGTGTCGTCTGTCTGTCTTGTCGTCATCTGTAACCCATGTAGGCCTATTGTCGTAAGAGATCGGCAATGATACTGTTAGATAGGGCGATGACGAGTTTCTATACACTGTCAGTAACAACCACGTCTTTATCTGCAGCGATTTTGTTGCAATTTTGAATGCAAAGTTGCTGTCTGCAGCTATCATCCACGTATGCCCAATATCGTAACCTAGTGTTGATCGCAGCGTTCGATATAACAGCGTCATCGTATATCTATAGCGTGTACGAAACCGTAGTCACTCTAATATCCCGTTTACACGATCCAGCAATCATCAAGCAAACATCGTGTAATTAAAGCACACGTCATGCACGTATATTTTGAATGCATTTGCTGGATGTTTGCTAGATGATTGCTTGATGTTTGCTTGATCGTGTATAAACGGAGTATAAAAAATCGCTTTCTTTCCGAGATCGGAAGTCGCATGTTGGTCCAACTTAGCGACAGCTAGGTTTTTTGTTGCTGCAAAAAACGACCAGAAAAAACCGCGTCCGGCATGACCGGACAGGTTATAGGCTGCAATCCCCCTGCATAAATTTACGTTTCACTTACTTACTTACAGGTTCTTGTGATCGATGAAACCCATGCGGCGTGTGAATAGAGAAGTGGAGGCAGGACACGTGTCAAGCACCTGTCTGCCTGCATGTCCCTCTGTCTGTCTGTCTGTCTGTCTGTCTGTGCTTGCCAGTCTGTGTCATCTCTGTCGGCACAGTTCATGCATGCACGTAGTAATAGAGTTGTTCACTAAACGGCACAAATCTCGTTGTCGCCTGCTGTCGTCGTCGTCGTATTGGCCACTTAAACCAACCGTGATGATAAGCAATTTACAGCTCATCGGCCTGCTGCTGCTGCTGCCTGCATCCCGTCATAGGCGCCTACTGCAGAAGTTTCTGGGGCAACGCCTCCAAAAGCGTTTGGTTCCTGGAGATTTCTTTTGCAACAGAAGAAAACCAATAGCTATCTCGGCATCTAGTTAAATGTTAATGCAAATCGCCGTTTTATGCGTCCAAACCGAACAGGAATAAACAAATGCTTCACTGTGCAAATGACATAAAATGTACAGTTTCAGTTTCATAATGTTGCCGAAATCGATTCTTTGGTACGTTCAGGGGCTGAAGTTGTCATCTGCACCATGACGCACTTGTATTTTTACTTGGCTGGGGAAACGCAAAGCAATCCCAGACCACCTGTGAGTGTAAATAAACGCGAAGAGGAGAAAGACGGGAAGGGAAGAGTAGAAAAAAGCAAAGAAAATGGAAAGAAATGTAGGGCAGAAAGTGAAAGTCGCCCCACATTAATTTTTCCCAGTCAATGTCCGTGCATAGGCCTACCGTGTATGAGTTGCGCTCTAACTCAAGTCGGTTCTTTGTCGGTTTATGATACACAAAACTTCGTCGCCTGGCGTCGATCCTTTTGCTCGTCTCTCATAGCAGCTTGATGAAATCGAAGATTGTCCATCGTCGTCGACTCTTTGTCTGCAATCGGCGCGCGAATCAGCGCAGCGGTCATTCTCAGTCGTATCGTTTCGGTCGTCATTTTCCATTTCTCCGGCCGCAGTCAATGCCGTGTCGCATTCAGGCAGGCTGCTGTTGTCACAGTGATGCCGTAAGCCGGCTCTAGTCCCTGATAGCATTTGCGCTGATCTGATAATGACGCCACGTAGTACCACGGTATCCTATGCGTCGTCGTCGTTGTGTTCGTGCTTCATCCGTGGTTGGCGGCGCTCATGCAGCTAACGCCACAGTCGCTCATCTATTGGCCGACGGACGCGGCGCCTCGAGCTGGCGACGAGAGATGAGGAAATCTGTACAGCCATTGACGACCATCAGTCGAGTGACGTCGTGAAGATGAAACGTCCGCTTTGCTCAGACTCTAGCCTTATGGCGCCGTCCGTCCCGCCGGTTACTGTGCTTCCCCCACAGAATGTCGTTTCAGGCAAAATCAACTCATCGCTGCGACTGTATCTAGAGGCGCTGCTAGCTCGCTTCTTCCGTCCGTCGTCATCTTCAGCGTGTGCAGCCGATGCATAATGACGTCATAACATCTCGTGAAAGTGAATAAAACGCACGAGGAGTGCGTGCACCATTGAGTGCGCCGAGCGACTGAAATCTAATCGTAGGCTGCATCTCATACAAACACGCACACCGTCATCGTCATCGTCATCATTATCACAGCTTGTTGTTATGAACTTAGGATTTAGGAGCTCATTTGCATTGCCATTATAGAGATAAGTTATAGCAGACAAAAACAGAAAAATACTTCCTTATACTACCTTAAAATAGTCATGCCAGAAAAGCGTTTATGAATTGGGCCTTTGGTTCGACAAGTAGCAAAGCAATAATTTTCAATTTCGATATGCTGGTTGTTAATAGCGATCGTTCAACGGCACTTGCGCGAAAAATATTAAAGTATAGTAAAGGGTGGGCTTAACTAGTTAACAAAAACTGACTTAACGTTCGCTCGAGTTATAGATACATTTAAGTAGTGTTTTGGTTTAGTTCATTGTCACTTACAATATTTACAATATTCTTATTTACATCGTTTGTTCTATGAACGAGAAGTATCACGGTGTATGTGACATTAATATTAAACCTTGTATGGAAGTATAAAGACTGTATTAAAATTGGCGAAAATTAACGCTGACAGATACGAACGCGCAACTGAATGTCTCGATCGCTTCTTGGCGAAGTTATTCTACAGACTTTAATCATTCATTCTAGCCGCTGGTCTATTATAAGCCTGCACATTTGTTGCGTTGACTGGGGTGACAGTGCACTGGTGGACAATAGTCAGGCGACGTTTCCTGTCACCGCCGCCAGACGGCTGTTCATGTGTTAATCGTCATCGAAACATGTAGCGACCACCGACGCGCGCCAATCGAAAACCAAGTCGACCCGTCGAAGCCTTTAGAAAGACAGAACGAGATAATTTCCCGCCCGGTGTTCCGTCAGCTGCCGGACAATAAGCGCGCTATCAATGTGCTATTAGCACGGCCAGCTAAGGGCTGCATGGGGTACATAGCTTGTCGACGAACGCACTTGTTGCCCGTCTTCGCCAAACGTCGAAAACGCTGCATAGCATTCATGACACCGACAACAACCTCCCATCGATTGACTCGGTCGACGTGAATGCTGCTCGGCGACGGACGCTTTCAATATTTTAACAACAGAGACACATCAAGAAGACAGCAGACAGCCAGCCCCAGCCTTTTTGTCGCAGAAGCTGCTGTAATCGACAGACCATTGACGCCACTTAGTGCAACTTGTGAGTGCAAAAGTCTCGACTATTTGTCGACAAAGAGATATGCTCACTTCTGACAGGTTTTCGACGTCCGCTGACCCCAAGCTTCTGGAACTGAAAATTGGTAATTCGGCTGTTGATGTCCCAGTGAACGTTCACGGCAATTTGTTTTTTTTCTACACTTTTTTCGTTCTTGATTTATTTCCGCATGTGCCACAGAAAGATGAACGAACGAACAGACAAACAGATAGGCAAGCAAGATCCGTAATGCATTAAAACGGCCGCAGAATAAAGGTAAACAATGACCATAAAATTTTGCATTACAAAACTAGTCTTCAACGTTCAAACACAAAATACGTCCAATAAAACTGAATAATACAATGATACACAATCAACAATTTGACGAGCACATACAATAATGTTTAACACAAAGCCGACTTCCTCAGTTAAGTGTAGTTTTAAAAAACTAGTAAACGGCAGTAAATCATTTTAGAATGCCACAGCGGTGCCGCAGTCGTGCCTCAACGTGAAAATTAAGATACTCGGCACGTATCCGTCGCTATGTGGTAATTAACTAGTTTTCATTCTTTTGACGGCTTTGACTGCTTAACAACGAAACGACAAAACGAAAATGTACAGAAATTCTGCATTTCGTTAATTTACACATCTGCGACTGTAAAAACACAAAATTATGTCATATTACGTAAGTAGGCTAGCCTATGCGTCTGACATTCTGCAATGCAATTACACAACGCAAACGTTCAATGTCAGCAACGATAAAATAGTGCAATTTTACAACACACTTTTTGCAGGTATAAGTTTAATCCAAAATAACTTGGTTTAAAACAAAACAACAGCAACATCACTCACAACGATAATACAGTCTTATCTTACAACGTCTGGTGCATTAACGATATAGCACGAAGCCAATTTTTCTGACATTAGTTAAATTTCATTCTAAAGCGGCATTCGTCAGTTGTGCTAATCGATAAAAAAGACCTAGGCAGACTAAGTTGCGATTCATCCAAACGGTGTCTGAGAATAACATACGATAGTGACAACAGCAACTTCTTAACAGAAACATCCGTAACACAAAGCTTTTTTAGTAACAATAGCCTAATCAATACAAATAGTCGTATTCTTAACCTTTTCAGCCCATTGCGTAATATAGGCCTACTTCGCCATGTAGCACCCGCGATGCTCGACGCATTAATATACTGAATGACGCGCAGTAGGTCCTAACAGCTAAGAAATACAGTACATTGTACTCAATTAACGTGTTCGTAGGCGGATTTAGGGGGAGGGCAAAAGGGCCATGGCCCCCAAGATGCCAAAGTCGCCCTTTTTGCCTTGCATATGCAGTGCGTTATAAATATGTGCAGCAAAACTAAGAAAATTTATACTCAATGTATGTATTTTTAGGGGGTTTTCATGCCCAAAATAGGGTTTGCGGTGATCGGTCCCTATCCAAAAAGTCCATCTTTGTTTTGGCTTTTGGCCTCAATTTTTGGCCGGTTTTGGGGGCTAGTTCGCCTCTTGTGACTCAAATTTCTGACTACGCCTACGTAAGGCTAGTAAGGCTAAGCAACAATAAACAATAAATAACGCCAGGGGCATCTACACCACACAAACCTCGGAACAAATGCTCCAGGAAAAAAATAGAGGGGAGGTTTTTTTGGGGAAGGGGGAAATTAGGGAGAAGTTGAGTATTATTATTGTTCTGCATTTCTGATATATTTACGATATCTTGCAAGCAGAACTGTGCTGCAACGCTTAAAATGCATCAAATTCGTTTTTCGCCGGAGCTCCGCCCCGGACCCCACTGGGGGAGTTCACGACGCTCCCCAAACCCTTAGTCGGCTGGGAAAAGGGATACCCTCTTCCTATTTCCCACCCCGTCGACGCCTGCGGCGCCTCATCTTGAGTTAGGAGAAAACTTGCTCCAAGGACTTAGAGGGACGCCCCTGATTAACGCTCTTTATCGCATGCAAGTCAATCTCCACGGCAGTTCTTGTATTCCTAGTGTATTTCTATACTGTTTTGGTCATAGAAAAAAACGAAATTTAGCACCAAGAGTCTACGAAAATACGCCATTTTGACCACAAAATTTAAAAAAAATTGTGGGAGAGGGCACTGCCCTCTCCCACAATTTTTTTT
>Ga0209671_1004381_pt1 | contig 13980 bp, 9 predicted proteins | sample WorMetHERISLAND2_2_FD_187401 | JGI IMG/M metagenome (GOLD analysis project Ga0209671, IMG submission 187401) | Marine gutless worms symbiont microbial communities from Max Planck institute for Marine Microbiology, Germany - Olavius geniculatus... | ecosystem: Host-associated > Annelida >... | reverse complement strand
CCTTATAACTTCAGAGTTAGGGGGTGTAGCCCGACGAAACTTTGGCACTTGACGTGTCTCTATGTTGGGGTGTTAACGCAAGTAAAATTTTGGGGCACCGCCTACCTTAAAATTTGGGAGGGCAAAAAACGTTCAAAAATCGGTGCGATTTATGACAACTTTCGAGTTTTAGTGCAAATATCTCTGGAACCGATGACGATAGCGACAAAATCTAAACGACGTTGACGAGAACGATCCTTTTGGTGTTCAACAAAAAAAAATTTGTGAAATTCCGTCCACCACGAACCAAGTTATAAGTGCTAATGTTGACCTACCCTAAGTCAACAATGCACGTTCGGCGTATGCCAATGCATTTGAGTTTGGGCCCCCCTCTTTACTCCCTTTATTTCCTCCAATCGGACTTAGGGCGGACTCGCGTTGGGCTTTGCCCCAAATTTCTAGTTTTTTTAAGCATTAACATTTCTTAATCGTTAACGATTAAATTAATCTTTAGCTTCCACAGCCCTAGTATTTATTCATGAAATGTCCACTAGACAGGCATGAAAATAAGCAAAATTTGTCAAAATATGGACTGCAATAAAAAATGCATATGCAGCATATAAATGCATATGCTGCCCACTAAGGATTACCACTCATATAGAGTGCGTGTCGGAAAAATTTATCACTCTCCCGCCCCTGACATTTTCTGAAATTTATTTATTTTATTTTTCAAATGCTGCTTATCGGTATAAGATATGATCATTTAAAACTTTTCAGTCTTGAAGAATAAAATTCACAACATGTGAAGGAGTAGTAAACCTTTCTAGCACTGTAGTTTTTGCTATATAAAAACATCAACTGCTGTAATATTATAATGTGTACAAAACAAAGCATACTGGCGAAACAAACATAAGGATACAGCATTAAGTTTCCTTTGACTGTTCTTACAGTCCTGTTAATAAACACAAGTCATTTTTGCAATCATAATTCATAATCAATATCACATTTAATAAACTATTCAACTAACATGCTTTATAACTTTTGGCAAGCAAGTAAATAGAATATTTAGGGCGCACAATGTCAGCCAGTGGCCGAATCTGAGGCACTTGGCTGAGCTGCTAGGGGGAGCAGTAGGCTTTGCTGGAAGCAGTGAGTTTTAAGTAGGCGATGGAAAGTGTGTGTACAGCTAAATAGCTGGGTGATATAGACTTTCTTTCTTTCTTTCTTCTGAGTATAGTCAAACTTCAACAAGTTGAAGACTCCTGACCAGTAGTGGTTGTGGACACGGCGGCAGTGCTGAATGCATAATGCAAACAGTGTCCATATGACACGTACTGAAAAACATAAACTGATACATCAGTGAATAACTGACATAATTTCATCAATAAATTCTAAAAAAATATTCCTGAGTTGGCTAGAAGAGGTCTCCATTATTCAGCAATCATTTAAAATGCTTACACTCCACATCCACAGTGGCTCTATCCTTGGATTCGCAGCACAAATTATTTTCAATCACGGGTACCTGACGTAAAAATGTTCACAAACAAACCCAAATAACCAATTCATGTACTGCTATATAATGATACACAAATTGCAATTCACTTTCAGTTCAATGTGATTTTATTTTATTCTCTTTATATATCTCACCTCACTTGCGATGAGTATATATTACTAATAAAATGCTATGTGCAACCATGACGAGCTTACTTGGCTGGACGAACACGTGCAATTACGTAGCGCCAAATGTCGTTTGTCTGTCCACGGCACACTCTAGCAACACATGCACATCAATGCACTGCAGCTGGTAATTAGACTTTACAAGATATATCGGCAGACCATTTTTTCAACACAACAGTTCAAACAATTATGATAGTTAAATACAAGATATGTGGCCGCTATAGTAAAGAACAGCGAAACTACCACTTCTTTCTTCTTCTTCTTCTTTCTGAGTAATGTACGAATCCTCTTGCAAGTAATGTCGTACAATGACATACATGGCAAACGTGCACGAGGACAGAAACAACTGTAGAACTCCCAAGAACAAAACTGATAAAAACGTGCTGATAAAAAGTCCTCCCCATCAGCATGATGCCTGCCAGTCAAGACATGAACACCTCTATGGAAAAAGGTATGACGACAACAGAAGTCAAGGGTTATTCTATATCCGAACTGTCGCAGAAAAGAAGCTGTGTCTGAAGGCATGAACAGACCCAACTGGAATGCAGTATCTGCTGCTATGTCTTCTCGTACTCTGCATGAATGGAGCACGGTTGACTGATGCCAGTATTGCAAATTGACTGTAAAAAACACTTTGTACATCATAATGGGTCTGGCTTGAGTCATTCGTTCTTCCAGCGTGTTCCATCCAAGTTGCTGCAGCATTATGGTTGGAATTCCCCTGGTACTACAAGATGATGGCGTAGTCTTTGTACCAGCACTATTACTAGAGCCCAGTTTTCCACGGAAAATTTTGCCAAATTCGGCAAACCAGATTGCAAAATTCCACGGCTCAACACAGCCCTTTATTTTTGAGTAAACTGAGCTTTATCCTGTTCAAGAACTTTACTTTCTGAAGGGCCGGTTGGCATAGTGACATTGTGCTGAGTTATGCCAACAATGTACACAGGAAATTACCGATATTTTTATGTGCAATCTGTCAAGTTGCATTCGGTTTATTTGCAATTGTGCCTTATTTTTTCATGACAAAAATACGTCACCAAGTCAAAAATCATACTAATCACCGGTGAATTGTCAACTTCGGCAAAATTCCTCAGAAATATCAAAATTCTGCGGCAGTGGCTTGACTCGAAATTCTGCAGCCCGCGGAAAGCTGTGGGCCCTAACTATTACCACTAACTACATCCACCCTACTAGCACCAAAAATGACATCTAGCTCTAATTCTAACCCCAACTACATACCTAATCATAATCCTAATCTTAACAATAACCCTATGTCAGACCTTCGGTATGGCAGCCCCTGGCTATAATGGGTCATTAGTAAATACAATTCTCAACAGGAGATTTCCGTACCTATTGCAATATCACATGGTACTTACGCTTGGAAGTCTTCCACAGTAGGCATTCTGGACCCAGAGTGTCGGCCACTGGGAACAAAATCCATAGTATTGACAGCCCAGTCATGGAGCTGCTGCGCAACACTCATGTCACCACCGGTTGCCATTCAGTCAATCCTAAAATAAAATAAAAAATGAAATCATAACTGGTAAAGCATGCTAGGTTTATGAATATTAATTTCGAAAGGCACTTGTCTGGGGGGTCGGGTAAAGTGCGAGGTGTGAGGCGCAAGTTGCGAGGAGGGTATAGTGTGAGGGAGCGTGCGAGGTGGCACGCGATTGGCCGGCTATAAATAGATTCCTCGCAGTTTACCCACCATTCTGAACGCACAGGAACGAGTCAATGGATTAGGGCAATACGGCCCTGCGGCCGCCAGCATGTGACCTGTGAGCACGGCGAGATGAAAGGCACAGCAAACACGACGCACGCCGGGGAGCAGTCAACAGTGCAAGCAGCCAGGACTGCAGCTTACGTAATAACCAGGACTGCGGACGGTAGTAAATGGCAGCGGCCATTCAGCAGCACATTGACGCACAGTTAGTGTGATGCGGGGAATATCACCTTTTGTGATTTTTTGCTGTTTTCGATGTGCAAGTTCTTCAATGTTGTTGCCGTTAACAAGTGTATAAACTGATGTTTTGTACATTTATCATCGTCAATTAACGGTCGTCGCCGCTACAGATTAGATATGTGTTTTTGATGCCTAACATGTTAGGCATTGTTCATAGATAAGTATATTATAAATACTATAATTAGATACTTATGCTGGAGCACGAAAAACAAAGTTACTAGTATATTCCCTCAATACAGAAAAACAAAACTCTTTCAAATTTTTTGTCTACCGTGCCATCAGCTGAAATTAAAACTAGTAGCTAAAAGTATTAGAACAATTGAAAGTATTATTATCATTAGCATATGTATAATATATTTATCTATGGTACACCTAACTTGTTAGGTCAACCAAAACGCAGCTTTAATTCTGATGACGTGCCCTGCCATCACGAAGCAGTGTGCCTAAACGTCCGGCGCCCAAATGTCACGTACCCTGAAGGACTACACTCTGCATTAACAGTTAACAGCATGAAAGCTTTGCATAAAGCACTACCACTCATATTTTTACAACAATTTGACAAAGAATTCTGGCAAATAGCCTGACTTAGCACACTCTAAAATACTGCAAACTCCTTGCCAAGCCGTAAGGTCCATGAGGCCTAAGCAACCCACAATTTAAGCAAGCCATATTTCAAACTTCAATGTTTACAATTTTACTTTTTAATTAAAATGTTACACAGTTGATGACTTGTGCTGAATTGGAAAAAAGTGCACTGTCAAAGGGCACACACACATGCAGAGAGACCTGTGGTCCAGCGTTGTTCAATTGTCTTCATTTTATCATCCAGTTCAGACTGCATTTCTTTCTCAAACTCGTCTTCACTTGATGACTTTTCTTTGACAGTCTGATGCATCAGTCGATGCTGCTGGTCCACCGTGCCTCGCAAGATTACATCAATGTCATCATCCGAGCTAAACAAACAGACAGCAAGTACAGACAAAGACACTTAAAAGACACCGGCAGATCAGACAGAGGAACACACAGATACACAGACACATACAGACAGCCAGACAGACTCAAACATCAATTAATGCTGTTGATACACCGTACCAAGAAAAATTACATCAATGTCATCAACGGAGCTGAATACACAGTCAGACATATAAACACAAGCGCACACAGACAGAAAGACACCCACACACTACCAGACAGATGGACAGACAAACCAATAAGCAACATCGCTTGCAACTGCTATTGACATCAGCTGTACATAGCAACAGCAAGTCATCTGCTAGCTAGCTGCAGACAGACAGCAGACATATGCAGACATGCTGCCTCACAATAAGGGTTGCTCATAATGTGCAGCATCTCAAGCCAGCAGACAGACAGACAGACAGACAGGCAGAAACACACAAAATGCAAAAATCAGCAAGATGGTGTCAGTGTTGTGAGCAAAATACAACATGCAACAAGAAGATTAGTTCTGCTACAGTTTATACTTTAAACATGAAAAACTGTCAACCCAGTGGTGATATATTACGTGGACCATCCAGAGGTAACCATAGACGATCAGTGACTATCTAATCATTCGTGTTACTAACTTGGATTTAGTGCTTTCTCAGTCACAAGCCTGATGATGTGGAAGTCACCATTGAGACATATGTTATCCTGTTATCCATCTCCATCTACGAATGATTATTCAAGATGTTTTCTTCATAGAGTTGTTCTTGTTGTTCACAGCGAGTCATAGGCTAAAAATTTGGGGCACAGAAAGTTGCAATTGGCAAACAGATTATCAACTGAAGAGATTGTGGCCAATTTGTGGGTGTGCAAAATTTCAATGTTGCCCCTAACTTTCCCCAAAATAATCAATTGCCAGTTGCAAATACTGAAACAAAAATTTCAGATTTCAGGCAAGAAAAAAAGTTTTCTGACAGGATCAAATTTCTCGTGAGTAGCAAGTAAAGTTTGTGAGTTGCTGCTAACCTTTCAGCAGACAGGTCCTCATCATCACTGTCCTCTTCAACCATATACACACCGTGACCAGAATTACTGAACATCCTGTAGACTCCACAGCTCAACTGCAATACATTGTGTACACATCCAATGCGAATAAGTGCTGGCATTTATGCAAAGAGTAGAGCAATAAACTAACCCCTAGATTACAAACGTTCACCGACTTAGATTGCCATCTTAGATTGTTCAGAAATCAAGAAATTTAATAGATTACAAACTAGACGATTGCTATGACTGTTGACTATTATGCCTTCAGCCAGTAGCATTCACTCCATCGATAGGTGGAGGCACAAGCCTCCTGGAAAAGTTGGGAAGAAGTAAAAAATAGAAAAATGAGGGAATATTTTTTTCGGTAGCAAATTGTCAAGAAAGGCATGACACAGAATGCAACAATTCTGTATACAACAGCTCCAGTTTTTTTCTGCTCCTTTCGCTCACAGATTATTTGTAGTCCCCTACTTTCAAGGCTGTATTAAAAAAGGGCTGGGTTAGCTGGTTCAACCCCCCAGAATTTTTAAAGTTAATATGACAATTCTGCATACAACAGTTAAAAATGCATGGATGCACGAACACTCAGCCTTGCCAAGTCTCACACAGGTCGCGAGAGTCTCACACATTTTCAGTTAACTCACGTTTTTCCGACCGCCTAAATTTTATCTCATGCATTATAATTATCTGTTTGTTACACATAATTTGCATGGCAGTGATGAAAAATTGTTTTCATTAGTCACATCTTTGGAGATTTAAATGCACAAAAATACCAACTTTCGCTGCTGGGGGCGAAAGTACGTGAGAACGGAAGTTCAGTAATTCCGAGAGTGTATCATCAACACCAAGGCTGTTTGCTGATGACTGCCTTCTGTATTGGCAGATAAATTCACCAAAAGACTCTGAGATACTTCAACAAGACCTGAATAACTTGTAGGACTGGGAGAAAAAATGGATGATGTTATTTAACCTAGATAAATGCGAAGTTCTCAGAGTGACCATGAAGCGAAAGAACCTTATTGAGGCAGAGTACACTATCCACGGTCAGCCCTTAAAGACTATATCATCCTCTAAATATATGGGCTTAATTCTTGACGCAAAAATGAACTATAATGAGCATATTAGCAACATCAGTAAGAAAGCCAATTCATCCAGATCATTCATCCACCGGAACACCAGAAGCTGTTCATGGAAAGTCAAGGCAGCAGCCTATACTTCGTTCGTGCGACCACAGATGGAGTATGCTTCAACAGTCTGGTGCCCCCATACAGCACACAGCACCAATCGTCTCGAATCAGTGCAACATCATGCAGCACAATCTGTAAATGAATGACTGGAGCAGACCTCATTCTCAGACTACTCCATCATCTCGTACAACTAGGGGAAGTCCAACCATAATGATGCAGCAGCTGGGATGGAGCATGCTGGAGGAATGCAGGACTCAGGCCAGAGCCGTTATGATGTACAGGGTAGTTCATGGTCAAGTTGCGATACCAGCATCAGTCTATCTCGCTCTAAACACGCAGAGCATGAGAGGACATAGCAACAGATTCTGCATTCCAGTTGTGTCTGTTGATGCCTTCAGACACAGCTTCTTTCCTGCGACCATTCAAATATGGAATAACCTGCCTTCTGGAGTCATCATGTCTCCTTCCATCGAGGTGTTCAAGTCCCGAATGGCAGGTGTCACACTGATGCGAAGGACAGATTAGATCCATCCTGTTTTTATCAGCACTTTTTCACGTTTTTATCTGTTCTGTTATTGGAGTTCAACAGTTGTTTCGTTCATTTCATGCACATCTGCCATGTACGACATTACTCGCAAGAGGATCTGTACATTACGGAAAGAAGAAGAAAAAGAAGAAGAGTGAACGACTAGTGTAGTTAGAGCTTCAGCAGGCACTGTAGACGTCACATCTAAAGTTATTACGTTTACCGTTCACACAGATTAAACTCACCAACAATATCTGATGTAATCTCTGATTCTCTGCATACTACACATACACAAGGAAAACGATATAAAAATAAACACATCAAATAGAATTGCTAGTTTTTTTGCTACGGAGTTACCGGAAATGCTTTCGCGTAACATTCAAAAGCAGATCGATAAATTTGAACGCAAACTCCTTGAACCTGAACTTGAACATCGCAGACGAGTTCAGTTCAGTTCAGCAACAGTATTTTATACACGCAAGTCTTATAACAGAAACTTATGACGGCTGCGCTGATGCGTAGTAGCTCCGAGTAAACATCACTGATGAGTGATGATGCTATTTGGCTAGGAGCTTCCAGTAAGTACAAACTAAAATATCATCTTACGGATTAAGTCGATCATAAATAAAGTCGAGAATCGCGACAAGTTTTGCTTGTGCAGACGACAATGACACGACTATAACGATTTTATTTGTATAATTATGACGTAGATCCAAGGCGAGAGGGCAAAATCGATCCTCGCTGCGAGTCCAACTCCACATCTGCAAGACTTCAAGTACCGTGGACTGCTGCGTACAGTTTACGTCATCAGTGTAGAGGAGGGCATCAGGTCGCTGTACGGTGGACTGGCGGCGGCATTGCAAAGACAACTCATATTTGCGTCCATCCGACTCGGCTACTACGACCGCGTCAAACAGTTTTACATCGAAAACTTTTACGGTCGGCATTCAAGAACACTTTGAGTTGTTAGAGATGTAAGACGTATGTGAGCCGTGACAACGACGAAAATTTTTTAACAGTCAACTTTACATACAGATATTAAAAGCTAATCTGAACTGATCGTACTTTGATTAAAAGCTGCCCTAATTGCCAATTCACACGCAGCTACGACGCCGACGCGACACGATTGAACTCAACTGTGAATTAAGTCGTGTCAGCCTCGGATAGATGTTAACTCAAAATGCCGACGCGACTACTGTCGTGACTCGCGACTGTTATGTTCACATCTACGACACAACTCAACTCAATTCGCGTCAATTGCGTCATGTCAGCGTCTTATTTTTAGGCCTAGATATGAATTATTGGCCATAACAACGGACTGGTGTCGTCGCCACTGGTCACGAGTCCATGTTTCTGTATGCGGTGCAGGTAAGTCGACATCAACCGACAATAGCAACGTGTTACTGCGCATTGCCGCCGGCATCACAACGGGTGCTATCGCGCTGTGCTTCGCGCAGCCGACCGACCTCGTCAAGATCCGCATGCAGTCAACCCGAGGTCGATATGACAACTTTCTACACGCCTATCGCACCATCATCCGTGACGAGGGCGTGCGCGGACTCTGGAAAGGTCGGTCGGTATTTTTGCTCACAGGGCGGTTCATAGGCCCTAAAATATTTAACTTTCACGCAGTCATAACTTCGTCAACTACCTGGAATGAAAGCCGCAACTACTTTTATGATCTCATTTCATTTCGTTTTGTTTCAATTCAGATCTGTTTAATGGTGGCATGGCATCGTGCTGTGGCGTAGCCAGGATCCGGATGTAAGGGGGGGGCACTTGGATGGGTTCGCTCATTAGGAGCTATATGCGACCTTTAACCTTTAACCTTTAACCTTTTGGAGTATCCCCTCCCCATCATGGAAGGGGTCTAGGGAGTGCATGGGCTTTTGTCTCCTCCCTCCCGAAACTTTTCGGATTTCTTGTGCGAAGATAAGATGGTTCAGTGAGTGTATAGGCTCCTAGAACGACGAGGCACGTGTTCCCAGTGCCCCCTCTCCCTATGGTTACGCCACAGATGTCATGAATAACCTATGAAGTCCATGACTTAATGTGCACGCAGGTGCGTTGCCGAACATCACGCGTAACGCAATAGTGAACGCGGCGGAGCTGGTATCATATGACATCGTCAAAGAGACGTTGGTCCAACGTCGACGACTGATGGCCGACGACTGGCCGTGTCATCTCGTGTCGGCGTTCGCTGCCGGGTTCTGTGCGACGTGCGTCGTTTCACCGGTCGACGTCGTCAAGACGAGGTATATGAACTCGGCGCCAGGAGTCTACAGAGGAGCTCTGCACTGCGCGTCGAGAATGATCAGAGAACGCGGCATCTTCACCTTCTATAAAGGGTAAGCGGTTGCCAACACGTGCAATAAAACCTCGCATTGGATAAAAAACGGGCGGGGTCAGTGGCGTAGTCAGAATTGGGGAGGCTCGCCTACATTCCCCTCCCTTCCATTTCTCCTTTCGTCTTTTTTTCTTTTCCCTCCCTGCTTTTCTTTCTTACCCCTCACCTTTCCTTTCCCTTTTGCGTCCTTCCTTTCCCTCTTTTCCCTTAGAAGTAGGACCCCCCTAAAATCCAGCTAGAAGGTCTAGGGGAGCGCCGTAAGCTCCTCCAGAGGGGTCTGGTGCGGAGCGCCAGCTGACATCGAATACAGTGCATTTTAGCTTTAAAATGTGACATCTGGTGGCAACAATTTTAATTATTTTTTGACCAAATTAAGACATTTAGCGCAGTTTTTGTACGAACATGGGCTTATATCTTGTCTAAGATCAGGGAGGCGGAGGTGGTCCCCCCTTGAATGCACCACTAGGTGGGGCTACGTAAGTACAGTGCATGTCATTGAAATCGGATTGGCAGCGCCAGGTGACCCTGTTTTTGTCACATGTGAGATTTTGTTGCAATTGTAGGCATACTCTAAGACAATAAAAACGATTGCCTCCACAGCCAATTAAGAGCTCATGGACGGACGCCCCTGTCCCTATAGGCGTATGACTTTTGAAGATTTTTTGCAACGGTATATTGAGCCAATTTTTCTTAGGGCCTATTTCGGCGTCTGGTTCAACATTGATGTAAGGTCTCTACAGCTGGAAAAAGGACGGGAAAGCAAGTAAAGTTGTAGGAAGAAAACGACAAGGAAGGGACAACAAGGAAGAAAAAAGAAAGAGACATAGATGCGCACTGCACAAGCAGTGTTTGAATTGCCGGGGGGGTGGGGTTGAACCCCCCAACTGTTTTCTCAACCCCCCCCCTAACACACTGTCAAATTATGTTCTGGGACTGGGAGGGTCAGCTATATACTATATACATTAGGATTTATATCACAATTTTGGTCAGGTTCCAACAGTCGAAAAGTTCAACCCCCAGCTAATTTTTCATAATTCAAACACTATGCACAAGTAAAGGGAAAGAAGGCGCTGCCTTCAGATAGGCTTAATTCTAAAACTTGGCCCATATACGTAAAGCGACGTGCAAGAGATTAGCCAAGAGGCTGTTGTTTCAAGTTTTCCGGTCAGGTTGCTATCAAGTGGTTACTCGAGTGTTATCTTACTTTGCGTATTCTAAGAATAAGATGCATTAAGCGTGACGTCATGAAATTCCACTGATCTGATATAGGCTAGCCAACTGTTTGGAACTAGAATTGTTATGATCGACATGTTCTTAACTTAGTAATGTCATTGTGTCATATCTGTTGCTGCAGGTTTACTCCAGCATTCATGCGCATTGGTTCCTGGAACGTCATCATGTTTATGACATTTGAGCAACTCAAGCGGCTAATTTCCACACGCATTTAACCAATTCTTCTTTAATTTACTCTTGGTCTTGACCCACCTTTTCATTAGGCTAACGTGGAAACCCCAATCCTAGCTTAGTTCAACACAACGTTTGCTATATACTGTAAGCTTGTATTACATGCTGTTTATTAACTGTTAGTAGCAATAATGGTTGAAATGGCTAGTCACATACAGGACTTGGTAGGTAACGGTAGAGACACGATCAAGAGATTAGCCAAGAAAATGTTGTTTCAAGTCTTCTGGTCATGTTGCTGTCAAGTGGTTACTACCTGTGTGGGTGACTGACTCAGGACAAGTAAACAATTTTGGTAAATAACCAACACCAGGGTCAACTCAGCCTTTCATCCCGGCGGGATAGGCAAACTGAGTGCCAGCCAGTATAGCCTATCTGGCTGGGGTTAAGACGAGGCACGTTCACCTGTGTCAGGTAACACTTTCCCTGTGTCCCATAATGACAAATATAGCTCCACAGCTCTGAGATGGGTTTCCATGATAACCCTAGACACCTATACATTTTTAACCCTTTTTAAAAAACATAATGCGACTTGTTTGTTTATCAAATTACGTGACAGTGAAATAATATATACTTAATATATTTATCGACATTTTATTGTTGTTTAAGCATCTAACTTTTTAGGGAATTATTCTCAAACTTTTTGAGAATCGTTATAACATGAAATGTTACTACTGTGATATTATTCATTAAACATTTAAACAGATGTCTGTTTCTTTACTGAAAAACTTGCTCTTGAGTTAAATGGAAAGTGAGGCAACCATGTGACTAAATGAAAAATTATAAAATACAAATAATGTCTGTCAACAAATAAAGGCAATAACATCAAACTAATGTACTGATTAATGCAGCAGCCAAACATTGAACAAATCAGACAAAATTGTTGGCTTATCTAATAAAAAATGCTTTGAAGTCCAGGGTGTATTGCATAATATGACAGGTTTAAAAAAACTCTCACTGACAAATATTACAGGACCCGGCCCACCATTCAAGACATATGACAAATAATTTACAAAAAAATACACCACACATTACTCCGAAAGTTTCTAAAAAAACTTATACAGTTACACAACTGACAGTTCTAGACAGAGCATTAGTGAGAAGAATTATGACAATCTGAAAAGGTGTCATCACTTGGAATAAAATGACAACCAGCATAAGACTAATTGCACATTCTTTCCCAAGTAACTTAAAAAGTGCAAACTATTAAACACAACAATTAAGGGAGACAATTTGAACAAATATCCCCCAGTCTTACAGTTTTACTATAAATTCTTTTAAATCTTGGTACAACTGTCTACGTTTTTCTTCGGTAAGTTCGCCGAAGTCACAGGTGCGATGTTCACAAGGACGCGAGACCATCTCCTCAGCCCTCAAAATCCGCGGACGTATGATGTCAGTGTCCAGACTTAATTCTTCCATCAAATGTCGAAGCGGCTTTGTTGGGCATTCAAAATGTATCAAGAAATAGCTGTGTGGAACCACAAACAATAAACAAAGTTACATGATAAACATAAACATTTACGTTGTTTTAATGAACCCGATGGTAGTTCTTTTTAGTATAAAAACTAACAGAAATAGTAAGAGCAAAAACAGTAGTATTTTGCTTATCTATTCTGACATTGTTTCTACAAATATGACAAAAAAGTGCCATACAAAAATAGCTTGACACAAAAAAATATTTTTTCACAATGACCTTCATTTTACAATGTTTATTGCAAATAATAATCAATCAATCATTTACTATGTAAAAGGCAGCACACGATATCAACACAAAAACAAAACAACCAAACAAGTTCCAAATTGAGATTTTTATTCTAAACTAGAAATTTGGGGCAAAGCCCAACGTGAGTCTGCCCAGCGCCTTAAGTCTGATTGGGGGAAATTTCAGGGGGTGGTGAAATTCCCCCACTACCAAAGTCACATGGCCCGAAATCAAATGCATTAGCATGTGCAGAACGCGCACTGTCGACTTAGGGTAGGCTGAAATGAGACAACAAAACTTTTTTGTTAGTAAACCAAAGTTCACCAAATTTTTTTTGCCCAACAGGATAGGGGTTTTAGTTGATTACCTGCTATACCAATTTTTGATATCTCAATCCGTTGCAAAGATATTACCGGTCAAAGTGTAAAATTGACGAAAATCATGCGCAGTGCTGACTTTCGGTGGGTCGAAATGAGACAACAGAACTTTTGCTAGTGGACCGAATTTCACAAGTTTTTTGTTGTTCAACAGGTAATTGGCTTTAGTTGATCACTTCCTATTCCAATTTCTGACAGCTCGCTTCTTTCCAGAAATAATTGTGCTCAAACTTGAAAGTTGTCATAAATCGCACCGATTTTTGAACGTTTTTTGCCCTCCCAAATTTTAAGAGGGGTGGTGCCCCCAAAAGTTGTACTTGCGTTAACACCCCAACCTACAGGCACGCCAAGTCCGAAAGTTTTGTCGGGTTACACCCCCTAACTCCAAAGTTATAAGCGCTCCTTTATTACATTTTAAGCCAATTTCTGTCCCCCCTTTGAAAAAAAATTGCAAGGTGGCCTGCATCCCCAGTGGGGGGAGTGCACTAGTAAGACTTGGTCATTCTCTATAACGTGTAAAAATTTGGAAGTGCAGTACCCCCTAGAGGCCGAAATATGGTCTTCTAAAATGCGCTTTAGGTGGGTACGATTCCACATCAAGATCTCCAAGGTAACCCTACCAAACTTCACCGTGACTTGTTTCGCCTAACGTGGGAGGAATCGTGGCAGATCAAAATATTGTCCGATTTTGAATACCTTTATCCGTTCTGAAGATATTTGCCGCCGAACTTCAAAGTCGTCGAAAATCCGGCCAAATTTTGCATGT
>Ga0209671_1004380_pt1 | contig 13982 bp, 6 predicted proteins | sample WorMetHERISLAND2_2_FD_187401 | JGI IMG/M metagenome (GOLD analysis project Ga0209671, IMG submission 187401) | Marine gutless worms symbiont microbial communities from Max Planck institute for Marine Microbiology, Germany - Olavius geniculatus... | ecosystem: Host-associated > Annelida >... | reverse complement strand
AATTTCCCCCAATCGGACTTAGGGCGCCGGGCGGACTCACGTTGGGCTTTGCCCCAAATTTCTAGTTTTTTTATAATGTGTAGATCACATTGTTTTTGAGTACCGTGATGTTGGTTGCTATTCGTAAAATCACTTTTCAATACGTCTTATGAGTTGTATTCTTGCGGCTGGTTAATATAATAGGACTACATAATCTTTTAGCCAGCGCGTTTGCTTCGTAAACATTTACAGTTTCAATAACTTATTGCATCGGCAATGATTTTATGCGCTATGTGCTAAGCGCATATTATAGCTATCGTAATTATTTTGTCCGTCCATCTGTTGTCTGTCTGTCTATACTAATCTAAGCCCAGGAAAGATAGAAAACGTGGACCTCAATTTTACACCGTACGTATAGCGTTGAGTCTCTGGTTTTATTGTGACAAAACTTTGTGCTGCTGGGTGAAGGGACTCCCCACAAACGGGGGTGTCAAAAAGAGGTACCCCCTCCAAAGTCGTTATTTTACCGCTAGGCCTATTGACTCGTCTAACGTGCAAACAATTGCAGATAGGCAAAGACTTGCTGCGTATCATAACAAATGGCACTGCTGACGATCTTCCGGTCGCAGAAAAAGCGATTTCCCAGAGTGACTGCATTCCCATACACCCCATCGTCGCTACGGTGATGCTGTTATATCAAACGCTGCAGTCAGTGCTGATATACTATACGGTAATTCAGCGCACATGGGTGATGGTTGCAGGCAGCAACTTTGCATTTACAAGAAATTTGAGCTAATGCTCACGACAGGCGTGAAAGCCTACCCCCCGCCGAGCATGTTGTGTTGCATATACAATACATCGGCTGTTCGCGGGCAGTACTTAGCCTTGTGCAAAGCTTGACAGTCTATTATGCCTAGTTGGGTATATTGTTTAGTAAATACATGTACGTTATAGCTGAGGAAAATTATCGATTTATCGGTCAACTGATCGTTGAAAATAGTTATTAATTTGCTTTACATTAATTAAAAATTATATTAAATTTTTTGGATTTTTTAACAGCTTAAAATGATTGATGATGCACGTTTGTAATTTACTTGTATTTTGCGTAGGACACATCATCAAAATTTATGTATTTACTAAACTGTATAGTGTTTAGCACATAAACAAAATTACAGTCAAGTCATTTTGCATAAATAATCTGGTTATTGGTTACCGCCATATACGGGCCTTGGGCCGGGTTGGGTCGAGTCGGGTCAGATCTTGTGTGGGTTGGGTCGGGTCCAGAAAAATTGACCCGCGCCCGGGCTGTCACTAAACAAGAAAGCCCAGCTGTCGCTAGGGAAGACGCGCTACAGCCTATACTGTTCCTGTTGCATACTGAATTTCAAGGTTGTCCGAAATCGATAATTTTCATTTCATTTGAAAGATCGTATGTGACTTCCTATTAGTAATCAAAAGCAACTTTGGTAAGTAAGTAAGTAGGCAAGTAATACGTAAGTTTATATAGCACATCAACGCCAAAAATAACTTGTAATGCGCTTCATACATTAGTACTCTGAGAAGAAAGTGTATTACGTAAACGTCCAAAAACCAGGCTTGCCGTAGATATGGATATCCATGGATATATCCATGGATATATCCATGTGTGGATATCAGACTTCAGACATCCTGTGGATATATTCATGGATATTGTGCTGTCGCATTTGCTGAATAAACTGAATATTTTAGTGTTTTATCTCTGTATAATATTTTTCTGTCTGTCGTTCTTACTCTTCATTTTCTCGTTTTTTTATGACATTTTATGTTATTGAGTCAAATGAATAATCAGTGACATCAGCACGTTATTATTTAGTTAGCCTAAATTAATTTATGTGCACTATAGCAGCAACAGGTCTTAATCTATGGTGTTTTAATACTGTTGTTTGGGCAACAAACGGTCTATCAATTTGTGAGATTATTTTCATTTTTTTTTTATTAAACGGTAACAAAATTACAAACGTCCTAAGAAATGTAATGCTAGTAGGAAGTACAAACCAAGTGTTCTTCAAGGCGTTCACTCTATCTATACCTGTGGGCGTATATGAATGCAACATGTGTCTTGGAGAACAAAAATCCCAGCTGTTGCTGCGATGGGCCGACAGTACCGCCTATATCTGAAGACCAGTGCCCGACTTCCGGTTGCGGAAAGATAGCGATTTTCCAGAGTGACTGCAGAGTTTCATACACGGTCTGGTGACGTTGCTATACTGGACGCTTAAATCAAAGCTAGGATAAGATACGGTAATTTGGCGGACGTAAGTGACGGCTGCAGGTAGAAACATTGCATTAAAAATTGCGGCCAAAAAGCTGCAGATAGAAACGTGGTTAATTTCAACAGCTTATAGGTAGTCGTTATTGCCCTATCCAACGGTATCGCCAACTTCTTGCGACGTACCGTTTAGCCACAATACATTTGTTACGGTTAAAAAGACGACTGAGAGACGACATATGGTACCCAAGGCTCAAGGGCAATTAAATAATTACGGTAGATTTTCATGACAGCCTGGAAATACTTTTCTAAAATCATATTTCAATGCAAATGAGTTTTATTTTTTTTTTACTTTTATTTATTTTTAACAGTTTCACAAAAAGTGCATGAAGGAACGGGCGCTCTTGCAGCTGTATTTCGCGAAAATTTACTGGCTATGGACGCACGATAGGCGTCTGTGGATATGGATATATCCATGGATATCCACGTTGCAGTAGTAGTCGAATTGACACATCACATCACAAAAGCGTGCGCCAATGTACGTCATACCAGACTCCGTACTGCGCGTACTCCAGACGTGTCGAAGTTGACAAAGATGGTAGAAGCAGGTCGCGCTGACCTTCGTAACGTGCTTCTCCTTCTCGAGAATGAAATCGTCTGAGAACTGAACTCCCAGTATTCTGACATGTTGCCTTGATTAAGTAGTGTCAGCAGCAAGCAGAGGGATGGAAAACAACCACTCTTGAGCGAGAAAGTGTGCCTCGTACCATGCAGCCCAAAGAAGTTCAGATTTGTCCATGTTTAGCTTTAGCCGATTTGCAGACATTCAATGGTTAATGTCAATGATGCACTGTTGAAATCTGACGATAGTCGTATCATTGCGACTACAGCACAAATACAACTGTGTGTCATCAGCAAATTTAGGCTAATTAAGTATGTTGTTACTTGGTGCTTACCGGGGTATTAGCTATGTTTTCCTGATCAGCTGTAAGCCTATAAAAACAAACAACCTTGGCTCAAGCACTGAGCACAATGCACAACTGACGACATCAAACCACCATACAGGACCCGAAATGCTCTGTCGACATTTCGACATAAGACATAAATGTCATAAGATTTGAACCACTGCAGAACTGTACCACGTAAGTCAAACTGTCGTTCAAGGCGGAATGAGAGTAGTTCGTCGTCAACGGTATCAAAGGCTGCTGTTAGATCGAGCAGAGACAGACACTTATCCACTATCTGCTGCAAGCAACATTCGCGACCCCAGTTTCCGTGCTGTGGTATTTCCGGTAACCAGACGGTGTGCATGGCATTAAGCCATTGCTGTCAAGAAAAGTCGGCAGTCTGGCCTACCTTATCTTGCGTACTGACCTTCAAGGTCATCTAAAGTCAATGATTTTCATGTAATCTGAAAGGGCCTATGCCACTTCCTATTAGTGATTAATAGAAACTTGGCCATATCTTTCACCGTTTTCGAGATACGGCCACTTAAAGCTTAAAACTTTCCATTTAAAATTGCGGCCAATCCGCTGCAGATGAAAATGTGATTGACAGCCTATAGGAAGTCGCCAGCGCCCTATCCGATGGTACTATAGCCAACTCCCTACGACTTATCGTCTAGCACAATATTGCGCGATTGCTATACCATATACACGGTTTTTCATAAAGGACCCCTTTTTCTTTCTTTCATAATTTAATCAAATGATGATCAATTTACGCAAAAAATTTTACCAGTTGTAGCTAAAAAATACTAATACAAAATATTTAAAATGTGGCAGTTGATTATAAACATTCTTTGCTAGTCGTGACGTAACGCTAGCGTCATAATGTGTCACGGGTACAAACATGCGATTCTCAACTAGTGCTGTCACTTGCTACCCTGTTCTGATGGTGAAAAATCTGGTTTCTTCAAAAGCGATCTCATTTACGTGTCTGTGGGGATAGTTGGACTTTCACATGTTCGAGCAAGACAGTGCACTAGCACACCGAGCTTGCAAAATGGTTGCGTTTTTGAATCACAAGACGCCTGATTTCATGATCTTATGTTGCTTAGTGCTGACAGGATGAACATTCTTTATCAGCGAACCAGATGGTTCAACAAAATATGGCAGTTGATTAACTGCCATATTTTGTTGAACCATTTTTGTTCACCATTAAAGCAGGGTAGCAACTGACAGCACCAGTTGAGACTATAGCAATGTTTGTACCCGTGACACATTATGACGTCAGCGTTACGTCACGACTAGCAAAAATATTTAATCAACTGCCATATTTTGTTGAAATATTTTTAATTATATTTTTTCAGCTACAGCTGGTAAAAAATTGTGCAAATTGATCATCATTTGAGTAAATTATGAAAAAAGTCATAAAGGGGTCCTTTTTATGAAACACTGTGTAGGCCTATATTGTGTGACCCTTCATGGTCATCTAAGATCAATAATTTTCATGCCATTTGAAAGCCATATGCGACTTTCCATTAGTGATCAATAGCCTAGGCCCTATCTCGCATTGTTTAGCCACAATACATTTGTTACAGACGACGACGACAAACAGACAGACGATCGACGTGCTATACAGCGTCAAAAAGACTCTAGTTTTTATGACAAAATTTCGTGTTGCTGGGTGAAGGGATTTGTTTTTACGAACAAGAGCGTCAAGGAAATTAAGGTATCTCCCTAAAAAGTCGTTTTTTTCTGCTTTTTTTATTTTTCTGCTGTTAGCTCGTCTATTGCCTTGTTTAGAAAGTAGACTTAATTAGCAACATATGACAGCTAGAGAGACAGATGACAGACAGACAGACAGACAGACAGACAGACACACGGACGGACTGCTCTATGATAGCTCAGACGCGCTTAGCACATATTTTATCGTTTTTGAGATACGGCGACTTATCTTTTGATCAAGGTCACCGGGAATTCCCGGGAATTTGCCGTTCGCAAAATTCCCACGCGAATTCCCGGGAATTTTTATGAATTGACATTTTTTGCACTAGCCAATACTGTTATACAGGGCGTATTGCTGCGTATCAAGGCCACCGGGACCGGTCTTGTAGATTTGAAATATGTTTCCCTTGCACTGGATCGCAGAAAATTCGTATGCGACAAACCATGACACAAAACAAATTAATTGTGTAATATGTTTTCCGGTAGGATATACCGTTCAGCCACAATGCGTGCGTTACAGACAGACAGACGATAGACAGATAACACATCGCACCAAAAACTCGACTTTAGTGGTCGGCCAAAAAAACACGTTACTTACTTACATTGTGTTGTATGGTGACCGTCCATAACCAGTATCATCTGTGTCGGCGTTGTAGCAGTTTCAAATATCTAAAGGCCAAGAATTACCGCAACATGAAGCCTGTCAGCACGTTACTTGAGTGTAGGAGAAATGTATCAAGTTAAATCAAATTGCAAGACAAAGTTTTAAACGCAGACGGTGAGTTTTTGCTGAGCATTGCTATGTCAATATCGTTTGCTGTATGGTAAAAGGGGCGGGGCCTAGTTTTGGGGTTTCGAGCACGCGGACCCTAAGGGCACATGAGGCCCTTACGGACGTTATTTACGACCAGCAGTGTTTTTGAACAGCAAAAAGTTACCGCCACTGTCGCAAAACTTGCCACCGAACGTGTGAAACAGCAATCTATGGTTAGGTATAGCGTTAGGGGGTCTGTCGCATAAGTTTCCCACACGGTAACTCGAACTTTCGTACCCGAGAACTTTCGTTCCCGGGAAAGAAAGTTCCTTTCTTGGAACTTTCGTTCCCTGGAACATTCGTCCCCAGGAACTTTCTTCCCCTGGAACTTTTGTTCCTGGGAACTTTCGTTCCCTGGAACTTTTGTTCTCATCATCAAAATTAGCATGGAACTTTCGTTCCCTAACAATGATTATTAGGCCTATACTGTACACAATTTTTGATGCATTTTAAAAAAATTACAGCTATGCTGTAGGCGTCGATGTTACCATAGTTGTCTGTCTCTCGTCCGTCTGTCCGTCCGTCTGTCTGTCCGTAATGGATGTATTGTGGATAAGCGTTGGGTCATAGAGGAAAACTTTTTGCATGGATAATTTGGGGTTGATTTGGGGTAGAAAAATTTGCATTTTTTCAATGGAAAACTAGCCATATCTCGCCCTTTCAGGTGAGATAAAAATCATCGAACTTGGATGACCTTGAAGGTCAGTACTGCAACAGAAACTGTGTAAGCTGTAGTACGTCTTCTCTAGCAACAGCTGGGCTTTCTTGTTATTATGATATCCTGCTGAAACTCAAGCGAGTGACTCAAAATTGGAGCTTTTTTCGCTGAACTATAAACACTATGTAAGGATAAGGGGTTCAGTAATTATCAGTGTCAGGGAACGAAAGTTCCATGCTAATTTTACTTATTGGAATGAAAGTTCTAGGCGATGAAAGTTCTCGAGGACGAAAGATCCACCTATGGAACTTTCGTTCCCGGGAACGAAAGTTCTAGGGTACGAAAGTTTCATGAATCTCCCACACTAATCTAACTCCAACTCTAACCATAGATCACTGTTTCAAACACTCGAGTGAGGAAGTATTGAAATAGTGCCAGGATTAGGGTTAGGGTCATGGTTAAGGGCTTGGATTTGTATGGGGAACTTCTGCTTCAGACCCAGGATTTCCAATAAAGACTGTCCTAAATTGAATAACCAGAATCAAAGTATATCTGAAGTAGTTTGTCACAATGGTAGACTGAATTATGGAACTTTCGCAGCCAAGAAGTTTTACCATAGCTGCCAATGTTCGGAAATTGAAATGCGTGAGATCTAGTCCAGTTCCATCTTCCCTCATCCACTGCCCTCCTTTCTTTCCCTTCACTTTTTCCTTGCTCTCTTCTCTTTTTTTCTTTTCATTCTTTCTGCATTTTTCCTTTCATTTTCCCCTTTTTCATTCTTTGCTTCAAAATCTAGCAAGGGGTTTTTGCGAAGTGCTCTGAGCTCCCATGGTGAGGTCCGGGGCAAAGCCTCGGCAGCCAAAATATTTTTGTGCATTGTTAGCTACGAAATTGCATCTAGTGAAAACAGTTTTTGTCATATCTGGGTTATGTTAGTAATTTATGCAAATTATTTCTTATTGACCACTGCTGTCGTACAAAACTGTGTAATAAACAGGAAAATAAAAATGTGTGAGATAAAACTCCTGTGGGTAAAAAGTGGTACTGTGAGTTAACTGAAGTCTCAAGTGAGATGTGTGAGATTTGTTTGTTTCACTCCTGGGAGACATTGATGTGGCATAAGCTTGATGTGGCAGTCATTGCTTCTGCCAGAGAATTTCGTAATAGGTGAATGTTTACTTCCGTTTTCCAAAAGTATTGGCTGTCAACTGTTTGGACTAATGTCTTAGGAACAAGTGTGCCTTAGTTATGCAAGGATTCTACGGGCTAATCACAGGACACAATCTTTCTGACTTGGAGTCAGGAGGCACGTTTCACACTTTTTACTACTAGATGCTGGCTTAGAATTTGTGTTTCACACTTTAGCACTTGCAAGCTGTTATGAGAAATCGCAACGTGACACGAGAAAATTTTTTTTGGCTCTGTTTTGCTTGCTTTACGTGCATGTTTGCATGGCATAGTGTCGTCTGGAGACCGGGTGAGTTTGAGCTATGAAATTTCAGCGTCAAATAACCTGAAGTAGAATTGTCAGACAAATTCTTACGTGTGCATTTCACACTTTTCACGAGAACTAGTGAGCTGTAGAAGTGAGATTCTCATAGAAAAAAGTGCAAAAATTTATGTGTTTCAGACTCAGTCTTTTAAGATTCGTAAGTTTTACTTAATGCTGCAGAATCCCAGGCCGCTCGAGTAGGAGAGTAAGGGGGAAGTTACTCCAAGCCCTGCGACCTTTGAGGGCCCCCTCCTGTAGAATATAGTAAGTTAGAAAGCAAATACAAACACATTTTCAACAAGAACTGACATCATTGCTAGCATAGAAATCTATTAACCTGTCATCTAAATAATATTTATTTACAGTAATGATGGAACAGCATCTATAGTTTGGTTACTTGAGTTCATTTCATTGTCAAATGACCGAAGTTCAACGAAATATAGGAACTTTTGCTTCACAGAATTATGTAAATTAAATAAATTTACGCATGGGCATTAATTTTTTTAACGTGCGTTAAATGCAGATTTGATATTGGTTTGCTGAGGCATAATGATAGATCGCTGTTTTCGTTGTGTTCAGTTTGCCATGAATTCACGTCCCGCTTTTCCACCTGGACCTGGGCAAGGCATCATGGATGCAACACAGCCACGTATGTATGTTTGTGGTATTGGTTGCAGCTGAATTCTGATGCTAATCGTGTTGCACAAATCCTTCCATCTATACATCTGAAGGAACTACCTTTATGGACTCATTGGACTGCTTTTCATAATTGTTGTATTAGTTGCTTATATATTTAGTTTAGTCATTTATTTGTTTTTGTCTACATGTAGCACCCCAAACTGTGAATTTGCTAATATTGTTTGCATCATGCATTACTGTATACTTCAGCAAACATATTGTTTTGAATCTTTATTGCTCATAGTTGTTTGTTTGGTTCACTGGTGCACACTGCATGGTCTCAATGTGTGAATTGATGTGTTATTAGACTATGGTGGAAAAGTGAATGGTGGCGGTGGTGGTAATTCTGGCATTATTGCGGTGAGTTAGATTCAGGCAGTGTTTACATTGCTGCAATTATGAGTTCAAGTCTGAGTTTACGGTCACTGGTTGTTACTGCCTGTGGAAGCAGTGGCAGTATTGTTTTTAGCATAGATGTAAAGAACGTTTTTTTTACATTTTTTTATTTTTGCCACGTTTTTAAACGTTTTTTTATTTTGCTCAACGTTTTTTAATTTGAAAAAAAACGTGCATTGAAAATCCCATTAAAAGCTTTTTTGAAGCACTTTTGGGACAACAGAAATAAATTGATAGGTCATAGTGACGTAGTTTACTTAGTTAGTCTTGTTAACTAGTATATTTAGTCTCTAAAGTTTAATGTTATGGTCTTATGACCTCACAGCTAAATTGAAATTAAATGAAGTTCTTTCTATCTAAACTATAATTCCAAGTATGCTGCACTCACAGCATTAGGCATTAGGCAAGAAACTGAAAAAATTATGGCCAACGTTCTTTATTCAACGTTTCTAAACGTTTTTTATTTTTCCTGGAACGTTTTCTACATCTATTGTTTTCAGTGTTTGTGCTTTATTGTTATGGTAACGCGTGACCCCCTGCACTTGATGAAAATGTGCATGAAAATGCGCTTCAACAATGTCTGGAACTTCAAGGTCACAGAAGTTTGTGTGGGCCTTCTTTATGTATGCATCACAGTGCTTGAGTCACTTGAGCTGGATTCAAAAAAATATCACTTGTTAGATTTTGTCACAATTCAGTTTAGTTCCCCGCAGAATCAGCTGGCACTACAGTGGGCTGCGCTTAACCCTGACAGTCTTGTTTGTTACTTGTACTACACTGTGTCTCAAAAAAGTATTCCCGACACAGTGTAGTTTCACCCATGCGAGTGGAGCATTCGTGGTCGCTTGTACAAGCAGCACTAAGCTTGTCTTGTTTGACTGCTGAGCAGTGCATGTCTGCTAGCAGTCTTTAATGAAACCGACTGAAGGCTATACAAAAAATCCATAATATTTCATTATGTTGATAGTTTTACAGTGCAGTGTGCAGTTAGGGCCCCTAATTAGTGCAATGAGCATTTTTGTGTATCTGTCAGTTTAAACCACGTTTTTGGCCGTTTAAATCTCCTGGGCATTAGAAACAGGTTTTGGCTGGCAAAAACCGGTTCTGGATGTAAGGAAGTAGAATGTTGTTTGTGTTGGGCAGGAGCGCGGTGAGCTGGAAATGTTCTGTCGTGATATGGCAACGCTGCAGTTGGTGCCTCCAAGCCAGCGAGAGGGCGGAGCCATGCTGGGGTCAGTTGTCAATCATACGTACACCGACGCCAAGGACAATGACCTGATTCACTGGCTGCCCAATCAACTGGCACACAACCTGGAGAAGCGATCGACGCTGATGCAGCTCGAAGCTTTGGTGTCGGAGTACGTCGGCAGCAACGAATGGAGGTATGGCTTTAAACTTAACTTGCATAACAATTACAGGTTCAGCTTCTAGACTCAAATTTACACAAGGAATGGAGGTATGGCATTAAATTCAACGGCTTAACTTAACTTGCATAATGTGTGGATGTAACAATATTAAGTTGCAGCTTGAAGTATGGTTGTTGTTGTGATAGCCCAGTAGCTTATCTCTTCTCATCATGCATCACCAGGGTTGAGGAAATCAGCCTCCGCATCCAGGTTGTCTGAAAGATCTTCAAATTAATGTGAGTTGTGTCGGGTGTGCTATGCAGTGGAACAGGTGTTTGACAGTGTGGTCCACTCCACACTCTGGACAGATATCTGTCGCGATGTGGGCTTTGTAAAAGTTCAGTAGCCGGCAGTGACCTGAAAGTAACTAAGCAAGAGCAGTGAGGACGGGCCTGATAGGTAGCATTTGAATGATGATAACTCAGGCGGAGTAGTTTCAAGGACTCTGTTTGGTACAAAGTCTGACTGTGCATCTATGACTGCTTGGCTGTGTAAAGTGTGTAGAGCAGATCGAAAACAGCAAAAATTACAAAAGGTGATATTATTCAGCAGCACATTGACACACAGTCAGTGTGATGTGGGCAATATCACCTGTTGTAATTTTTGCTGTTTTTGATGTGCAAGTCCTTAAATGTCGCCGTTAACAACTGATGTTTTGTACATTTATATGTTAGATAACGACAGCGATGGTGTGACTGAGTTTGTGCCAAAGACGAATTGATCAGATTTTAGTACCAACACAGATCAATATGGCAGTTTCCAAGACAGTTGCCGTCGCAGAAGGGTGGCTGTTGATTGCACACCTGTGACATTGGGGGTCTTCTGTGATTTTCTTTCCTTTTTGCAACTTTGTTAGCTGATTCTTTATTCGACCACTGCACCCTGATGGAACCTCATCTGACAGGTGTTGCCAACACTGGTTATTTTTGTAACCAGTCAACGGAGACCATTTACAGTACCAGCAGAGTTAATGAAAACTGCTCTGTAATCCAGTGTCTTCACAGCTGTGAATCACTTTGTGACATTGACATTGTCTTATAGCATACTAGAATGTTGACGGAATGACAATGGGTGAGGTCAAGTTTTGCTAAGACTTTAGTCTAAGACTAAAGATCCATGGACACCAAAAGTGACATATATATTTTATTAATTTTCATAAAAGAGTGTAATTTTCTGATAATCTTGATAGTAATATCAACGACCAGCGTTTTGTCAACCTGGCGAAATTTACATATGAAATCGACAATCTATGAACATGTAGAAAACACGCTGCCATGATGGTAGGCTGATGACGTCATCAGTAGTGCCTGTCGTCAGTGTAAACATGCAAACCCCCCAAAAAATTCATGTAGAATTCTTACTTTCGCATTTTGCACTTTTTGCTAGAACTATTGAGCCATAAAAGTGAGATTCTCTGAGAAATGAAGACTTTAGTCTAAGACTAAAGTCTCGACTTAACTTTGGTCTAAGCCCAAAGTCAAGTACAAAGTCAAGACCAAAATCAAAATTAAATCACCTGGCAATTTTCAATGTCAAAACAATACAATTATAGCTAAACTTGACCAAACGGACGTCCCAGTTCGTTATTTGAGCGAAATATTTACTTCTCGGCCAGTAAAATAACGTGGGGCGTCTGATACCTAATAGTCATTTTGTTACTTACTGTCTACCGGCATTAACTACGCAGATGACACATGCGTAAGTAATGACATCATTGCTGGCACAAATATTTCACAAATTCTTTTTTATATTTATAAAATGGCCATATAAGCAAACAAAGTGATATTGCACGCATCACCCGATTAATATAGGTCTGGAAAACACTTCTATAATGTTGATTTAACTAATCATATTATTGCAGTAAGTCGACGGTTGCGTAAAAAAGATGCCTCCCCCCCCCGACGACTGCAAGCGAAAGTCAAGTCAAAAGTCAAGACTAAAGTCAAAGCCCAGCTCGTAGATAAGCCCAAAGTCAAGACCAAAATCAAGACTTTAGTCTAAGACTAAAGTCTTAGCAAAACTTGACCTCACCCAGTGTATCTGTCTGAGCTGAAGTTCACGCATAACAGAAGTGGTATCGGTATCTACTTTGCAGTGCTTTCTTAGTGATGTGAATTCAATTGAAAATTGAATGATTCAAATATGTAATTGCTAAAATTGTTAAAGGTCCATGGACTCCAAAATTAACATACATTTTTATCCATTTTTCTAAAACAGCATAATTTGATGATAATTTTGATAGTAATATCGGCGACCAGTGTTTTGTCAACACAAAGAAATTTACATTTGAAATTAACGATATACGAAAATGCCGTAGAAAACAAACGGCCACGTTGACAGGCTGATGATGTCACTGGTTGAACACGTTATCAATGTAAAATATGCGTAGTAACATAAGCAGTATAAAATCATATTTTCTACTTTTGTAGTACTGCTGCAGTTGTCATGCGACACAATATTTTTTGTCATTAAAAATATTAAAATTAATTGGTAAACACTGACTGTGCACAACCGGTGACGTCATTTACGGCCACTTGCCAAGATTAGATTATTCAACATAACATAATATAACATCATTTTTTGTTACATTCGTACATTAATTTCATACATTTATAAAGCACATATCAACATATTATATATAAAAGTAAGTGAGTATAAGTAAAATGTGAATTTATATAGTGCATAACGTTAAGTTAACATCTTAATGCACTCAAGGTGAAATGTCTTATTGGGGTCTACATAAATTTCACAAGTGAGTTCGACTGTGGCCATGGACCTTTAAATGATTAACTGCAGCTCAATTATTTTAGCTGTGTTGTGTGTTGCTGCAGTAAGAAGGTGTTACTGCTGAAGAATCTGCAGTCCTATGATAAGATGGCAACATATCGAGTGGCTGGCTGGTTTGGCTTACTATGCCGGTCCATCGATGGGACCACGCTTGTAGCTTATCCGTCACCGTTCATGAGACAGTGAGTGTCTTCATTACATGTGTGTCACCTTTTTCTGGCTAGGCATGTGATGCATTCGATGACGTGCAAATATTGACCATTTTTCGGCTCTTCAACGAATATTTCGACAAATAGTTGGAAGCGTTTCTGGCGAATGCAAATATTTCATTTTATTTCATTTAATGATGGAACTTTTAAAATTGAACTTTCAATATCGGATAATGACTGAAGAGAACACTAAACACTTTTTATGTTTCATTTTCTTAATTAAACTGGATTGATCTCTGCCTTAAATATTGATTTTTACTAACTGAACACTGAGCAACTGCTTTGGATGTTTGCTCTATTCAAATACTGGTATAGAGAAGTTTTCTTGAGGCTGAACAAGTATTTGCATTCACTGTTCAATGAATAGTAAAGTTAGTATTCACATTTCACAAATGCTAATATTTTTCACTTCATCACATACCTTTTGCTGGCCGAGTTTTCATAACTTACTGACATCTTGCCAGTGACTTACTCAGTCAGCAGCTTAAAGATCCATGGACACCAAAAGTGACATATATATTTTATTAATTTTCATAAAAGAGTGTAATTTTCTGATAATCTTGATAGTAATATCAACGACCAGCGTTTTGTCAACCTGGCAAAATTTACATGTGAAATCGACAATCTACGAACATGTAGAAAACACGCC
>Ga0209671_1004379_pt1 | contig 13983 bp, 4 predicted proteins | sample WorMetHERISLAND2_2_FD_187401 | JGI IMG/M metagenome (GOLD analysis project Ga0209671, IMG submission 187401) | Marine gutless worms symbiont microbial communities from Max Planck institute for Marine Microbiology, Germany - Olavius geniculatus... | ecosystem: Host-associated > Annelida >... | reverse complement strand
GTGTGGGACAACCCTGCAGGAGTTAAGCCACGCTGCCCTAGATAGGCAGCGGTGGGCAGCGATAGTAACAATGGCGTCAGACACCAACGGGCATTGAGCCCACGGTTGTCGATGATGATGATGATGCCTCGTGGACGCGTAGGCCTACATCCCTAATTGCTGTTAATTGTTGCGCCCTGCCTACTAAGACTCATTGTGTTAGAAAAATACTCAACGGCGACGAGACTTCAAAGGCGGTGTTGCTTTTGGTGTTGCAAAAAAATATCTGCTTAGGACTGGCGCTGACTCTGATAATTGTGTTGTTACTGGCCTATGGGGGAAACGTCCTAGGCACTCGAAAAGCAGGGGGAACGTCCGGGCGGGTGAAATGTCCGAGGGGAGAAACGTCCGCATTGACAGGCCCATGGGGGGAAATGTCCAGTTCCCGCCACAGAATGGCCGGAAATGCAATACACGTTTTTGCTAGTTTGTAGGGCACGTTCTGCATAGTTAATTGCCTGTCGCTTCCAGTCTTTTTTACTCGGTTTATTTCATTGCGGTACTGTTTGAACCAGGCGTGTCAGACGCAGGTAGACTGCGCCTGAAATGAAGCTTCCAATAAAGTGTCGTCTCTTTGGCATAGAACGGAAGCTTGACCGACGGCCATGTTTTACACAAGATAACAGCAGACAACAGTGCAGTGCAGCTGCTCCTTTCTATACATACAGGATGGGCCAAAAAAGTAAGTTACTGTACTTTTTTTATATCTTCGCTAAATATTGACCTATTTTCACAATTTTTTTTATTAGTAGACTTCGGAAGAAATTTGCTACTCAGTGGCATGCACATCACACTTATTATGTCGCTACTCTACCTTGTAAAATATAAATATCCAAAAACGTACAATATCTACAAATATATGGTCAAGTAGTAAATTTTTTTAGTATTTAAGTAAAATGTTCCATATAAGTTATAATAAGTGTCAAAAAAGTTTAAGTGTAGTTACGAAGTAAGTTTTCATTTTTCAACAAATAGTGTGCAACTTGTAGAGTCGCACAATTGAAATACATTGCTCTGTATGCTGATGCAACTAACTGAGCAAAATCGACCGTAGGCGACCGTGAAATTAGTGAGTTAAATCACTGTCTGAAGTGTAACAGTTTAAGTTCGTCACTCTAACACTCAGTTAAGTATGATAAAGTATCCCACCCAAGACAGTGTACACTTTCTAGTGCTTTAAAATACTGAAAAGTACTTTGGAACTCGTTTACTTCAAAGCTGATTATATTTTGCAAAGTAGCGTAGCGACACATTAGCGATATGATGACATCTTTAAGGACCCTGAGCTGCAAATTCATGTTGCAGAGTTGGTGACAGTATTTCGAAAAAAGTCAATATTTGATGCATTCGTGGCGCGAAAATAGGATATTTGTTGTTATTGGCACTATAAAATTATATTACGCTATCTACTTACGTTCGTCGAGGAATTCATATCGTCCGAAGAAGCCTCGCCTCGAGCCAGCGTAGTCAGACTTGAAGACTATCTCGAGACGACGATGAATGGAAAGGATCGGCTCAGGAAGCTCATCACCGCACAGGCGAGCTTCCAGGTTCATCATGTTGTCCATGTCGATTGTAAACACGTCCATGTAGTCAAAGAGACAGCTATAGACACACACAATCGTCATGCAGTCGTTTTAACACAAATTATTATCTCATCATGCTTATTTTTAAATATGACATTCGTTCGTTATTCCTGGCTCGGCTTACCTTGGCTTCTCGTTTCTTTCTGTCACGATGCTGCGCTGAAACTATGTCCGTTATAATCGTATTACTTTTTTCTTTGCCTATTTGTCAATAAATACGGTAGGCCTATTCAAAAACTTATCGCTGTACTAAAATGAAAATTTGCAATCTGACAAACTAAATTACTAAATAACTATTACTGACCTTGAAGGATGAACGTGCACAAAAGTATCCCAGTAAAGATAAAGTCCATATAATGTGGTACAAAGCTTTTCTACGCGACCATTCTATTTATAGGCCGAAAAACTTGTCTTGCCAGTCCGTTTGTCTGTCCGTCTATCTGTCAGTCTGTCTATCCCGCACAGGCTTTTACTTGAAAAACAAAAGAACGTAAAGCCATAATTGGTGTGAATGTCTCCCATGGTAGCAGTAACCAATGTGAGAATTTTTAATTTTCAGCTCAAAAATTCGAAAGTCAAGATTAGGGTTAAGGTTAGGTTGCGCAGGTCTAGGCCGATGGCCGCACAATAGCCTATGTCGCACTGGGTCGACACATTTTGTTAGTTTTTGATGCGCTACAGCTATGCTGTAGGCGTCCATGGGCGTCTATGGCACGATTGTCGTCTGTCGCCCGTCAGTCTGTAACGGATGTATTGTGGCTAAACGGTGCGAGACAGAGCCTAGGTTGCTATCAATCACTAATAGAAAGTCGCATATTTGTTTTGAAATGACATGAAATCATTGACCCTAACGGAAACTGTATAGACTGTAGCGCGTCTTCCCTAGCAACAGCTGGGTTTTCTTGTATAAAGTTGTACATAACTGCAGAGAAACTGAACAAAACATTTTAGTCTGGGGTTAGTGCTGACGCCCCAATATTAGGACTAAAAGGTTAATCGGTTGTCGCAGACACAAATCATGAAAGACGGCGACGTGATATGTGACGCGGACTTTGTCGCAAAGTCGGCGTAATGGAATTTGGACTTTTCTATCCTCTGTGTAGAACTCACCCGGCATCAGTTCCAGGTTCGAGGTCGAAATGTTCGAACCAGATGCGGATGCGTTCGTCCGAGGTTCCTTGAAAGATGTAGCGACAGTAGACGTGCGTTGAGTATGGCTGTGGATAGCCGGGACTGCTGAATGTGCCAGACTCACCGTCCGAACTGTGGAACGTGAACTTACAAGCGCTTCCTGTATATATGTACACTGTGAGGCATAAAAAACACACACAAAAATTTATCGATCATAACATAAAGGCGGTTTACCGGATTTTAATAATTTTCGGTACAACTATTCTAGACACAACTTGCCAGCAAACGGTTATTCAAGTTTTTACCTCACCCAACATATGCTTCTGCACTACCTGGGAAAATTAAAACACACATAATCAGCATTAAAATAAACAAAAAATGCCAAAAAAACCATCCGTGACATTACTGATAGGAACTTGGAGAAGGATAGAGAGATTTTGATAATTTTTGGTATAAACATTTTTGACATAGCTGGCCATGAAATAGCTGTTCAAGTTCCCAGCTCACCTAACGTCTGTTGCTGCATTAGCTGGGGAAACAGAACAAGTGCAACATGAGATAAAAAAGAAAGAAAAACATCAGTAAATTTAATCATTACAGATACGTAACAGCTCCGATCACAGTCCATTCGACAGTATTTGCAGTGTTATGCAGCAGCAAGTTTATGGAACACTGTTCAAAAATATCAATAAACTCAAAAAGCGACTGGTTGAAGTCTGAAGCAGAAAATTATCAACACTGGTATCAACGAATGAAGAATGCATCTCCCTGTCTGTGTTTGCACAAATAACCGATATTTCGAATATTTACTGTCAGCAGTTGCACAACTAAACAATTCGATAAACTCTCAACCAAAGTGCAAGAAATTTGAAAAAATGTGCCAAATGTGCATTATTTTAATCAAATAATAATATTGCATTGAATAAAAATGTAATTGCTTGTTTTGTTTTCCTCAGGTAGTGCAGAAACAAATGTTGGGTAAGATGGGAAACTAAACAGCCATCAAATGGCCAGTTGTGTCATAAATATGTGTACCAAAAATTATTAAAATTGGATAACCCTTTTTCAAGTGATGGTAAAAAAATTGTGTGTTTTTATGCCTCACAGTGTAGATACAATAGTATGAAAAGTTTAGACACTGACTTTGCTCCAAACCCCCAGATTCTCTCACCAAGGTAGCTAGTTTAAATACCCACACTACGCGTGTTGTTATTATTCGGCCGTCCTGACAAGCCGCATTACAGGTTTTGCTTGCTGTCCGTCCGTTCGTTCGTCTGTTTGTCCCGGGCTCTCAACTCAAAAACGAACAGGCGCAGATTGGTGTCAACATTCCCCATGGCGGGAGTAGCTGCCGATGCGACAATTTTTAGTTCAAAGCCATGCCAACGATCAGCGTGGTTACCGTCAAGATTAGAGAATCTAGGCGGGCGTCTGCAAAATATGTCGGCCCTGGTTCGGTATATTCTTTTTGTTCTTCCAGTTGACGTTTGTGTACAAAGAGTTTTTAGCGGCAGTTGGCTAACATTTGTCTAACAAGAGAAAAAAACTCTCTTACCAGAATGGTGTCACTTTTTGGCCCACCTGTCCGCTTGTACAATGCGTGCTTTTAATGTGATAGCTGCAAGTTTCTTGTGAGCTTACACGTGTCTTGCATTGAGCAAGTCAGCGAAAGTACGAAAGTATTGTCGGACATTGGCTAACGATCGGCTCAATCGTTTGCGTCACGAGGCAATAAACAGTTGCTGTCGTTGTCTAAATCCGAGATGTCGACGTTAAAACCAATCTCGGGATGATAGGATTAAGCCAGCACAGATCTCAATGCAACGCTTTAAGCCGACCGCTGTTTACCGGCAACTAACAATTGAATTATAAGCCCAATGGTGCGTTTATGCACTTGTAGAGGTCATTCACACAGCATGTTATGTCTGTGGCGATCCCCGAATGTCGAACGATCTGCTGATGAAGTGTCGAGATTTCGGCTGCTCTGCGTATTACTGTACTGTCGGTCGTAGGTTACAGTGTTGGTAGCGTGCGTGTTTGTTGTGGTTGTCGTCCGTCTGTCCGTATGTCTGTCATGGATGTACTGTGGCTAAACGGTGGAAGATAGGGCCAAGGTTACTATTAATCACTAATAGGAAGTGGCATACGCTCTTTCAGGTGACATAAAAATCGTCGACCCTGGATGACATTAACGGTCAGTGACAACCAGTACGGTCGGCTCCACCTTAGCGACAGCTTGGCTTCTTGTATGAACACCTTGTATTAACACCCCGACTATGTATTGTAATGTATAATACACCATGACCAACATTTAAATCACTCCCGGACTTCGTGACCGTCTCCTACGAAATTAAGTCAGCTTGTTGGCTAGTTTTTTTGACTCATGGTGGTACATTTAAGATAGAACAGTTGCAAAAATGTTTCGTGTAAGTTAACAGCGGGCCTAAGCCAGCAAGCAATTATCTGCAAAACAACAATAAGCAGGCCTTACACTGCTCAGTTGCTAAGCTAGCAATGGCGTGTTTGCGAAGCATAATGCAACATGCAGACAATCAAATGAATCGTTAACAAAAATTGATGCTCTGCTCCTATTACAAATTGCATTATTGGCATGACGTCACGTTTGATTTTGCACTGTAATTTGCAGACGATTATTAAAACACGTACGTTGATGAGGTTCGCACATTGTGCTATAAAAAATGAAACAATAAACAATAAAAAGTCGCCGTGGACTCTGTCCAGGCCGCAGAACGTGGTGCTACAAACTTGCAGAGAACTCGCATTCTGTTGCCGGAGTTCGCAGAAAATACACAACAGAGCAAATGGTTATTTCTTTTTCGTTGCGCACGTGCCAGTTGACTCCATAAAACTAACTAACATTTAAAAGCTCAGCCAAATAGTTTTCAGGCTTAAAATAGGTAACAGTCTAAGACCGTGGTCACATGCACGTAAAACAAACAAAAACATTTTACAAAATTGTTTTGCAACTGTTGTGTATTTTATTTTACACAATATATTCAAAATATATGCAAAACGTTCTTAAACATTCTAGCACGATTGCGCGCAGCTTGAAGTCAGAAAATGATAAAAATAAAATATGTCTTAAATAAACGTTTAATAGAACATTTTGTGCAATGTTTTAAAGTATTTATGAACAATGCGCACTGCTTAGAGACAAGATTAAATAAGCATTTTCCAAAAAAATAAACCCCGTTACATGTAAAACTTTTTTGCTGGACAAGCCGCTAAAACATTTTTCTGTGTTTCGATTTGAGCATTAATCAAAAATTCACTAAAGTTTACGAGCCCCTTAAAAGCAATAAAACCTATGTGTTATGTTGTCCGATGTTTACTCAAATTAGTAATTTTCACAAAATCTATACAAGATAGCAAAATGCCCTGTTCATACAAATATAACTCCGAATGACAGCGGAAAGCAATTACTCAAAATATTCACATTTTCTCACTATCTCTCACACATCAGGCTGGCGTGGTGCGGGTTTTCTGATTGCGAAAAGCACCAGATATAGGCTACAATATACACGGTGGCCCAAAAAGTACTTTGTCATCATCTGTAGATATTGGTGGTTTTCGGATTTTTATGTTTTACAAGTTAGTTTAGGGACAGGCGAAGACACTGGCAGTAAGAGACAAAGACGACTGGAAACTGGTGCATGGAAAACTCGGCTGAGGCGCACGGACAGACAGACAGACAGACAGACGGAGTTTCATCAGACGTAGCCTATCTCTTCCCTTCTCTCTCTCCCTCGCTGTGATGTGCGTGTGTGTTACAATAATCCGACAATAATATTGCCGTCTATCTGTCTCTCCGTTCCTTCCCGTGTGTGGTCGGACTGCTGCTGCTGATGATGATGATGATGATGATGAGCAAATGTCAACAGCATCGCGCAGATATTGAGCAAATAAGACTCGGCAATGACTGACTATACAGCTACTGCCGTTAGCAGTTCACGATCCTATGCTGCAAAATCGGCCACGGAAACTAAGCTACTGACTTTCATCATTTTAATGTCAAAAAATTAACGGGTTGGAAGAATATGAAAGGGAATTAGAAATTTGGTATTTTCTGTTTAACGGCTGCTGACCAATACAACAGTCAACAGCTACTGCGGAACCTGTGATATCTTGTAACTTTTTTCTAGAGTAACGCTAGATGACATTTTCGTGTCGTGAATCTGAGTGAGAGCTAGGCCTGTATCGTGTATTATGTTGTTTCGGCGTTAAAGAATGATGCTGGGTATATGTTGACTACAGTGCACATAGACGCTGGAAAGTGGATTACATGTCACCGTTTCACAGAGAAAGCATATCGTACGACGCGTGTTGAACGCCACATCTGATAAAATATGCACGATCAGACGTTGTAGGCTTATACTGTGTCGCTTATTATTGCTGTGACTATAGCGCTGCAGGTATAAACCGGTGTCGTCTGCGGACACTCTATCTCCAGTAGCAGTGGCATCGTGACAAAGGGTGAAAAGGCAATGGTCCCCTCCCCCCCAAAAAGCCTGCGGGACGATTTTATTTTCAGAGAAAGTTTCTTCCAAATGTACAAAAAATGGGGCTAAAAATCTTTCATTTTGGAAGAATGTTAAAGCAGATTAAAACTTAGAACACCCATAATCTGAACGGTCTGTCAAAAAACTACAACTTTTTGCTCCCCTCCCTTTTACTTTTTAAAATACTATGTCCCTGTCCACTAGAGCGCTTACTCGCTCGGCAGACGCACTATGAACAAACCATGCAGTGGGTCGGGGAGGCGGGAACAACGTTGTTTTCCACTTTTTTCAGGGAAGCAAGGCGTCCTCTTATTATTTACTAAAATCCATGTGAAAAATCGCAGTTTCGTTTGTTCACAATATATGGGCAACATAATTATGTTCTGTGTTTCTCTGACCGTAGTCATTTGTAGGCCTAAATTAATTTTATTTTAAATTTGTGTCTGTAGCTGAAACAAGTATACATTCAGATTTTAATGTATTACAGAGACGTTGTGTTTTTATTTCACTCACGGCGCCCTAAACTTAACATTATTGATTTATTGATTTATTGAGGGGCCTAATAATTTTATTGCGTTTTTATATACGTTACAGTTTCAAAAAACGCGCAAAACGCACAGAAAGTAAGGCAAAATTTGGCTTGAATCAGTGAGTTTCAAGCGTCCCTTCACTTATATCAGGACTACATCCCTGACTATGAACTATCTCTATTCAGCGCACGTATATGAGTGATAGTGACAGTATGCAGCGGTAGCATGGACAGTAATGGAATGTCTATGGGCTACAGCGACTGGCCGCATCATGACTGAAGACTACACAGATTGATTGACAGCAGTAAGCCCACTGTTCTTCTGCACAAGGCTACTGCCGCGAGTGCAAGCTGTCACAAAGAGAAGATACGTAAAACCCCGGCTCAAACTTAAATACTGCCCGCGGGTATCAAGCAGACAAAAAAGCATAAAACCATGTGATCTTGACTTTCAAATTCGGAATTGAAAGCTATAGAAGTTGTCGAGGTGATCGAGCAAAAGTTCATCATCTCAGTGCAGTGTTTCGTGAGTTATCGTGTTGACAGTAAAAAAAGAAGAAAATTTTAGCAACAACTAGAAAGCAGTCATAGCCCGCAGGTACCTCCGCCAAGGCAAACTGGCAAAGCTATTCGCCAGGTAGCGTCACCATCTTCGCTTTGCCAGCGGTTCCCTTATGCCCCCTTTAACGCAATGGTAACGAAAATTTCAAAGTAATCCAGAATCCAGGATTCATGCCGGATCACGCCCAAAATTGAATCACTGATAGATTATGCCATGCCCGACATACCCTCAAAATTTCAGAAAGATCCGTCCATAACTTTTTGAGTTATCTTGCTGACTCACAGACAGACAGACAGACAAACAAACAAAAACCGGCAAAAACATTACCTCCTTGGCGGAGGTAATGACAAAATGCCGTAGGTAGTAATTATCATTGTTCGGAGATACACTGCGATCAAATCACAGCTCATATAAGTACTGCGAACTCTCTTACCCACATCAGCGGTATCTATAGTACTGAAATTGTAAAACATGAAAACTGGCTGACAAAGACGCGACAACAAGCAATTGCTTTAAACGAAAAATTAATCATCTTAAAACTTACACATTGTGCATGTTTTATAAATATTAAAAAAATATAAATTCTAAGAAGAAGATACAGTACACCGTGTACTACTTACCAAGATGACAGAGAGCGAAGATGAGAGCAGCAAGTCGCCGCAGCTGGACGTCGTACATGACAGAAGGACACTCGCAGTGCTTCACAGCCACAGATCCTCAGTCACTGACCACCACCACCAGGGTCAAACTACGCTATCAGTAGCGGCGTGATGCGGCGACACGGTACAGCCATGGTCCTCTAATCTAGAAGGCTGTGGTACAGCGCAGACCGCAAGTTGTGGCCGACGGCGGACAAACAGAAAGTCACCGGTGACCGGTGCGCCCTGCAGCTGTAGCAACTGTGGTGACTACCAGCACGTGATGGGAGACGGCGACGCAATTTAACACGCTGATGAGTTTGACAAGCAGCTACAGCAGCAGCCGCAGCAGACGGCTGACTGCAGTGTCACGAGCACGTTCACCTGAAACGCAGAAGTACACGTAGGCCTACGCCGGGGTCACTGCAGGCGCCCGTTGCGACTTCACTGCTCGTCCGTCAAACATCACCGTTTTTAGTGTTTAACGTTTTCACAGTCATACGGACTAACGGCTTGTCAGTTGCGGCGCTCTTTCTTTTTCGCAATTCTGTCCACTTCGTTGTGGTCAATAAGCAAGTAAAGCAAGTAAGCGAAGTATTTGGGCAATGCAAGAAATTGGTGATCGGTACTGCCCCCTGGTAAATCATAAACAGTCAACTGCAAATCTTGGCTGGGATTCAAGTTTCAACCCAAATATCCTCTTCCCCTAAGAGGTTAGGACACCATCTGTACACAGTGTGTCGTTAGACCCCACAGGTGTACCTGCCAAATAGCATCTAAATCCGTCGGAACGGTTTAAACAAGGTGCACGAATGTGGCAGACGACAGACAGACGACAGACCACGCCACGGAGAAATCGGTAGCAATAGGCGAAATCGCTTGCGCTATAGCGATTTCGCCTAATAATAGACCGCGTTATGTTTTATGAAAAAAATGCACCAAAATTGGGTAATTGATTTTTTTGGCGGCAGCCTTGAAAAGCGTGTGTGTGGATTAGGATTAGGGGAACTGTGGAAACAAGAAATTTGAGCTAAGGCTCACGAAACGCGCGAAAGCCTATAGCAGTTCCTGTTCACAAACTGTCAGTCTATCTCCAGCTGTTTTCACGAAAGACTGGCCAACAACGGTAAAATAACGACTTTTACGGGGGTACCGCTATTTGATGCCCTCGTGCGCAAGTTTCCTTGAACCTAGAAAATCGAGACTTAGACCGTCGAAATCTACGTTCAATGTTAAAATTTCATACGCAGCTTGCCTATGTCTATCTCAATTGGTTTTAATGCAATTTGCTCTTGAAAAGTGTCTTGTTGCCCAAAATCGCCAAAAAAGTCTATAAAACCCCTTATTTTGTTGTTCAAGGTCATCCAAGGTCATTGAAATTGGTGGCAATCGAGAGCCAGTGTACGACTTCCTATTAGTGATTAATAGTAACCTAGGCCCTATCTTGCACCGTTACTGAGATACAACAACTTATTGGCCAAAAAATCGCAAATTTCGCCCACCCCCGTCATTTAGCGCCCTCGTTCGGAACGACCCCCTTTGAATTTATGGAAAAGCTTTACGGTTCCTAAAACTAGAGTCTGCCAGGCAGCCGATGGTGAAGATTTGGTGATCTTAGCTTGCACCGTTTTTGACTAATTCACCGGTGTGACAGGCAGACGGACGGACGGACAAACGGACAGACAGACAGACAGACAGAATTGCGATTGCAGTAGCTGCTTTCGCGCGTAAAAACTGACAAAGAGCAAGTAAATGAAAAAAAAACGGCACTGGTTTAAACTCACACCGAGACGAAACGACGATAGCGTTGCCAAGCAAGCGCTAGGCCTACAGTGGACTCCACAAGACTGCAGAAAAAGAGAAGCGCCAAAGAATACATGTTAAAATCATTTGGAGACAGATATGTGGACAACATGTTTCAAATACCTCTGAAGAAAGATAGAGGGACAGCGTAAGGCAGAGATGGATGGAAAAAGTGGTCTGTGGCCTATGTTCCACTGACAGCGACAAGGCATAAGCGAATAAATAAGTAAGCAAGTATGGATCGGGTGACGGAAAACGTTACACGTAGATATAGCGCTATGATAGTGTCACACAAGTGTGACTGTGCCACAGTGTAGGCCTAGGCTTATCTGAGGTCGTGATAGGCGCCTTTCAGTGTATCAAATATTCATTAGTCATTAGTCTCTCACTCTGGTCTCGTCTATGGCTAGCATTATCCACCATCACTTATAAACACTTAGCATCTCCTCACCAGCTGAGATATGCTGCCGCCGCTACCGATGACTTTCTATGATAAATCATAATCACCACTCACAGCGCATGTAACACGTTTCCGCGACCGGAAGCTCGGGAAAATTGCATCACGGGTAACTTCGTAAGCCGACAGTTCGTCGTCTGTCTGTCTATCTATAGCGGAATGCTGACAAACTTGCGCCAACAGCCCTTGTTTCCTATGACGAAACCCTCTCCTTTATGCCGTACTTTCGTACTTTTCTGCAACTTCCCAGTTCATTTGAGACAAGTCAAGATAGCCAGCATTGACTCTGAACAGTTCGAACGGCTACTAAAGGCATAGCCTACTTTTTTTTCAGTGTTGAGATCGCCGCTTATTGCGACCAAATGTCGGATTTGCGCTTTTCAAGTTCTGCAGCAGCATTGAAAGAACGTGAGAAAATTCGAGCAACAGTGAGTACAGCTAGACTAGAAGCATCGGCGGGTATATAGTTGAGCGAAGTTATTTATAGGTAGAGACTGACAAACGCGCATACAAGCCGCCCTACTAGTCAGCCAGGCGTGTCTCCATATATCTCAGCTATGACATTGCGCTGTCTCTATAGCCACCCGTAATTCATAGCCATCTCTTCACCTTTTCGCTATTTCGTGGCTCCTACCTTTAGGCAGGCGACAACTCGCTAATTTACTAAACACTTAAACCACAGACCAAAATTTTTAAACACTTCAGTCTGAGTCGTTTAACGTGCATATTGTATACTAATAATATCATACAAAATCGCGCTTCATAATCATAGGCTTTGTTAACTATAGTCGAATGTGTAAATTTTCTATCCATAGACTATAGTGCCAAATATAGAATTTTCGAAATTAAAATTTTGCTATGTTTACAACCAACAGTTACAAAATGGTTCATTATTTTTTACGTAAAAAATGAAAACTGGTAAGCAAATATACACACAGCGCGATGCACTGGCTCCGTATCCGTGGTCTGGCAGTGTAAGCTGGCGTCTGGCTGAGGGCTAAGAAAACGGAAATCAGCCCCGTCCTATCTAGACACATAATTTCACACAAGAGTCTCTCGCTTTATCAGTAAATACGGTTGAGCGTAGACATCGTGCAGTGTACCTACGACAGCTGAGCTCGTTGCCGTTTTTTACGATTAAGCGCAGTGCTGTCTAGCGTGCGACTGAGACAAGATGGGTGAGACACGCAACGCTGACGCCATAGCAGCAGGTATAGGGCCTTCAGTCGCCTCCCCTATACATAACAAAGCTTACAGCACTGTCGTAGTCGTTGTCGTCGTCGACGAAGGCGCCTACGAGCTATCGGCGCCGACTCATACCATTCAGTTACGCCCTAGCTGCTGCACTCTATCTGTACGTGACGTCATGATGTCGTGATAAACCGGGCGCTAACTCTAACGTTGCAAATATTAGGCCTACCACACTCACAGTAAAATTAATTCGCACAACGACAACAGCAGCTATAATGAAAGCTATGGTAATAATACAATCTACAAACAGTTTTGATATCAAATAATGTATTAATAAAAACGTTACTTTTTATGCTGTTCGAGAAATTAGTATTATGTGCTGTCAGTTTGCCGATACTGTACCACTGCATATATTGCAATTTTTATTCTCCCATTTAAAAGGGGAGGGGCAACTGTTTCCCTGTTACCCCTTCTGCTACAACCAGCTGCGTCGTGCGCAATGGAAGGATGCTAATATCGTGACCATCTACAAACGCAAAAAGGACCGTACTGAGTGCTCAACTGCATTAACCCACACGATCCGACATTTCTAGATGTGCTTCCACAATTCCCAAGCATACCTGATCTTGACGTTATTCCTTCCTTACGTGAAGTCACTATTGCAGTATCCGGGCTCAAGAACAACAAAGCATCTGGTCCGGACGATATACCAGCTGAAGTTTTAAAGAATGGTGGGCATGCCCTGCTACATCGGCTCCATAGCTTCATTACCTGTGCGTGGAACTCACGTCAGCTTCCGCAGCAATGGAAGGATGCTAATATCGTGACCATCTACAAACGCAAAGGGGACCGTACTGAGTGTGGAAACAGTAGAGGCATCTCAATCCTCTCAGCCGCCGGCAAAGTTTTAGCCCGCGTGATGCTGAGACGTCTTCTCACACACGTTGTGGATATAGTTGTTCCAGAGTCACAGTGTGGTTTTCGCCGGCAAAGGAGCACGATAGACATGATATTCGTCGCCCGCTTACTCCAAGAGAAGTGTCGCGAACAATACCAGAACCTCTTTTTCGCATTCATCGATCTCACCAAAGCCTTCGATACTGTAAACAAAACGCTGCTGTGGGGCATACTCAGCAAGTTTGGCTGCCCTCCACAGTTCCTGGCCGTCTTACGGGAGTTTCACGATGGTATGACCGCCAAGGTGGTGGTAGGTGGTTACGAGTCAGACCCATTTACGGTCAATGTTGGGGTCAAGCAAGGCTGTGTCCTGGCGCCGGTGATTTTTAATCTTTTCCTGGTGGCAGTCACACTGGCTTTTCGAAGCAGTATCCTGACTGAAGATGGTGTTGGCTTGAGCTATCGCCTCGATGGCAGCCTGTTCAACCTCCGCCGATTACAAGCGAAGTCCAAGACCTCGAAGGAGTGTGTGTTCGAGCTTCAGTATGCTGATGACGCTGCTTTGCCAAGTCACACAGCTGCAGGGTTACAGCGAAGCCTTGATCGTATCTGTGAGGCATACCAACGTGC
>Ga0209671_1004373_pt1 | contig 13991 bp, 6 predicted proteins | sample WorMetHERISLAND2_2_FD_187401 | JGI IMG/M metagenome (GOLD analysis project Ga0209671, IMG submission 187401) | Marine gutless worms symbiont microbial communities from Max Planck institute for Marine Microbiology, Germany - Olavius geniculatus... | ecosystem: Host-associated > Annelida >... | reverse complement strand
ATGCAACCTATGTAACGAGAAGCAATCAGCAGAAATTATTCCCGGATTACTTTATCAAAATCTGCTGAAGGTTTTCAGAAATTTGATAAAAAAAACAGACAAACAAAAAAATGGATAAACCCAAAGTAATAACCTGTTCTTTAGCAAAGGTTAAAATTCACTGGTGTCAGACAGTTTTATTAGACTCACTCATCTCATATTTAAAACACTTTCACCACTTTAGCTCAAAAATCAGCATACCTGGAATTGTCACCCGCAGTGCTGTCAGCGAAGTGTAAAAACTGTGGGAGAAGACGAGATGACAAGTCTTTGAATGACGCCGTTGGACCTCGGAACAACTCTAATACATATTCATTAGTTCCCAACTGCTCTACGCCACATGCTTCCTGGTTGCCGAAAGCATCTGCAAATCAACATGATAACGCTGCACAGTACACAATTAATTTATGCACGAAGAAGCTGACAGACATCAAAAATTTGTAATGCTTTGTAGCACTGAGACTTGTGGAAAGCAAAATGGAGTGATTTAAATAGCATTTAAAAATGTCACTGAAGAGAATCAGATCTTCCAGATAGTTCAACAATGTATTTCAGACAGTAGACCTGGAGAATAAAAAAGTCAGCTCCATAGGTTGCTAATCCAAAGTCCAAACATAGTATTCAGTAACCCCCACGCCATAGAATTTCTGCCATATAGTGAATGCCAAATACCTCTCCAAACCAGCATGATGCTAGGGTTACTTTGCCTTGCCATTCAGCAGTACCACAGTACCATAATGCTCTTTGTACAGATACTACATTGCACACATGTGTAATAATCAAGACAGATAATTATTAACACCAACCCTACATCTAATTTCTAAACCCAGCTGAAATTTTAAAAAAAACTCTTACCAACATTCAGGCTACAACACAGAATGCTTTAATTTGAGCTCAAAATGCAGCAACCAGATTAGCCCAAGAAATTACAGCTCTCTCCCAAACCAAATAGCAATAACAAAGAGATAAAAAGGAAAAAAAATGGTACACAAAGAAGAGACATTGGTAAGCAAGCAGTGATGAAATTATGCCACCTCTGGATTAGCAAGGTCACCATATCTTTTCTGACAGTATTTACAAACATCATTCTGTATCAGTGATTAGCTGATTAAAAGACCTACTGAATGTCATTTGTAAATACTGCCCAAAAAAGTAAAAAAACGACATACTGCAAGAAGGAAATAAGAAGAAAAATATAAAAGTGCACAGAATAGATTTTTAGATCAGCCACTTCGAGAAACACAGCTAATTGTCACCTTTGCTGAATGCTGCTTCTGCATACTGTCGAAGCTGCGACGGGTGGACGTCACTGGGCAGGAGAACATGCTCCAGAATGCGCAGTGCTCTGTTAATGTAGTCATGTGGCACAAGTCGCTGCAGCTCACCAACTGTGAATCGAGGAAGATCAACAGCAGGCACAAACAGGCCACCGTCCGGTGCACTGCCAGACAGAATCACCTCCAAGAAACTGTATGTCCTGGGCACAAATGGACTACATGTACCAAAAATACCAAGAAAATACAATTACACGCACACAACAATGAAACAAGTATTAATGCACTAATTACATAATATTAATCAAAAATAAAATATAGGCAAAGAACAAAAACAGTTTCGTTGACTATTGTCTGTGCTGCTGCTTTACAGCTGTTTCATTCACATCATTTTATTCGCCATCGAAATCTAATCAACTGATCCCTAAGCCAACCAGGTCAGCTCAGCCTGGCCGTCCTTTTGTAGGTACTGGTAAATGCAGTGAATCCCAGCAACATATGGGGTGTAAACAGTCACACTGCACGATGTACTAACCCAGTATCAATAGCCTTGCAATGTAAGCTGTTATTTGCCGAGGGTTGTGGAAACAAAGATCACTGCTGCCTATAAGCCTTATAGCTTGAGAGGGACTTCACATTATGTTTTGTGCCTTGGGTTATGCCCACTGACAAAAAGTCATCAAATGTCTGTTCTAAGTAATGTGATGGATACTGGACAGAAAAACAAATTAGTAACATAACCTATTGCCTTTGGCACAGGCAATAACAACAAAAAATTTGAGCTAATGCTCACGAGACGTGCGAAAGCCTATAGCAGTTCCAGTTCGCAAACTGTCAGTCTATCTCCAGCCATTTCATCGCAGTTCATTCTTGGAGTGTGTGCTGCAGCCAAAGATCGCAAAAATCAATAAAAACCCTTATTTCAAAAGTCTTTCAAAGTCATCGAGGTTGATACGACTGAAAAGCTCATCACTAGTGCTTGTTGCGGTAGGTAGCATGCCCATGCCTATCTGCAACCGTTTTCACGAAAGACTGGCCAAAAACGGTAAAATGACGACTTTTACAGGGGTACTGCTCTTTGATGCCCTCTTGCGCAGGTTTCCTTAAACCTAAAAAATCGAGTCTTGTACCAATGAAATCTATGTTCAATACTGAAAATTTTGTATGCAACTTTTCTATGTCCGTCTTAATTGGTTTCGATGCAATTCGCTCTTGAAATGTGTCTCGCAGCCCAAAATCACCAAAAAATCCATAAAACCCCTATTTTAGCGTTCAAGGTCATCCAAGGTCATTGAATTTGGTGGCAATCGAAAGCCAGTGTACGACTTCCTATTAGTGATTAATAGTAATCTAGGCCCTATCTCACAGTGTTATTGAGATATAGCGACTTATTGGCTAAAAATCACAAATTTTTCCCACCCCCTTTCATTAAACGCCCTCGTTCGGGGTGACTGCCTTCGAATTTGTGGAAAAGCTTTACGGTTCCTAAAACTAAAGTCTTCCAGGCAGCCGACGGCGAGGATTTGGTGATTCTAGCTTGCACCGTTTTTGACTGATCTACCCGTGTGTCAGACGAACAGAGAGACAGACAGACAGAATTGCGACGGTTAAGACATGCAAAACAGTAGCTGCTTTTGTGCGTAAAAATTAATACTAAACTAATGAACAACAAACTATCACTGCACTATTCAAACCCTAAAGTATCTGAGAAGGCAGATCGTGTAGACATAAACTTCGAACAACTGGATTTGAGCCTTTTGATGCAGTCAATCACCTTGTCTGCTACCGACTCCGGTTGTTCACCATGCTCACAGATCACTCGAGCATCATACGACCCTTGGTGCAATCCAAATGTAAACATAAATTTATCAGCACTTAAAAAATATACCAAACTAATATGAATAAAGATGATCGCAGTGCAGAAAATGTACAAATAGAAACAGCTGAAGATCCTAATTTGGCACACTTTTTAACAGGGCTTAAAGTGAGACAGTATGGACCACATACCGGTGTACTGGAAAATTCGTCGCACCGGAAAATTCTTCCCACATGCAGCAGTAAGCTTACGAGTTAGGGTTAAGATTAAGGATAAGGTTAAATTTAGGGTTAGGGTTACGGTTAGGAGTAGGGTTAAGATTAGGGTTAGGATTAGGGCTAGGGTTGAGGTTAGGGTTAAGGTTATGGTTAGCGTTAGTTACGTTATGACAAAATGGAGGTGGGAAGAATTTTCCAGGTGCAACAAATTTCCCACGACACCGGCACTTCCTTGGCCGCCTTTAAGCCATACCGACACTTCTTTTCTAAGATGCTATGCAGGCCATTTTGTAAGATTTAGCCAACTGCTCACTGATGTTTGCATCAATCAGTGGCCAAAATAGCGGTAGCTTGAGTGGAGGAAAGGAAGGAAGGCACAGCAACCATACCGGCACTTATTTTTCCCCACTTTGAGCCCTACTTTTTAACAAAAACTAACATACCAAGCTAACCATACAGACACAAGTCTATAACAGTGGTAAAATGTGACAAAAAGCCCAGCTGTCGCTAGGGTGGGGCCGACCGTACTGGTTGTCACTGACTTGATGGTCATCCAAGGACGATGATTTTCATTTCATCTGAAAAGGCGTATGCCACATTATATTAGTGGCTAATAGTAACCTGGGCTGCATATATCACCGTTTACAAGATATGGCCAGTTTTTCGTTGAAAAACGCATATTTAGTACATTATGACCCTTCAAGGTCATCCAAGGTCAATAATTTATATGTCATTTAAAAACCAGTATGCAACTTCCTAAAAAGTGATCAATAACAATCTAGGCCCTATCTTGCACTGTTTAGCCACAAGACATCCGTGACAAACAAACGACAAACGAACGGAAGACAACTCATGACAAAGAGCTGACCTTTAAGATTACAGCTTAACAGTCGGCCCAAAAACTGGTAATTGATTGTTGGATGATAAAAAAATAAAGACCGATTTAAGGTTGCCTGGACAATTTTTCATACCTTCATAGAACTGCTGTCGATACTGCAGATTTTCTGCCATATCATTCCCGTGACCTACGATTCGATCAACCTTCATCAACGACAAACGAGATAATATATCAGAGTAATGTGTGTCAAGAAATATGACTTTTCCCATCGAGCGAATCCAACACATTGCATCACGATGTATTGGGTTTGAGCCAGACAGTGAGACAATGCAGTTGTCTGGCAAAGGCATCTGAAGTAGAGCCTCTCCTTCCGCAACTATGAAAGCATCACCTCCCAGCTCTGACAACTTAACAGTCAGCACACAAAGATAACTGATCAGCACACTTAATGCGTGCGCAGAGCAAATGAAATTAACTTAACTAACTGAACTTGCATTTAACAAAATAAGCTAAAATAAAAACAAAACTAAACTGCATTAAATGGATGCATGGAAGCAAGGACGCTCACGTGATTTTATACTCTGTCCAATGCAATGCATAGCATTGGACAGACAATAAATAAAATTTTCTGTTACCAGTTTGTGCTATGATGTTGTTAAATGCTGATGGCAACAAAGGCATTAGCATACAACCTGAAAAATCATGTTCCAATATGAGTTTCTATAGAGAGTTTTCAGGTTTTTTTTGCTTTTTCAACAAAAGCAGAATGCTCAGAAATATTCTGGGGGTGAATTTTCAATGCCTCGTACACTCTGTAATAATCAAAAATGTCCTAACAACTATCTCTTGATATCACAAAACTTGTAACATTACAACAAAAAACATAATTAATCAAATGAGCATTTACAGTCGTACATGAAAACTGGATGGTTTAGGCCTACAATAAATATTAGTGAATAAAGCTGTGAAACTGTCAATCGCATAGTAATAGTTTGCCTGTTAACAAATATGCACGTCCTAAAACATACCAAAAGTACGTGAATATTTTTACCTAAAACAATAGACGGTTACCAGAAGAATAAATACACAACTAATTTCTGGGCACCTTGGAAGCAACAGAGGTCTTCCAGTGGCTTTCCAAGTAATCGTCGACATCAATTACCGTCATTCCAAGCTGATGTCCCACTGCTGCAGCAACAGTTGTCTTTCCACACCCTGGACTACCCATCAGAAATATGCATTTCTGCATGAACAAACGACAAAAAATTGCACTCTCTTAAGTATAGGCTATTGCCATTGTCATTTAAGCCCCAGAACTGTCAAAGCAGATTGTGGTTTCATACTTTCCTCACTGACACAACTCCATCACACTAAAATGTTTCAACAGCGTTCGCACATGTAATACCAAACATCACGACGACATTTCTTTGCAGAATTTGGCAGAATAAAAACGGGATATAGAATAACTGAAAAATATATTTGAGCACACCCTTAAGCCTATGTCAAACAATTATCCAGCCTTAAAACGTTGGAAAAGTGACAATATTCGGTTTACATAGGTCCTAAATGTTACTGAAAATTGGAAAGACTTCCGAATCAGAACACTGTCTGATCGTTCCCAAATTAAGGAATGGCAGACGTTCTTAGAAAAGGGATTTACTTTTGGGGTTTAAATTATGCGAAAATGAAGGGGCGTGGCTAGAATAGGGGGTACAGAAAAGTAGGGGTACATCGCAAAACGACATTCTGCCTTACACGGTCACCTCGCCTAACTTACCCTATCTTTGCCTACCTACCTACGTACTACTTACCTTACCTACCTACTTACTTACCTACTTACCTAGACACTTACCCTATGTGTAGTCTTACCTATCTCTATTGGGTCACAGCCGGAATCGATCCTACGATCACGCGTTTACAACCGAAGTATTATACCGATATCGCTATCGAACCGCGTTGGTAAGTGAGCGTTAGAAGTTGACCTCAACCGGTTTTTTGTCACGGCAAACTTGGTCAAACAAATTACGCTTAAACTTATACCAAGTGTTGCAGAACGTGGTATAGAATGCATGAAAAATAGGCAAACATGGTAAATTTAATGCATCAGCTTAACAACATAAAAAACTTGAAAGTATAACGTAGTGACTCCTAGCGAACTACGATAAACTAATTGACTGCGTCTCACGTAGTCACGTGATCAGCTCAAAAGTGACTATTTTCGACTAGAGCTGTGCAGACTGCAAAAATTTACTAAACGTTTACAAATTAAGCACAACTTGTGCGCCAATTCCCCATTCGCAAATAAGTACAGTAAACAAAATCAAGTATCAAATTTAAGCAAAGCACACTCAGCTTGACCTACCGCCTCGAACTCGGCCTACGGCCTCTATTAATCTCTAAAACCACAGTTTTCGGCCTTCTGGGCCTCAGTTCGGCCTGCGGCCTCAATATCGGCGTTCAGCGTCAAGTTTCGGTTTTGCACACCTGCTATTTATCCCCTAACCCTAACCCTAACTCTAACCCTAACCCTAGTTCGATTTCGGTTGGGGCTCTGCAGCAGACCAATTGGGGAAGCAATTAAGCGAAATGATATTAGACGAAATGCGATTACGCGAAATGCTACGACACCTCCAAATGTGTGTCGTGCTGAATAAGCTGCAGTTACATTATGAGGAAATAACTCTAAATATACCGATCTAGGCCTACGTTGAAGATATCAATCTTGGCTGGCTAGAAGCTGAGGGCATACGTAAACACGTGATACACTCTGAAGTCTACAATCAACCAGCCTCCAGGTATGCTCATTTAACAGTATATATTTTTGTTGTACTGTAATGGCAGAGTCGACTGTTAAGATAAATTTAGATACGCTAACAGGACGATTTGACATTACTTCAGTACCCGAGTTGCAGACACTTATTCATTTTCATACAAACGTAGTGAACTGTTATAACTGAATAAGCCGCAACACAATCTTTTAGGCATGTAACTGCCTATACGCCTTTCAATTAACCGCTTAGCAAACAGAATGAATTAGCACATCACTAAACTTAAAAGGCCTGGACAGGCCACCTGAGCGGACAGTATAAACACGTAGTAGTGCGCTAATGGCTATTTAATGTACATTGATTATAGGCCTATATAGTCGTAATAGTTGTCAAAAAATACTTGCGTGCAAGATATAACTGACTGCGCTGTGAGTTACTCTGCACTTGCAACGTTGAATGAAAGGTAAGACTATCAATACATGTCTAAACACAGCAGACCTACTGTGTATCAGATCAGTTTAGATAAGCGTGTCAATAGGCCTACACAAGTCTAAATAACTTCAGTCTATGCAATAAAATTAAACTGTTATGAACTAATAACATGTCTACGTATAATTTTAAGACGATGTAGAATGGTTACGGCGATTTTAGAGTACATAACGTCACTCGAATAACTCCACAGGCTTAACGTACAAAAAAATAAAAAGTGACTTTCTGCAAAAATTATCAGTTTCCGCACACTAAAATTAATTAATTATCACATACCAAGTACATTTCTAACGATCAAACATCATTAAAATGGATTTTGACAGTGTTCCAATAAGGAAGTCTTGCCTGAAAATTACCTTCGGAGAATGATCGGCGGCGTGGAATGAAGAGTTTGACGCCAGTCGAACCATAACAGTAGGCCCGTCATTGCAATCATAATATATGTCACATCGACGAATTTTTCCGAAAGTTCGGAAAAATCTCTGAATTCCGAAAACGACGCGTAATCGTTTAAACATTGTTGTCGTAGCTGTCACGGTTTAGTAACGTAAGATTAAGCACTTTAAATTAACAACTTAATTGAAAATCACAAACAACATGCCCGTCGAGTGTAAACAACAAGTAAGCAAATATGACCAAAAATAAAGTGTAAGTAAGAAACATATTACAGTCATGATTGTACAGAGTGTACACAAAAATACACTATTTCACATTTCACGTAGTGGCAATTTTTTATAAGATCCTATAGATTTATTTATGGAAATGTTAACATAGAGAAAAAAAGAGATAACGGTCTAAGCCTAATAGGTCTACACTTCTACCTTAGACTAGGCTACAGAGCCGTAGCAGCCGGTCCCGCAGGTCCGGACCAATGTTTGGAGGGGGTATAGATTTTTCCCCAACTTCAGTTGACAGAAGCAAAATATTGGTGCCGATTTTATGAATATTTGCTTGATGAACAGTGCAAATATTAGTATTCAGCTTCAGGTCGCCTACAGGGATAAAAAGGTTCAAGCGAAAACACTTGAGTTGACAGATTCGTGTGAGCCTACGACAGATAGAAAGTAACTAGCTAGCTAAACACTGGTGTGGTCGGATATTTATAATACGTCGGTGATAAAATTCAAAATTACAAAGTGTAAGGACGTTTTCCAGTAGGTTTTTTTTGTTAAATTTAATACGCGTATGCATATTGGAAACAACAACAAGAGCACTATAGTTTGAACAGTATTTTTTTATTTATTAAAATTTTGCTAATGGATGTGGCGCCATCTAGCAAAAACCACATAACTGTTTCTGCGTCGTATCGAAACGAAACACACAACATGCAGTCGCGTATCATTGTATTCTCGTTGACCTGTTCCCAGAATTTTTTTGCAAACGATTTTTTACAGTGTTAACATTTCGATTTATCGTACACAAAATAGTTATTTTACAAGTAATTTGAGCAAAGCTCACGTGACGCGCGATAGCAGCGGTTCTGCCACCTCGGCAATAATTAATGCGTCTTGAAAGAGTAGGCCCCCTACTTAAATTTGAGGAGTCTGTAGACATATGGAAGACTCCTCGAATTTAAGAGATCGAAACTTAAATTCTTAGCAATGTACGTTCTATTCTAAAAAATGTACCATGTGTACACGTTTTTACGCTAGTCCTTCTCGAGCCAACAGCGGTAAAATAACCACTTTTTAGGCGGCGAGAGGAGGCTGGGGGGTAGCCGTCTTTGACGCACGCCTGCGCCGGTCTCCTTGAACATAAAGGGTCGGGACTCGAACTGCTGAAATCTACATTTAATACTAAAAATTTCTAACGTAGGATTTCGTGGTTAGGCCTATATCCAGCCATTTCGTCGCAATTCAGTTTTGAAATGGTGCGCTACATCTAAAAATTGCTAATATTATTCACTAACCTCATTTTTGGGTGGAGGAGGGGATTCAAAGTCGTTCAAGGTCATCGATGTTGATAGCCTAAATCTTGAAAAAAAACTGTCACCAGTGATAAACAACATGTGCGTACCATTATGCAACCGTTTTCAGTTTCACGCTAGAAGAGCCAATAGGGTCAAAATAACGTCTTCTATAGAGGGAATACCCGTATTTGACGCCCTCTTTTGAAGGGAACCCCCGCACCTATGGGCGCAAAATTTTGTGACGAAAAAACTAGAGACCTTGAGGCAGCCTACAGTAAAGATTGTGTGATTTTAGCTTGCACCGTTTTGACACAGTGTCAGGGTATGTCGGACGGACAGATGGACGGACGCCTAGACGATGGCTAACACGGGTGAAACATTCTGCTATCGCGCGTAAAAATTCTGCTGTCAGAAGCGTTTTCCCAGCTATAGGCCTAATTACTTAATCAGGGCCACATAGCAACCGGTTCGGCAAGTCTGGCAGCTACCGGACCAAATATGTTCGGGGCATAGGGGGGGGGGCTATATATAAATTTTCTACAACTATATTTGACCTATGCCAAATACTGGTGCCATTTTGTGAGAATGTGCAAAATAGTCTTCAACTTCAGGTGGCTTTCGCCTCCGTCGTCCCCACCAGGATCTGTCCCTGGACTTCACGTACCGGGACAAATCGCAGCCCAGAACCCCGACGATTTTTAAATGACATAATCATCATCGTCATCATCATCGACAACCGTGAGTTCAACACCCGTTGATATCTGACGCCATTGTTACTATCGCTGCCCACCGGTGCCTATCTAGGGCAGCGTGGTTTAACTCCTGCAGGCTTGCCCCACACCACTGTTCAATGTCATCTGACCATTCTCGGTGATGAGGCCGTCCTCTTCGGTTGTATTGGCATCAGATTTCATTCGTGTTGTTACTTTATGGTCAGCGCATCGACACTCATCTGACCGACCCTCCCTTAGGGACTGACAGAGGCTTCCCGCTGGTGTTCGACCATCGCACCAACGAGGCGCAGTTCATCCGCCCTCCTCGAAGAAGAAGCCGTTGACCGCTACTCTTATGCCTGAGTGAGGCCTGGTGAAGGACTAGCGCTCCGCCGGTTTTCGAGCCAGAATTTCTATGTTCCCGGGATTAAGCTCCGCTACACTCAGCTCAGAGTAGAAGGCCTAGTCAATCGTGTTTTCCTGGTCAACCCGCTGGCATAATGCCGGACCAATTCAAGCGACGCTGCTACTGGCATGGATAGGCCTACTTCGAGTTCCAATGGCCACTTTCATGCAGCAGCTGCCATAGGCTCATTCTTTATATGGCAAAATTTAACCGCTTGCATACTCACGCTTTTTCCACATTCGCCTCTCGTTGACTCGAGCATTTTGCTTTACTGACCGTGTGCAGCGCAGCAATACACGGCGTACACTGCATCGCTGTGGCCAGTCTGTACGTAGCACTAGCAGCGATAGCAGCTGAGTTGTTGTATAGGCCCTACGCCCTTGTGGGTTCACATGGGCAGTGTGTGTAGCCGAATTTTAGTGGTACGGCGTAAAGAAGGTCTTGCGACAATCATTGTGTGACGTAGGCCTACGCTTGCCGTGGCCTCGATTGTTATGTAGGTTTACGTACGTAACCTGTACGAACTGAGTCAGTCACAACATTGAGAAGATGACGATCGCTTACAAAGCCTAGATCTAGCGAACTGCTGATTGACAAGTAGGCTACGCACGTAAGTTGGCGCTTACTGTATGCCTACAGCCCAACACGTACCAGGTAGTAGAACTTATACCGGTACGGCGCTACGCCTAAACAGCTTTCTCGGTACCGCGGCCTGGACCTAGTTCAGTCTTTGAATCTGTTTCTTTGGCATACGTCCGTGAAATTTTCTTTAGTTCATTGAGCTATCTCATTATTATGTAAGCTACTGATGATGCTATCATACTGCCTCTCTTATGCCTATTATAGAGCGTTGATAATTCGGCATATTGCATTTGTATGCAACAGAATGCTTTGCGGACACTGCGTAAGATCACGTGTTCCGGTAGCGTCACTGGTTCGGCGACTACGTCACGGCATGTCACGGTTGCGGCAAGATGGCGTCGATTTCTGTTTCCGGTTTCGGTCTGCGGCCGGCTGTTGGTCGACCGGTCAGCGGATGCAACACAGTAGCAGCGATAGTTCGTACGTGGTCAGCAGTCCACACCCGGAGCTCGCCTTGCTGAAACGAGACCCGCTTTCTGTGCCGCACTTTTTGCTCGACGCATTGAACAGCTATTCCAAACGAACAGCTTTGGTGAGAAAACGTTGTAATTCGGTAAATTCGTAATTTGCTGAGCATTTACTGAACACTAAACATTCAGCGTTTAGCGTTTATTATGCGGCCGACCTATGCCGCATTACGAGTCTTGCCCGTCCGATCCGTCTATCCGTCTCTCTGTCCCGTACGTGAAAATAACAAGAAAGCCCAGCTGTCGCTATGGAAGACGCGCTACAACCTATAAAGTTCCTGTTGCAGTACTGACTTTTAACGTCATCCAAGGTCAATGATTTTCATATTATTTGAAAGTTAATATGCGACTTTTTATTAGTGATTATTGACGAATAGCAACCGAGGCCCTATCTCGCACCGTTTAGCCACAATACATCCATGACGGCCAGACGACAGACAGACGACAGCCCGTCTGAATTATTTTATAGTTTGCCGTCAAACTAGATGTCCCATTTTTGGGGACGCTATAGGCATGAATGGGTTAATCGAAAGGGCGTATGAGACTTTCCATTAGTAATTAATAGTAGGCCTAACCTAGGCCATATATCCCGCACGTTTTCTGACATACGGCAACTTATTGGCTCAAAATCGCCAATTTTTGTACCCTCTTTCATTTAGCGCGCTTGATCGAGATGACCTCTTCCGAATTTCAGGAAAAGCTTTACGGATCCAAAACTAGAGTCCTAGTGACAGTCATCGGTGAAGATTTCGTTTTGATACAATCGCAGAGTGTGACAAACGGACAAACGGAAAGACGAACGGACAACTAGGCGATAGCTAAGACGCGAAGCATTCTGCAGGCGCGCGTGAAAAATCATACTAGATGGTTAGGCCTATTAAAATTTAGGCAGTTAATGCTCAGCAACGGTTCATGTGCTTATGCCGAAGTATCATTCAACCAGCTGCGTTCTGTGGACCAATCGCACTGGCACTGTTTTACGCGCGATAGCAGAATGCTTCGCGCGTCTTAGCATATGGCCTGCGCGTCTGTCTGTCCGTCTGTCCGTCCGTCTGTCACACTCTGCGATTGTATCAAAACAGTGCAAGCTAGAATCACGAAATTTTTACCGTGGGATGCCCCAAAGACTCTAGTTGATTGTGACAAATTATCGTGCCCATGGGTGAGAGGATTCTCCTCGAACAGGGCGTCAAATAGGGGCACCACCCTAAAAAAGACGTTATTTTGCCGCTATTGGCTTGTATAGCGTGAAAACGGTTGCAGATAGGTACATACACGCTGCTTATCATAACAAGCACTGGTGACCGGTTTTTAGCTTTATCAACATTGATGATTTTGAACGACCTTGAGCCCCCAAATAGGAGTTTTTTAGTGAATTTTTCACAGTTTTGGCTGCAGCGCACATTTTAATTGCGACGAAACGGCTAGAGATAGACCTGGAGAACCTGCGAATGAAATTTTCAGCATTAAACGCAGATATTAGCAGTCCACGTGCCAACTACCTACGTTCAAGGACGCCTGCGCAGGTGGGCGTCAAAAGGGATACCCCTTAAAAGTGTTTACCGGTATTGGCTCGTCTAGCGTGAAAACAGTTGAAGATATGCACAGACATACTGCTTATCATAACAAGCACTAGTGACGAGCTTTTAAATGGCGTCGACATTGATGTCTTTGAATAACTTTGAACCACCAAAATAAGGGATTTTAATGTTTTTTCCAACTTTCGGCTCCGGTGCACATTTCTGGAGTGAATTGCGCTTAAATGGCTAGAGATAGACTTGAACAACCTGCGTATGAAATTTTTAGCATAGAACGTGCATTTGTAACAATCTAAGTTTCGACTTTTTAAATTTAAGGAGCCTTCCGTACGGAAGCTTCAATTTTGTGTAGTCATTCAAGACGCATTATTATTTTATTGCATGCTGTCACAATTGCCCAGGTGGCAGTAACGCTACTATCGCGCGTCACGTGAGCTTTGCTCAAATTACTTGTTGACTGATCCACCCGTGTGACGGACGGACAAACGGATAGACCGACGGGCAGACAGAATTGCGATGGCTAAAATTCGCTATAGCAGTACCTAATGTCCTGCGTAAAAATTGTGGTAAATTTGTTTTATTCACGAATAATATTAAATACTAAGCTATTTTACGTAATGGTTATTTTTTGCGCAAAATCCTATAAATTCATTTCTGGGAAAGTTAACGTAGGCCTAAAGGTCGTGCAGCTACTTCGTATGGCCACATGTAGCTGCTTTTCAGCTATTCAGTTTTATTGTAAATCGCTACCACTCTCGTGGTCAACAGTTTATACACCAGGAGTCCACGCCCGATCAGTCGCTATTCGCACGTCCATGACGCGCCGTAACATAAAGAGCGTATTTATGATATATTTTATATTTATATGTATATC
>Ga0209671_1004372_pt1 | contig 13992 bp, 9 predicted proteins | sample WorMetHERISLAND2_2_FD_187401 | JGI IMG/M metagenome (GOLD analysis project Ga0209671, IMG submission 187401) | Marine gutless worms symbiont microbial communities from Max Planck institute for Marine Microbiology, Germany - Olavius geniculatus... | ecosystem: Host-associated > Annelida >... | reverse complement strand
CAGCAATAGCTTTATGGCACATAAATAAAAAAAAACACTGATGATGAAGAATGGAATTAACCAACCTGGACAGGATCAGTTGTTAGAACAAGTTTAAGAATTGTGACGAGTTTATCGGCAACGAGAGTGGGATTAATGTGAGACAGACTGCGGAGGCTGTCAAACCACGCACTGCATCTGTAACGTCTTATGCCATACACACAACACATGACGTCAGCACAGGCAGTAACAATCACTCCACATCATTATCATCACTATTATTATCGCTACTTACTATTATACCATGAAAACAGTCAAAACTAAAAAACAGCTTGGCCCAAAACTCTAAGTTTGACGACCTTACCTTTTGAACAAGAAATCGGCACACCAGTTATTCCTGCCCTGGAGAATATTTACACCTTTTCCAGTTATCTCTGCCTTATGTGAGAACATACTAAACAAAGAGACAGAGAGACATGCAACAGCACATAACATGGCCTATTAGGATAGCTGCATGATTAACAACAAGTCATTCGTAACTGCCATCTGATGTAAATAGTACTGCTGGTAACAAATGCTCGGTTTTAGTGTGATTTTACAGTTTAAAACAGCGAAATGATATTTAAAGATTACTCAGATTCACCGTCAATGACAATAATCACGCCTTATCGTATTTATAGCAACCACATCTGTATTAGTTACACATCTTTCTTTTATATAGCAATATACTGGCTGTAGTCAAATTTTTCATGCCTATACTGGCATCTAGTAACCTAGTAAAATTTTGCCGCAATGGTACCTCAAAAAGTCAAAACGATAAAGAGTGTAAAGTGTAGACACAGGGTGGTAAAAATGTAACAATACATCAGATCATTGAGCCACAACTAAGACATGTGACTTACTTACTTATCCAGAAAGGATGGAAGGCTAATTTACTATACTTCATTCCAGTATAGCCCACAATCAAAAAGCTTTATGTCAGACATTTTATCTGAACTGATTGCTAATCTACCAATTGTGACAGAAATCCAATCGAGCAAAAATGTGCAGATACTCATGAATTAGATACAAGATAACGAGAGATAATGTGACTAGCAGTAAACCATTTACTAAACCAAAAACAGAAAATCTGGTAATTGACAAACAGCAATAGCTTTATGGCACATAAATAAAAAAAAACACTGATGATGAAGAATGGAATTAACCAACCTGGACAGGATCAGTTGTTAGAACAAGTTTAAGAAAAATGTAAAGGTAAAAATGTAACAATACATCAGATCGTTGAGCCACAACTAAGACATGTGATAGATATGCCAGTATATGTAGACCTACAGATATGTACACTAAACAGTATGTGGTTTAGTCTGCACGCTGCAAATGCAGAGAAATTTGCAGATAGCAAAACACAAATATCATGATACAATGAAAAACTGGCTTCAGAAAATACGATTATCAAAAGCAGAAACCATAACAATATCAGCCAATCAGAACATCAGAACATCACCTAGAATCCAATGACAATATCCAATCAGCAACTGCGCTCAACCAACTCCGAGTCTTGTTCCCGTTCAGTGCATCTTTGGTTTCATCATAAATATTCTTTGCAACAACCGCAGCAAGTAGTTGATGCGTTATGTATAAACGACCATCAACGTTATGCTCCACACTACAAACATAGACAGACAGACATCGAGACATGCACACATGGACACATACTCTTAGAGACATGTATACATGCATGCACATGTATTCCAGTGTGATTGGCGCTTCAGCTTTTACTATCATTTGTGTTTCCAACAAAGGAAAACTGAAGACTTCTACCATTTCAATTTCTATTTCAAAATGTACAAAATTGCTTCAGTTTTGTTTCTGTTGTTTCGGAATTCAGTATGTTTAAGTCTGAAGCATGAGAAGTTAGTGACAGACTTGTAAGGGTATAATGACAAACTTGTTGAAAGCTTACTATGGAAAGTAACATCAGAGCAGTTCCTTTCTGTAACTGAAAAATGTGGAAAGCAGTCATGATCTATCTGAAAGAATGGGTAACTTACAACAAGAACACTTTACAACTGTACGGCTCTTACAAAAACAAACCATTAAGAAAATTTGGAAATGCTAACTTTAGCACATTTTGTCTCTACAAGCTAACTATTTACAATTCTTTAAATTAACGTCAAAAAAGGGAGGTTGACTCCTAGAAATTAACTTTGCAATTAACATGCTAATTCTGGCATCGTGCAATGTGCTTGGACTTGACTGGCAGATTTCCAAAATTAACCTTGACGTAAAATCTTACCTGAAGTAAAAAAACAGCCTTTAAGGAACATGCAAGTTGATGAAGCAACTCATGTAGAACATGTGATCCAGTCAACCGATTCTACCATCACTACGCTGATGTATTTCTCCTGATAATGATGATGTACAGTGTTTGAATTGCCAAAGGGAGGGAAGTTAAAGCCCCCCAACTGTTTTCTCAACCCGCCAACACACTATCAAATTATGTACTTGGGGGTCAGCCATGTATTGTATACATGTGATTAACATTGCAATTTTGCTTGGACTCAGACAGCTGAAAAATCCAACCCACCTCCAGCTAATTTTTCACGATTCAAACAATGATTATGTAGTCAGAAATAAACAACGATAAAATTACAAACCGTGATTGGTCAGCAAGAACTGTGATGTCGTCCTTCATGCAGAATGTGTCCAGTAAGTAACGAAGAAGCAGCAACGGCAGATCGTTGTCTTCATCACTGACACACCATAAGTAAGCAGTTCAACAGCACTTGTCTGATCTCACCAGTCCATATCTGTAAATTTCAGTTCCTAATATCAATATAAAGATATAAAGCACAAGCCATCATCTAAGCAATGCCCTCCTCATCAGCGGACCAGTTTTCAAAATGACAGCTGGTCACCATCTTAAACATCTTTACAAGTCATACTTGTAATCAAAACTAATTATAAAATGACAACTGTCCACAGACCAAATTTGGCAAGATAAAATTTCTGCTGCATTGTTTGGCAGAATACGATAACACTATTTGGCCAGACAGTATAGAATGTTCAGTATAGGTAGACCTACTACACTAAAGCAATAATACCAACCGATAATGAAGTGTAAAGTTGATAAACAGCCATGAGACACCTTCCTGCGCAGACCTGCTTGACTGCTCAGTCTTCACACACATACAATACACTCCACTGTTGTCATATCTTCTCCGACTTAATGACACATTGTCGACACAGATTTGATACCTGTTGTACAGTATTTAGTCACAAAATAAAAAAAACACCTAAAAACATGCAGATGCATGATAAACTTGTTGAAAGCTTACTACGGAAAGTAACATCAGTGGAGTTCCTTTCTGTAACTGAAAAATGTGGAAAGTAGTCATGATCTATCTGAAAGAATGGGTAACTTACAACAAGAACACTTTACAACTGTATGGCTCTTACATAAACAAACCATTAAGAAAATTTGGGAATGCTAACTTTAGCACAGTTTGTCTGTACAAGCTAACTATTTACAATTTACAATTTACAGTACTTTTGTGTCATGGGAACATCACTAGATTAAAGAATAAGCACTTGAAATACCAAAACAAGACTTTCTGTACAAACATGCTAAAGCAGGGACTAAATGCAAGCTGCACTGTAGTTCCATTGGATTATCAAGAAACATGAAATGGGTAAAGTATCAAATGTTATTAGCTAGTATACATCAGATATGTCTATTGCACACACAGCACAATAAATTATTTAGCTACCAAAAGCAATGATTATTCAGCTTCACTCATAAAAAACACCTGCAATGCTGTAGTGATGATGTCAAAAATTCCACAGATACAACATGAGTCTTTCTGTGTAGTCTCAAATTCATTTTCCACATGATGTCGTAAAAACACCTGGTAGTGTGCCAGCATGTCCCTAGAGCAGGCAGCATTTAACCGGATGCATTTCGCACCGTTCGACAGAGACACACATTCAATGCCAGTACTAATCAAAACACTATTATAAACAGCTGTGCATGTAAAATATATGACAAGAACTCCAAATCATGGAGCCCTAAGTAACCTAGCACACTGAAATGTAAGGATTACTGCTTCAATAAGAGCCAGCGTTAAAGCCGTCAGCAAGAAATACATAGCAATTTAGCATATTCATATATAATCTGATCCACTGTTGCACACTCACACTCAAAGTATATAGTACATTCAAAGTCCTTTAACATCAACAACTTTACAGATTTCAGAGGCAAAAGACCAGGAGCGTCGCATGTTACAAAAATAGGCAGGACAGTAATTTGCATTTTTCTGACAAAAACTGCAAATTTCTGACAAAATTCTGACAAACAGTAGCAGCTTTCAGACAGAGGAGATTAGAGTGCTCAAAATTTAAATTTTACCCCCAAATTCCACCAAACTGGAGCATTTCAGTCCAAAATTTTGCACTTACAAACCCAAATTTTCTGACAGAGATTTTCTGACAATTTTCCTCCCGCCAAAAATTCAACTGGGCAACACTCCCTCCCCTTTCCACAATCACGACGCCAGTGCAAAACATGACGCTACCTGGGAAACAAGGCATCAGCGATGCACAGACCCAAACGATCAACACCATCATCATCATCAACATCATCATCATCATCAGTAGCAGCAGCAGCAGCAGTGTCTTTTTGTAGTCTGATGAAATTGAGGAATGGCAGCAAAAGCTGTGTACTGACTTGACTCATTAGCTACAGAACACCGACATATCACGCGTGACCATCTGCCAGTCTGCATACACTTCAATTAATGCTGCGCTACATAATGACTTTTTGTACTTTATGCCATACACATAAAAACGTAAAAATACAAAAGAGCATCATTATTACTTTTGCAACAAACATTAATGTATACGGTTTTGTCTGTCAGTCTGCCACACACGTGCACACTCTACTGCTAAAGCCACTGAATGAAACAAGATGCCATTGAGCAGAACAGTTACATAACTCCAAATAATGCTATTAAAAATGCTATTAAAAAGACACACTGGGGGGCTTAGCAAATAGCTCACCCAGAAAGCGAAGTAAAATAAGGTAAAGACACCTGGGGTCAAAATCATCATTAAAAATTTGAATGGCAAACTGCTGCAAAATGGTTACAGGTATCACAAGAAATTTGAGCTAATGCTCACGGGACGCGTGAAAGCCTATAGCAGTTCCTGCCCACAGGCAGTCACCCATCGCAGTACTAACCGGGCCCAGTGTAGAGTAACTTCGTTTCAGCCGAAACGCGCTACCAACGACTCCACGCCACCAATGCCAGCACCGTGGCGCCGCCTTGTGAATGATTTTGTGTCGCAGCCGCCAAAAAATCCTTAAAACCCCCTATTTTGGCTTTCAAGGTCATCCAAGGTCATTGAATTCGGCGCCAATCGATAGCCAGTCTATGATTTCCTATTAGTGATTAATAGTAACCTAGGCCTTATCTCGCACCGTTAATGAGATACAGCGAGTTATAGGCCAAAATCACAAATTTTGCCCACCCCCCTCTCATTTAGCGACTTCGTTCGGGGTGACCCCCTTTGAATTTATGAAAAAGCTTTACGGTTCCTGAAACTAGAGTCTTCCAGGCAGCCGATGGTAAAAATTTGGAGATCCTAGCTTGGACCGTTTTTGCCTGATTCACCCGTGTGACAGACAGATGGACAAGACAGACAGACGGACGGACGGACAGACAGACCGAAAGAATTGTGATAGCTAAGACGCGCAGAAAGCATAGCTGCTTTCGCGCGTAAAAATGATTACTACAGACACCCATAAAGAAACTTTGCAATGCCTATAGCCCAAGTTCCATTACGCCAACTTTCACGGAAACTTCCCTGTGGGGAAAGTCCTGGACACAAATCATGAAAGTTGCGGACACAAACCATCTTGACATGTCGAGATGTTTGCAACAAAGTCTGTGACAAGTCCACGACAAACCCGTTTGTGTCACTCTAATGGAATTTAGTCCATTACAATGCACGGGAAAAGTCGGTGATAAAGTCGGCGACAAAGTAGGGGACAAGTTCCCGACAATGTCGCGGACTTGTCAAAAACACAAATCATGAAAGTCGGCGAGGTTATTTGTGCCGCGGACTTTCATGATTTGTGTCCGCAATAAGTCTGCAACTTTGTTGCGAGCTTGTCCCGAACTTTGTCGCAAAGTCGGCGTAATGGAATTTGGGCTTATCCAATCGTACCATTGCTGACCCCATGCAACTTCCCCAAGTTGCCTCATCAACCAAAATAGCACCTGCTTTCATGCCACCTACTGCCAAATTACTTTAAGTCTTGTTGCTACAGTAAACAAGCCTGACTGTTGATATATGCTGACAGAAATTAATCTAAAAAATGGACAAATTATGCACAAAGGACACAACATCACAGTCACTCACTTTTCAATCAGTCACTCTGCACACACGTTAACAAGCTACAAATGCACACGCACACCCATAGAAAGCTTCAATACACTTTGGACAGACATGACACACAAAAACACAACAGAACTAAGACATGGTAAAGGGTGTGTGAGACCTGCTGTGAGGAAGACAGCTGTTTCTGACATGACGCATAGCGACTGACTGATGCGGAGATAAGCCGCTGATGCTGACAAGCAAGTTGATCAGAAAACTGAGAATGACGACGACGTGTAGCAAGCACCAACAGACTAGACATCAACTGAAGCTGCCAGTACACACGCAGACAGACAGATGCACACATCTAGAGACACACGAAGAGACAACGACTCAGACAGATACAATCACACGCATACTTGATACATTGCCTGCAGCGACCTAGATACTCTACGCTCTTCGGCCCGTGAGCCACATCCAGCACACGACAAGTTGGTATCTGAAAAATTTCGACATTGTACTATGTCCGGGATCAATAAATAAATAAAAAAAACTGTTTTCACTAATAGATCTGGCAGACACCTTGCACTGCTAATTGCGGCCAAAATGCTGCAGTTAGCAGCCTGGCTACTACTGACTACCTATATAAGAACTTGCAAATGACACACTATCCTAAAGTACCATCGCCAACCCCCTACGATATACAGTTTAGCCATAATACAAATTATACAATGACCAACCATGTGTTCAAATTTAGTAGTCAAGCTGAGACCAAGTGTAGAGGAAGTCACAAGAACATGACAACATGACATAATGGTGACGAGGTAACTGTCATCGGTCACTGATGGCGAATGCAACTCGTTCAACAGAACCTCAACACACCACAACAAACAAACTAACAAACACATTGGTTCTAACAGCGGCCAGCAGGCTGGGCTAGCACAAAACATGCTAAGTCAACAGATACCAATTAAGTAATTAAGTATGTAAATTTGCACATTGTACGATATCAGCAGTAAGCCTGTCGAATCTATAATGCTAATATAAGGTACTAAAATGAGAAAAAGCTAGTATATAGAGAAGTTTTGAGTTGGCAACGAACACAGCAAATGAAAGCAGAGCTATAAATGTGCACAATAAGCAATACTCCACAAGTCCAGTTTCCTTATTCTCAATTCTCTCTTACCTACAGTAAAACAGCATAAGTGGATCTTAATCCTGGCCTGAGTCCAAACTACATACCACAGACCTTCTTTACTTGTGTAAACTTGTAAAAAGACAAAGAAGACTAAGATGATGACGGATAATGTGACACAGCAACGCACTGCAACGAAGCTAGACTTGAACGTGTACGATGCACCAGCAGCAGGCAAACTGTCAATAGACAGCATCATGTCACGCAGACAGCGCCACACAGCCATCAAGTCTGCATCGTCAGCTATCTGCCTACAATGCACATCAGCAAGGTTCCTGCCTCTCAGAACGTGCAGCTTAGTCACTGTAAATTGCATCAATCAAGTTATTCTATGTTTTGCTACATTAGTACTGACACGGGTAATCATTCGCCATCCAAATCACCCAGGCCAATTCAGCCTGGCCATCCCTTGGTGATTCTTTGGGTAAACAAGACAATTGCTGGTGCCGGTGATGGCTATAGCCAAGTGCTGTTAGGCAAAAATTCGCAAACAAATTAATAGAATGGCTAGTTATAAATGTTAATAATCTCAATAGTAGTGTATTAGATTATGTATGCGGCACTAGTAAAATGACAGTTAAATAATGTATGCCCAAGCTAAAATTACTTAAGTGTAAATTGGTTTCAACGAGGCCAAAAACCCATTCTAAAACAAAACTACATGCGAACCAATTGTGACAACTGAGGTAATACCTGTGTGCGAATGACACCGCACTGACGAGAATGTTCATCAACGTTTGCTTTTTGTTGAGCAGAATCACACTTTCACTGACCCAAGCATAACGCAGCAGTTTTACATGCTGCACCCATGACGTACTTTTGTCATTCACTGCAGACAAAATATCTATCAACAACATATACAGCACTTCACAGTGTCAGTGTCCACAATCACAGATTGGTAAAGAACAATCCGCTATAGGAAGAAACAAAATAGCAAAGATCTGAAATAGTGCTATGGATCACTTTGCAGACTTTCGCCATGGAGGCCCTTCACTATAGCAGGCCCAAAGAAAAGAAACAATAGCTACAATAATTACCATAATATAGAAAATGAGAGAGTTGCTTTGGCACATTTTTTTCAAAATATACAGGATGGGCCAAAAAAACCGGACCTGTTTGAGCGTTGATAACTCAGCGACGGTTAGTGGTAGAAAGACGTGTTATACGTCAAAAGTTTCAGAATGCTGTAGAGAATAAAGGACAATGTGCATGGTAAAGTATTTAAATGTTCTTTGTGTAATTTGCATAAATATTCGTCACCCCCAAAATTCTGCCAAATCTGACTGTAACACATGGATTTAACATGAATATTTGAGCTTTTGTAACTTAGCGATGTTTATTGATGTTAAGATGTGTAATACGCCAAAAGTTTCGAAATAGTGTACCGAAGAAGTGTACAGCTTGCATGCTTTAACATTTAAATATTCTTTGCCTGATTTACACAAATCTGCCCCACCCCTAAAATCATGCTAAATTGGCGGTAACACATGAATTGAAGTTGTTTTTCATTCAACATACAGCGAAATATCAACAATCATTAACACATACGTTGAGTTTAGATGAAATTCGACACAGGCAGTTGCTCAGCTTCTGCATTCATAACCGTCATCAGTTTTTTTGGCAGCTAGCTGATTGATCGCTGGAGTCAATGTGTTTAGGATCAGCTGAGCCCAGCATTCGATTAGCACATGTTTTAGCTGGTCAGTTACTGAAATTTTGTGACCAAGCTATCTGTTGCAATGCCCCCACATTGAATAATTCCCAAAATTTAAAATCTGGACTTTTTGGCAGCTCGTTAAGCTGACCGATCTGTAATTCTTAGCTTGACTTCTATTTCCCTTCCTGAAAACTGGATTAACATTCAACTTGTTCTAATCCTCATGAACTAGACCTTCGTCCATACTTTTATGAAACAACAGAAATAACGGATACCTGATTTGGTCTTTAATCTGAAGTAATAGTCGTGGTGACAAATTATCTGGACCAGCGGCCTTGTCTTCACGTAGAGCTGATAGCTTTTTCTTTACATCCTCGTCAGCAAAAATCTGGTTCCCTCGGGCTTTAGTAAAAAGCAGATCTGCGGACCTGCGGATGTTACGTCAAATTTACGGCTGGGGAGAGATAGGGTTAAGAGTAAACTTACATTTAGATATAGGGTTAGAGTTTGAAATAAGGTAATGGGATGGTTAAACTAATAACATACCGATTAATCACAAAGTTTCCTGTTGCAACATCTATAGATCCGCACATCCGTAATCCGTCTTTTACCCGTAGCCGGTTCCATCCTCACTCACGTGAGCAATAAGAGACGAAAACGCCTCTCCAGCACTTAAAACGACAATTTAACAGAATCTAAATATAAAACATACAAACTTCTTACCTAGGTGTTTTCGTTTAATGGACATATTATTGACAATGCACTTTTGCGTTCACACGCCAGTAATCGACTCAACATACAAAGTTACAAGCTAAACGCACATGTTTTGTTTTTGTTTATGTTTACCATAGAATCATAATCCAGTCACATAGAATAGCTAAAATTGTAAAAAAAACTGTCCTTAGTGATGAACCAATATGAAAAAAAACAAAATCGATACGATATTTTACCGTATAGCGCTGTCAACTTGTCGGTTTTCTATTTCGTCAATAAGATACAATACGTCACAAAGCTATAATTCAACGTGTATTTTAAAGGGCTTCCCATATTCGACGCCAACGTTCGGAGGACTAGTTAAACCTAGAGATCTTAAATTAAATTTAAAAATTCTAAACCGCTATAAAATATACGTTCTATGTTAAAAATCTCATATTCAGGTCGTCTCGGTCCATATCCAGCCATTTGTCGCAATTTACTATTAATTTTAAAATGTGCGTCGTAGACTGAAATCGTTCAAGCTCATATAATAGGCCTACCCCGCAAAACGGCCGGCGTCACCAGTTAGCCTACGATAAGCAGCAAGTCTGTGCATACCTGCAGTGCTGTGCTGCAACTGTTTATGCGCTAGACTACCCAGTAGCAGTAAAATCAGTTTTAGGGAGGTGACCCCTCTTTGATGTTCGAGGGGAATCCAATCTCTCAGCGGCAGGAAAATTTGTCGCAAAAAGCTTTACGTGGCAGCCCACAATCGAAGATTTTGTGATCGTAGCTTTCGCCGCAATACGGCATCTGTCCGTTACACGTCCTGCCGAGAGAAACACGGACACTTTTTGATAGGCACGACCTGCTTAGCATAGCTCTCTCGCGTATGTTAAGCGCGTCAAAATTACGCGCGACCCGTCAACTAAGTGTGACATATGATATTACGAGTAAAAAAATGCATATATCTGTGAAGCTGCCTCGACACCATCTTTAAATACCATTAGCCGAATGACTTATCGTTATATGTCATTTTCTCGTCACAGTAAAATCTCTCCAGTTGTCAAAGTATTAATTATATATCCTAGGAGCCTAAATTGACTTCACACCGCTGTCCGGTGGTCATCACATCATAACATAGGGTTAGGGATAAGTCATATATTATGAACTATGCATATACAGGGTGGGCCAAAAAAACCGGACCTGTTTGAGGTCTAACACACCAGTGATCAATCCGTCTACGATTCATTCACGACACATACATGTGTTTTGACTGCTTGAACAGATCTGTGGAGAAGGGGGTAGGAGGCAGATAGTAAGTTACCCAGGGCCCTGCGACGTTTGGGGGCCCCACCATCGCTCAAAAATATAAAGCATAATATGAATATACACACAAGGCAGAACATGCACCATTTAAAAAAAAATTCAAAAATTCCCCCCCAAAGGGGCCTGCAAGAATGTTTTCCTGGGTCCTACTGGAGTTCTCGATGGGCCTGCTTGACCATAGACTCTGTAATATTCTGACTCCAAAGAGGTCAAGACCTCACAATACATCAGTAAAAACAATGTCACGCAAAAACATCAAATTATCCACTTCATTTACTTTATCTATTCAATGCAACTTCATCGCTGTTCATAATGCAAAATACACACATATCTAATCACATAATTTTCAACAGAACACATTACACAACAACCAATTATAGACACTGTAACTCGGTACACTGCAGGAAGAAAAGTGACAGAAAGAAAATAAAAACGTGATAAAATCTAGTCTGAATATCAGCTCAACTACTGAAAAGTAAAAATAAGAACACAAACAAAACAAAATCCAGGCAAAATCACTTCACCTACACTGATCAGCAACAGTCTTTATTCATTCATGCTAGATATAACATGCAGAAATTCGGAAATAACCGAAAACGTTAGGCCCTATGTAATTTCGGCCATCTGTGTTTTTTTGACGTAAAATCGACAGTTCTTTAATGATTTCTGACTACTTTTTGATGCGGGTGGTGATTGGAATCAAAATGCATATCCACGGTTATTGGATCCGAATTAAAGCATCTGTGAAATCTTAAATGACACACAGTCAGTTGACAATGAAACATGCCAATCGTTGGCGGAAGTCCTGCCTTCTAATGCCTTAACAAATAAAAAATCTCATCATCTCAAAAACATGCAGCAGTTTTATGCATTCAAGAAAACACATCATACAACAAGAAGCTCACCTAGTGCAGTAGAAAAAAAACAGCAGAAATGGCACATCAGCCATCTTCAATCAACCAACCCATCTTAGTTTGACAACATCTCTCCAGAAAACCGCAAATAAATGCACAAACTAGAGACCCCTCTGCATAACTGCTTACATCTGTTCGCTGTAAAGTACAAGAAAAGCCCAGCTAATGCAAAGGGAACGCGCGACAGCGATGCATATGTGAAGGCCCAATGCGAACTAAATATAAGCTCACAACAACGTTTCATTTAGAAACAACCTGCTGTAAGTTGGTGGCATAGCATAGTGGTTAGAACGTCGGTCCTGGCCAGCGAACTTTCCCTATCCTGCGCTAGACTAATGGATGGTCGTTTGACCACTTTGTGAGCAAAGTGTCTGCCATCAGTCAACCAACAAGACCAACTCAACCTGCCATCCCTCTGGGGGTTGGTTAAATGAGTAGTAACCCATCTATATGAGTTACAGATGGTGGGGACATTAGTACAGCTGACTGGGGTTGCCTAGGCGGCCGCTGCGCTAGCCTGTCTGCAGGCTGCATGCGGTGGCTGTGCAGCCAATGGCTCTGGTCAGTGACGAAAGCGCATTAGAGGCGTGTAAACACGACGATGCACTATACAAATTCATGATCTTCACCTTTTTACCTTTACTCCATGGCGGATGACACCTAGCGCCATATCCAGTGCATGAATTCCAGTATTGGCTGAAAATCGCAAATTTTTCCTACCCCCCTCTATTTAGCACCCTCGTTGGAGGTGACAACTTTCAAATTTATTGAAAAACTTTGCAGATCCTAAAACTACAGTCTTTCAGGCAGCCGATGGTAAAAATTTGGTGATCCTAGCTTGCACCATTTTTGACTGATCCACCCGTGTGACAGACGAACAGATAGACGGACAGAATTGCGATGGCTAAGATGTGCTACAGCAGTATAGCTGCTGTCGCATGTAAAACAAGAAATTTGAGCTAATGCTCACGGGACACGCGAAAGCCTATAGCAGTTCCTGCCCGCAGGCAGTCACCCATCGCAGCACTAACCGGGCCCAGTGTAGAGTAACTTCGTTTCAGCCGAAACGCGCTACCAACGACGCCACGCCACCAATGCCAGCACCGTGGCGCCGCCTTGTGAATGATTTTGTGTCGCAGCCGCCAAAAAATCCTCAAAACCCCCTATTTTGGCTTTCAAGGTCATCCAAGGTCATTGAATTCGGCGCCAATCGATAGCCAGTCTACAATTTCCTGTTAGTGATCAATAGTAACCTAGGCCTTATCTCGCACCGTTAATGAGATACAGCAAGTTATAGGCCAAAAATCGCAAATTTTGCCCACCCCCCTCTCATTTAGCGACTTCGTTCGGGGTGACCCCCTTCGAATTTATGAAAAAGCTTTACGGTTCCTGAAACTAGAGTTTTCCAGGCAGCCGATGGTGAAAATTTGGAGATCCTAGCTTGGACCGTTTTTGCCTGATCCACCCGTGTGACAGACAGACAGATGGACGGACAGACAGACGGACAGAATTGCGATAACTAAGATGCGCTGAAAGCATAGCTGCTTTCGCGCGTAAAAACTATGCAACTACATTACACAATCAAGAAAATGAGAAATTTGGGCTTAGTAACAAGACTGACAGAAGCCAACATTCAAAAAACAATAGCTCCAAATGCGACCCAAGAATCGGGAGCCTAAAACATAAATTCAGTGTGTGATTATTATTGTCTAAATTAACAGTTTTTTTCAAAATTTCATCCTGCAAGTCTTTAAAAAATTCACTTAAATGGTATCTTATGATATACACATTTAGGCCAAGATAACACTTAGCAAATCGAAATCACACTGTAGGTAAACACC
>Ga0209671_1004371_pt1 | contig 13993 bp, 3 predicted proteins | sample WorMetHERISLAND2_2_FD_187401 | JGI IMG/M metagenome (GOLD analysis project Ga0209671, IMG submission 187401) | Marine gutless worms symbiont microbial communities from Max Planck institute for Marine Microbiology, Germany - Olavius geniculatus... | ecosystem: Host-associated > Annelida >... | reverse complement strand
CATAATGTGTCACGGGTACAAGCTTGATAGTCTCAACTGGTGCTGTCAGTTGCTACCCAGCTTCGATGGTGAACTTAATCTGGTTCGCTAATGAAAAATGTTTATCGTGTCAGCACTAAGCAACATAGAAACATGAAGTCAAGCGTCTTGCGATCCAAAAACGCAGTCATTTTGCAACTTCGGTGTGCTAGTGCACTGTCGTGCTCGAACATGTGAAATTTTAACTCTCCCCACAGACACGTAAACGCGATCGCTTTGCACGTTTTTTTGTGGCTGCAACTGTAAGACTTCAAAAATTTTCATCAGCGAACCAAATTATTCACCATCGAAGCAGGGTAGCGATAGACAGCACCATTTGGGACTATCAAGCTTGTACCCGTGACACATTATGATGTCAGCATTACGTTACGACTAGCAAAGAATATTTAATCAACTGCCATATTTTGTTGCAATATTCTGAATTAGTATTTCTTCAGCTACAACTGGTAAAAATTTTGTTTAAATTGATCATCATTTGAGTGAATTATGAAAAAAACAAAAAGGGGTCCCTTTTTATGAAACACCGTGTATAGTTGTAAGCCTGTGGTTGGTCAGGACGGTGTCGGCCTGCGTCACTGCTTGCCCTGGGAAATATCCAGTCCACTCCACACCAGACCACGTGACCGGAAACTCTTATCCTATAGCTCCGGTCTGACGTATGTCCGTTAAACAGCTGTGCGCAGCCTTCTACATCCCAGTGTGTGTGGCACGTGTGTATGTATACACTGTGCCTATATATATATACACTGACTGACTGACCGTCGGGATAGTTTTCTGTAGCAGGGATCCTGGGACTGGTTGTAACTTGTTGCCAGCTGACCGCACGGCTTGCCTATAAACCAAGGCGGACCTTCGCAACAGTTCAATTTTTGCGTTCAGTTATATTAATTAAAAGTAATTGCTTCGTTACAGTGAATCAGAGAGCACTCCGTAGAACATCTTCTGCCATAGTGATCTGCAGGAAATCCGGATTTTTCAAAAAGTCATGGGGGTTATTTCATACCATAGCAAGACGGGGTATACGTGTCATTTGGGCGCCATGCTTTGTGACAGGCACGTTATTGAAAGTACCGTACTTTGCATATCGTTCGAGTTAAAATTGTAAGTTGGCAAAGTAATGAAGTTGGCAAATCTGATTTTCATTGGCTCTGCAGTAATAACTTTCTGCTGCACTTAGTAGTCATCGTTGCAGTCATTCTATGTCGTTCGTGACGTCATTTTACGTCATCGTCGTGCATTGTCGCACGTCGTCCCCGCGGGGAAGTTTCGGTGAAAGTCGGCGTAATGGAATTTGGGCTATAGTTTTTTAAACGCAACGCTCAGCTACTTTACGTCGTCGTGCGTTCTTGCGCGTCGTCGTATGTTGTCGTTGTCTCGTCTTCAAGTGCCAAATCAGACGATTGTTTTTTGAGTAAATGCTGGGGTTAATTTCGCGTAATTTACGCATGAAATATGCGCTATACGGTGGTCAATATCATGTGTGATTTTCGAACCCTATTAATGGCGGTGTCATTCATGCCTTGGCGCCCAAACGTCTGGCGCCCAAACGGTGGCGCCCAAGTGTCCTGCTGAGCTACACTGCATGTAAAATGCCCATTAGCCTTGTATACCTGCTAATGGTGCAAAAACCTTAGAGAAAATCCAGGGTCTGTGAAAGAATCCGGGTTTTCTCCAATAGCTAGTCGACTTTCTCGAGCCTATAGGCAGTCTATTCTTCCTCGAAAATAGGCTATACGTATTCGTTGACGGAGCTAGTGACTGACTACGTTATCATATGCAATTCGACTTTATTTTTCCGGTATGTCGAAAACGTCGGAATTCAAGTGAGTGAGTAAGTGAGTGTAAGAAGTTGTAGCTAGCAAATTGGGTTTCACGGATGCAAATTTTACTTTAATTTTTCTGAGTAGATTTGCCTGGCTGTGGAGAACTATGAACTCATGTTGGGGCGTATAGGCCTACCAGGTGCTGTGGTTCGCCCGTCAGTCTGCCTGGCGTTTGTCGGCCAGCGCCTCCGGTGATTGCTGATGTTAACTGAATTCTGCAGTAGGCCTATCGTCATGCTGTGCGATGATAAAGATGACTGACCGATCATGAAACTCTGGATAATAGCGCTATCTATCTCTGCAAGCTTCCTTGGACAGATGTGTTGAATGCAGCACTCAGCAGTCTTTGCTATTGTTCCTGCTAGGGTACGTTCGCGGCACGCGACCTGATATGCCACAGTGCGATGGCCTGCTATAGCGTTTGCAGCCGATTCCAGGTTGCGTCTGATACTGATAGTAAATTCCTGAGTTGAGTTTAGTTTATTAAATTGTTTTGAATGTCTGCAGGAACAAGCGGATTAACTTAGACATTGTGCAGGTGCCTAAGGGCGTTGGAATTTTTTTTATGCAATCGCTGCATTTTCTTAGCGTAAAGTTAAGTCCTTCCCGAGCCTTACGGCCCATAGGGCGGCGCTGATCTCCGTTTCCTAAGGCCCTCAGCCAGACACCAGTTTTTACACTGCGAGACCACGGATACGGGGCCAGTGTATCGCGCGGTGTGCCTGTTGTCCCAGCTTTCGCTGGTACTCGTTGCGCCTACCCATGGAGGGATGGCCAGGCTGAGTTGACCTGGGTGGCTGGTTAGGCCTACGTACCGGGATGGTCACCCATTCAAGTACTAACCGAGTCTGGTGTTGATTAACTTCGTTGATGTGATCAACGACGCTACCAACCGAGCCAAACCATTTTCTTAAGCGTTCTCGTTATTGTTAGCGCCTGCTACATTTTGAAAACTATTTTCACAGTCTCTTTTGTTTGAATATCTTTTTATCATTCAGCACGTTCATTATGTGAATCGGTGTAATGGTTTAATTGTGGAAAAATGGCTGGCGGAGGGTTGAATGTGGTTGGCGGTTTGAGTTTGTTCGAAATTGTGATATGAATTTTATGCGTTCTGCATCTAGCAGCCCCACCTTTTCAATACGCAATCTGACGGGGGACTGGGGGCTCGGAGAAACAGCTGGGGTTAAAGTCCCCTCCCCGGTAATTTAAACCCAAGCTGTATGTACGTTAGTATAGCATGCTGAGTGTTTTACTACCTCAGTGTCAGTAGGCCTATAATCTAATCGTATTACTCTGCAGGACTCTCTGAAGTGAGTTAATCGTAGCGTCTACGAAGTCATTTTTTGTCCCGAGTTCCTGCTGGTACGGCCGTGCCAGTGAGTGTGCAGTGGCAGCCATGCGTTCACCTGGTTGGTGGATTGTGGGACGATTCGTGCATTTCCTTTGACGGCTCTATCAGGACGATTCGTGCACTTGGCGCGTGGAGGACAGGAGAGTGAATGCAATGAGCGCTGTTTCATCTGTCAATGCTTGCAGCCAAGCAGCAGATGACTAGCAGTGCAAAGTCAATTAACCAGGTCTGAGCAAACGGAGACAGAACTCAGTGAGTGAGTGAGTAGGATTTAACGTCCCGCCCGACACAGTATATGGGTCATTTTGGAGACGGGCTTTCCAGGCAAAATTGCACATACACATAATAACAGAAGAAAAGTTTAACTTTTACAGCAAGTTTAACCTTTATGAAACACAAAACACAGAAAAATGACCTAAACCTAAAATTGTAAGAACTGCCTATTATATTTGTGCATATGTAATGGTAATGATATTTCTAACTAGAAAGCAGTCAGAGCCCGCACACCTCCGCCAAGGCAATGTTGTTCGCTAGGTGGCAGCACCATCTTTGGTTTTGCAGCGCTTTCCCTTATGCCCCATTGAAAGCAATGGTAACGAAAATTTCAAAGTGATCCAGAATCCAGGATTACTGCCGGATCACCCCCAAAATTGAATCACTAGTAGTTTGTGCCATTCCCGACGTACCCTCAAAATTTCAGAAAAATCCGTCCATAATTTTTTGAGTTATTTTGCTAACACACAGACAAACAAACAAACAAAGTCTGACAAAAACATTACCTCCTTGGCGGAGGTAATGATCTTCCCTGTAATCCTCCAGACAGTCATTAATCTCAGAATGCTGTCTATTAGAGGGCAGCAGGGGACAGAACTCGCTGGCGACGTATATGACAAAATCCTTTCGTGTCTATTTCCTGGACTAATTCTCTTTTTGTAGTGGACCTAGAAGTAGTTTGCATTACTCTCTTACTTAGTCAAACAACTTCTGATTGATTGATGACAAGAACCAAGTCCAGACTTAAAATATATTTTCTGCATTTGTCTATTTTGCGCAGGGCGGCACTGGATCGCCCTGATTTTCTTGAATGTGAGGTTTTGGCGCTTTATTCTTAAATTGGTACTTGCTTACTTACTTATTTACAGTGCACGAATCGTCTCAATACCGGCGGGTGGTGGTAGAACTTTGTCTTGCAGTGAGCAGCGGCTTGGAATGGAAGCGTGGAACTGCTGCTGGAATACTAGGAGCCTCGGAGGTGTCGGTGCTTGGTGCCTGTAGAGTGTAGACGCTGTCTGTGGGTGCCTCGTTTCCTGCTGGTTTGTAGCGTCTCAGTATTGTGAGTCACTGACTCAGCAGTCAGCAGCACTCATATCTGCCGGCGCCCTGGAGCTGTGCCGCTCTCGATTAGCGTTTCGTCAAGGCGTGTTCAGAGCGACGTGACTGAACTGAAACCCTAAACTGGCACTGTTTAGTTTTTGACGAACTGACCAACGGGAGAGCAGGGTGAGCCCATTGGTCATTGGCTGACGCGTACGTGCGCGTAGTCACGTAGCCACCGACGTCGTTAGTCGGTGCCTGCTGCAATGCATTACTGCTTTCCCTTTGGTCAGTTGATCAAAAACTAAACCATGTCAGTTCAGTACAGTTCTGTCGCTCCGTACGCGCCTTTAAGTCAGCGGATTCAACCATCAACCTCCCCCCCCGGTAATTAAAATATAGTCTTCATCACGCGTTTCACAAGGTTTTAGTTCAAAAGATCAAAGATCACTGGGTCAACTCAAGACTAGGGTTGTGCAGCTCTAAACGGTCGGCCGCATATTATGGCGGCACTGGGCTGACACGTTTTTTTCGTTTTGATGTTCGTAAAACGAGTGTTTGTGGTCTCGTGTGTAACAAGTAATCGTGAGTCGTCACTGTAGTTTTAGTACGCCTACAGTGAAATAATTGGTTATCGGTATAGTTATAGCACCAGGGTCTGACGTTGCTATGACATTAAAGTCTAAGTCGCACGCAAAAAAAAACGATATTGGATAAATAAGTGTAGAATGTAATACTAAAATGATGCGACATGGCCTTTAGGCTTTTTTTCAACTGTATCGCCCATCTCAGCTGCAAGCGGATGTAACGGTAGGCCTAATGAATGTAGGATTGCGTATCTCCGCACGCTTTGCGACGTTGCACTCCATGCTATATGCGGCGGGTGGGCAGTGATGGCACAGTGACTGCATGGTAAAACGAGATCTGGAAATGATTTAGCAAGTTGAGCCACACTGCTTTCAGCACTATCCGGTGCCATGCGGCCGGTGTCACATTAAAATGTATCCTGTATGAAAAATCCGCCTGGGGAGAGATAATCACGGAATTGATATGTCTCCATTTTATTAAAATATCACCGGCCCTATAAAATGTCTGCCCATTATAGGATCGGTCCCAGAAAAGTCTTCCTCGGCCGACAATTTACCGGTAAAACCCGTTCCGCCCGGGGCGGATTTTTGCCGGTAAATTGTCGGCCGGGGAGAGACTTTTCTGGGGGCATCCTATTATGAGGCACCGGCGCTAGTGCACTAGTGCTCTGGCCACCAACTTCTCTACCTGTCTCGGCCGTTATGTAACTGGACGTAGGTAGGTGTGGTATGCCCAGTGGTGTATCGCCACTCAGCTGGATCGCCGATAGGCACCGCACGCCGTTTCAGTCTAATCTGACTGTGCTATCACCGCCAGAAGATGAACGATGCAGCCTTTGGCGGCGTAACGTTCAAGGCGTTGGACTCACGATCAACAGTTCGACCGACTAACGGTTGGGTCTCTATCAAGTGGTTACTGCTAGGATGGGTGACTGCCTGCCGATTGGTAAACCATTTCATTTCATAACCGGCCATAAAGGTCGACCAAGTTTTCCGTTTTTTGGCGTACTGGTCTGGAATTCGGGTGTTGCCTATCGGGAGTTAGACGCGGCGCGTTCACATGGTGGCAGGAATATACTGCGTGATCCCATATGGCAGGTGACGCTACGTAGCGATGAGACGGGTTCCGTGAAGAGCTATGCACACCGTTGGACCACGGACGTCTAGTGCCACTACTAGATGTCCGTGGTTGTACCCTTCTTCAACTTTTTTAAAGACCTGACTACACTAACGGAAGTTTTCAGACTAATGCGACATGTAACTATTGTCCCGTTTTTCTCACGTCGCGTCTCTCGAATAAATACAGAGTATTAATAATTTCCTGACTTGGGGCATCGTGTTGATTTGCTTCCTGTCGTTTTTCCTGATTTTTAATACAGCTTTTTACGCGCGAAAGCTTCTACTGCTTTCAGCGTGTCTTAGCCATCGCAATTCTGTCCGTCTGTCTGTCCATCACACGGTGCAAGCTAGGATCACCAAATCCCTACAATCGTCTGCCTGGAAGACACTAGTTTCGGGAACCGTAAAGCTTTTCCATAAACTCGAAGGGGGTCACCGCGAACGAGGACGCTAAATGAGAGGGGGGGTGGGCAAAATTTGCGATTTTTGGTCAATATGTCGCTGTACATCAGTAACGGTGCGAGATAGGGCCTAGGTTACTATTAATCACTAATAGAAAGTCGTACACTGGCTCTCGATTGGCGCTGAATTCAGTGACCTTAGATGACCTTGAACGCCAAATAGGGGTTTTATGGATTTTTTGGCGATTTCGGGCTGCAACACAAGTCTATATCATTCACAACGTGGCGCCACGGAACTATCGTCATGCGATCCAGATAGAGAATTATTTTTCATATTTGAAAAACGGTGCAGAGGTTGTGTGAGGTCCGTGTACTATAGCTGGCTCTGGAGCTATACCAAGAACTGCTAGAATGCTATAATCTTGTAGTCCGTGACTATACATAGCATTCTATGTGGTAATTAAGGTCGATGGGTGCATGGAATAGTACTTTGCCGCCGCGTTTAGCGTTTAGTTTCGGTCGGTGCTTTGAACGTGTGGTTATACTGTGTGACGAGGAAGCCCGACTTATGTGTGTACGTGTAATGTGAAACATGTTTTCTGTGATCGGCTTACAGCAGTGTGACGACTACAGCCACGTGCTGTTTAAACACGTGTCTGTGTGAGCGAGTAATACTGTCATAACAGCGTCAGTTACCGTCGCCGTATACTGATCAGCAACGGATCGATATCATTGGAATATGTCAAAAGTGAACGTTACTATAGCCGACCGTTCTTAAGTAACGGTCGAGCTTATGGCATGGTTGTCTGTTAGGTCTGTGCCCAGGTCTTTCATTTGGACGGTAGTACTGAACGCGTGCTCAGAAAATATTGAATCATGAAACCACATTAATTCACTTCTAATCACGAAACTTGTCAATTCACAGATGTCCAGCATAAACAGGGCAATTCACGACTCAATACACGGAGATCACGAGAAATCATGCGAAATGACGAGAAATCACGGTTCAGTCTATAACAACAAAATACAAGCTTTCAGATCAAAACAGCACATGGCCACAAAGTAACTAATACTATGTCAAACAAGCAAATAAAGAAGCAATCCTTTGGAAACTACGTCAAAAGCATAAAACCAAACTGTAGAGTTCAAATAATAGACCGACAACAAATACATACGACTTTGGCCGACTTTAAATACATATTTTTACACAAACATAACAATAACATTTTACGCGAACTTTTGACCGGAAGTTGATCCCCTTTTCTCCCAACTGACCAAAAAGATTTAAGTAAGTAACCGTAACAATTACGTCTAACCATTGTGTACACTTAAGGCATAAATTCTAATAATTCGGAAGCAAGTTGTTATATAAACTTATAATTTTGTTAAATAAATCAAATTTTAGTTTAGTGTGTGCTAAATTAAGTTGCCTGAACTTTTGTCGGTACAACAACTTAGCACTATGCATCAATTTAGAGCATCTGCATTTTACACGGTAGTGCGTAGACATAAATTAGTTGAGGTGGACAGTGAGTCTACCTCTCATAATTCTATTGTCATAACTACCCGTATGCCAAAAATTAACAAATTTGGTAAAGATTTGACAAAGTTCAGACAAAAACAGGTTGAGTCATTTTTTGGCCCACACTGTATAGGCCCATAGATTGCAGTTTGTACCGGCGACAGCAGGTAATGCGTCGCGCGCCTTAGCTATCGACGAGGCGTCCGTCTGTCCGTCAGTTTGTGTGTCACACTCTGGAGCTCTATCAAAACGGTGCGTAAGAGTTCCTCTCGAACGAAAGCGTCAAAGAGGAGTAGACTTATCCCTGCTAAAAGTGGTTATTTTACCGCTATTGGCTCGTCCACCGTGAAAACGGTTGCAGATAGGCATGACATGCTGCATATCATAACAAACACTGGCGACGAGCTTTTAAAGGTATTGACATCGATGATCTTGAATGACCTTAAATCCCCAAAATAGAGGGTTTGAGTGATTTTTTGGCAATTTTTAGCTGTGGCCTACATTTCATAAGTGAATTGCGTTGAAATAGCTAGAGACGGTTTAAGACAATTTGCATATGAAATTTTTAGCATTAAACGTAGATTTTCGCAGTCTACAACCTCCGAGGTTTAAGAAAACCTGCGCACATCACGGGCGTCAAAGAGGGATACCCCTTAAGAAGTCGTTGTTTTAGCGCTGGTGGCTTTTTTAGCGTGATAACGGTTGCAGATAGACATTAGACAGAGACATACCGTAATAATAACTGGTGACAAGTTTTTAAGGGGTTCATTTTTTAACAACCTTGAACCTGACGATACACGTGTATACGTGTAGGTTATTGATATTTGGTTGAAATAGTTTCCCAAGTGGTATCCTGACAGCGTGAAAATAGAAAAATGCTTGATATCGTGAACCCGGCCGACGCCGTCTGACGCTTGTAGATGGACGGTTTCACGATGTCGTACGACGCCGGACCGGGCGTTCCCGCCTTCATGTTGTAATAGGTAAAACTGCGTGAAAACAGAAAAATGCTGTCCTCTGACCCCGACCAGGGAAAGTACTTGAACCTAACTAGAGCCATGCTTCCCAGAGATTTGCATTATAGGCTCGCGATCCACGCACTGGCCATGACCTTCGCCTTCTTATCTCTACTTTCACTACTGTTTATCTTCATCATCATTAAGTCTGGCGCGATTGTCCAGGAATCAGATACGCAAGTCTAATCCTTCGTGGAGTCTGAGAGGTCGGTCGGAGCTCGGCAGTTTTACCTATTACAACATGAAGGCGGGAACGCCCGGTCCGGCGTCGTACGGCATCGTGAAACCGTCCATCTACAAGCGTCAGACGGCGTCGGCCGGGTTCACGATACCAAGCCGCGGCAACCAGAGAGAATACTCGACGATTAAAGACAACCCGGGTCCTGGGTGCTACAACACGGGACATGTCGGCACTACGGCGAACCAGCGACTGCGGCTTTGCAACAAAATGGCTTTGGTCTTGGTCTTGTCTTGGTCTTATATTTTGGTATTTGGTCTTGATCTTGCAGCTTTGTTCTTTTCTCGGTCTTGGTCTTAACATTTTGGTTTTGCTTTCAACGCTGAGTTTTTCTCCGCAGAGCAAAAAGAGGGACGTACAAAGTAAGTTAAGAACATTATCAGATTGAAGAAATGCTCAAGCAGTTAGTCAATGCGATACTTACTTACTTTCGGATTAACGTGGGCACGTGCTGTTGCTTAAGCGGTCTTGATGTTGGTCTTATAAGTAAGTAAGTGAAATAGTTATGGTCTTGGTCTTAACATGTTGATGTTATCTCCATCACTACGGCGAACCCAAGGAGAGGCATCAGCATGGGCATCCGACACTCGGAGTTTATCGTTCCACTGATTACCAACGTCGACCGGGTCTGAACGGCACTTCAAGGAAAGACCTTGCACTTGCAACGAGCGCGGCGGCTATAGCTGCTATCTCAGCAGGGTGGGCCAAAAAACTGGCACAATTTTTTATACGCCAATGACTTTGTCAAATAATAACCAATTTTTAAAAATTTTTTACTGTTGGAATCAAGAAAAAATTTGTAGTAACACTGTTACTATAGATCCCACCACACTTCATATGCGTCGTTAAACTACCTTCTGAATGTTAGACATCGCACTTAAGCCAGCGACGACACTGATCAATGATCAATGATCAATGTTGATCGAGCATACCTGTGAACCCCAAACAGTTCTGACTTAAATCCAGTCGATTATGCTGCTTGTGGGGGCCCTTCAACAGATGGTTATTCAACGTCGACATTTCACGACTATCAACCAGCTGAAACAGGCGATCGTCACTGAGTGGGGAAAACTGTCGCAGTGTTTGGTTGATCGCGCCATTGGTCAGTGACGTCGACAGCTTAAAGATGCGTTCTCACTGCGCGCAACGCGCGTGGACGATCTCATTATTGACTGTTCAATCAAGCCCTAATCCAAGCGCTACCTTACCTATAGAAGAGCGGATACATTTGAGATCGTCCACGCGCGTTAACGCGCGTCACTCAGTGAAAACGCACCTTGAGTGCATCGTCCGGCAGCAAGGTGGATACATTGAACATTTGATGAAAAAACTGCGAGATGTAACAGTTGCTTGAGCAATAACTGAAACAATAAACAAGTTGTTTCGTGTTAATTTCTTACAGTGTGTTGTTACAGGTATCGCCTTGTTTTCAATTGTTGCTTTTAAGACACTGATATTTCACTAGGTAGTGTAGCTACACACTTGAGGTGGGATCTTGAGTAACAGTATTGCTACAAATTTGCTCCTGGCTCCGACGGTAAAAGAATTATGAAATTTGGTTAATATTTGGTGAAGTTATTGGCGTATAAAAACATTGTGCCAGTCTTGTTGGCCTACTCTGTATATAGTGCAACATTACTTAACTGATACACTACTTCAAATTGAAAGCTTTATTTACTGATTTGCTGACGTTTCAAGTTTGTGCAAAACCAGTGGCGTCGTAAGTTAAGAAAGTAAAGGACGGCCACGAAGTTGCAATTTGTTTACAGATGTCTGCAAATTTCCGACCAAGATGATCATTAATGGATGATCAAAACTTTAATTTTGTCTGTAAATTTTTTTAAATGTGGGCTTTTTAGTCTTAAACTTTGTATTTAGGGAGAAAAATTTTGGAAAAGCAAAATTTTTACACGGGAAAAAATCTAAGGTGAGATAGTTTTCCTAGCCCTGTGCCCCCTGTCAAGACACGACTGGCAAAGACATAATTTATGTAACACTTAACGTCGCGGAAAGCCGAGGATTAACTGTCAGTAGATGTAAACTGGTGTTCCTGCTTCCGTATTTTGGCCCCGCCGTATGTCTATGACATATGTCTTTTGAATTTACCAGGCGATGATTGTGTAGTTGTGTTGAATGACTGAATGCTGATATGTCTCGGTTGGTTGGGCGCATTTTGAATGTCGTCTTGGTTGTAGTGAGAGCCGTCGTCGTGGTGATGTCGATGCGCTTGGCTGCATTCTAAATGACACACAACATAGCAACAGTGTGCATTAACGTTGAAAGACGTGTGGCGATAAGACAGCTATACAGCGCGAGTGTTAAACACATGCGGGCGCTTTTAAATTATGAACACCGTATATGTATATCGGCAAGCTGCGGTTTGTGACGATTTAACTGGTCTGTGCTGAAATGGAAGGTAAAGTTGTGTATATCGTACTGTTTAAATAAACTATCAATATAAGAGTTTAGAAATGACAATTGACAGACAATTGACAGACAGTCAGGTTTCCTCGTAGTTAGTGGCGTTGTTGTTGTGATTGATTTGTCTTTGCCGTTGTGCTTGAGGACATAAACACTCTAATTCCATAAGCTGGTGAAGGGGGTCGTCTTCAGAACCGGGGTTGGATATTGCTCGTTATTTGTGACACATGTTTCAAACAAAAGACAGTAAAGTTATTAACGACAGTGCATTTAAATATGGTTAAAATATATGCCTCATACTTTATAACTACAGTACAGACTATACAAATTATAGGCTTTATATAATATATAGAATAAATTACCATTTAATAACGACGAGGACTCATAGAAGATGCAGTTGACAGATGTCATACTAGTGTGAGTGGCGGCCAACGTGCAAATGATGGGCTTATAAACTGATAGCGTGATTTTATAGACTGGCTGAAAATGTATTTTGACACAGATTTTGGTAAACAACTAAGACGATGGTTGTGGAATGTTCCGGATTAAATAAACGGACATGGGAGGTCGGGTCGAGGATTGCAGACCAGAACACCTTACTTGATGACCTGTAGAATGTAGGGGGGGGTAAACCGACCTATTGTGTGGACATATGGTAACATATGTCATAGACATATGGCGGAGCCAAAGTACGGAAGCAGGAACCGCAGTCTACATCTACTACTGTCCGACTGCTATCACCGTCGAAGTTTCGTAGACACTGTAAGTCTGACGTCGCTTGTTAGAGGTTAAAAGTGTTATACACTGCAGTTCTTTATAAGGAACTCATCGCAAAGCTACGAGACGTTACATGCCAAATGAGATCACACCGTGTTACTTGGAACCCGACACAGGTGAACGCACCATACAATGCCTTAATCTCAGTCAAACTATAATCCGAAGAAAAAAATGATGGTTTATCCGTCAGGTCAGTTGCTGCCACTGTTCAAAAGCGAACTTAAGACATCTAGGCAGTCTCATAAAATGTTTTGCCATATCACCTGTTCCAAAATCGTATAACTCGTTACAACTTAGCGAATTTCTCTTTCTCGTTTTCATCATATTTCTTCTTCTCATTTTTCTCACACTGTTTCTTTAATGTGTTCCGTTTCAAACACAACTTTAAGAAATGGACCGTTAAAACGCATTTCTAAAAGGCACAGAATATTGATCCGGCAGCCGTATCGATAACCTAACGGCTATCAATATCCGGCCTTACGAGGGTCGGCTTTTGATGCGGCCGCCGATTTGGATGACCTTAACCGGTGATGGTGCTTACAGGTACCGGCTAAGGTTGTACGAGTCTCTGCGGCGGTTCGGTTGAACCATGCATGCATTAGGCCTACAGCTAATCAGTGCTAAGTTCCGCTTACTCTGCCGGAATAATAGCCTACAGGCTATTGTTACGGTTGCCGGATTAATAGTCACCGCGTTTCTGAAATCTCTCAACGACGTTTGTCGATCTATGCAATTTGTTAAGCGGCATATTGAAACAAACGCTACATTATAGCATACAGCCATCACTGAACAGCTTGACTGGAACTTCCTTAGCCATAATACATGTACGTACATCCTAATTATTATACTTATTAGCACTGCATCTGACCATGTATATCTATAGTTAGTACTTAACAGTAACAGCTTTGATATCAGCGTACGTGGACATACCACTACAGCTGTTTGTGGACGCTACCGGTATGCATATTGCCTTTGATGTCTAAAAGGACGGAATGCATAGTGAACAACGGAGAGGGTTGCGCGGAACTTTCTGTATCTGAATTAGTCTAAAATACTTTTACGCTTACTGGACAGACTAATTTTCGGAGAAAAATGCTGTAAATAATAAATGTGTAAGTAAATAAATTGTTTTTTTTTGTGATGTTGTTTGTAGCTGTTTCATTGTTATACATTTGCTTTTCTTTTTGCCCGCCACCACCTTTGCATTGCGTCCCAACCCTGAGAACAAAGGCACTATGCAAACTGTCCCATTACCACTACAGCTGAGGTTCTATTGACTGGCAGTATCACCTCCGATCATAGTAAAATGTCACCACCAGGACCTGAAATCAGTGGCGGATCCAGAAATGTGGAATAGGGGGCGGAAGGGTACAGGGTGGGAT
>Ga0209671_1004370_pt1 | contig 13995 bp, 10 predicted proteins | sample WorMetHERISLAND2_2_FD_187401 | JGI IMG/M metagenome (GOLD analysis project Ga0209671, IMG submission 187401) | Marine gutless worms symbiont microbial communities from Max Planck institute for Marine Microbiology, Germany - Olavius geniculatus... | ecosystem: Host-associated > Annelida >... | reverse complement strand
CAAAAACTTAAGAACATCTGTTAATTTTTGGACTGCTATCTTTCACATAAGATTAAATCAATATATTAATATTGGTTTTGACAAAAAAAATCGGCTAAGGCGTTATGACAAAACGATACTTTTTATACGAGACAGAGAAATGTTAGCTTTCAAAGACTTTTCGACGTTATAATGTTTAATGACTTGACATTAATTTGTGACTGACGTTGTTTCGTTTGGGAATTAACGCGCAGTTGCGTGCACCGTGGGTGCCGCAAAAAACGTTAGCTTTTTGTTAAATATTTCTAACAAAATAACACATGTTGTTAAATGCTGATGATTTAGTAACGCTTTTTCGTACGGAAATGTATTAATATTGAACCAAGATTGATGGAGTTCGCAAAAGAAGTTGTGTGATAACCGGCGTTTGTTTGTTAGTTTGTTTGTAAGCAAGATTGCACAAAAAGTTATAAGCGGATTTGGCTGAGATTTGCAGGAAAGGTTAGACTTGGTTCAACATAGAGATAGTTAGATTTCGGTGGTGATCCGGATGAACGTTTGCATCTAGGATAGAATTGAACGATTTTCATCATTGCCTATAAAACATGTCTCCGAAGTAAATACTGGCGCTGCTTTTGGCGAACGCAGCGGAAAAATTGATATGGCGTGGGCGGAGGTTTGCGCTGTCCGAGTGGCCTTCTAGTTTAAAGATGTAACAGGTTCCGGTTTTTGAGACGCAGTGTACATAATTACGTCACTGTTATGTCACAGGAGCGATATACCTGAAGGACTGTCCAGTGCAGCGTTTTATTCCCATCTACCTGGTGGCCGGAGGGGCGGTCGCCGTGTACGGCAACCTCTCAGCTATAATCCAGGCAGTGTGGCAGTATATGAAAGACCCTGAGCGCAAACGACGTGCTTTCTTTGCCGTCTGTACGTTCTGCGACTCGTTGGCTTGCTGCTTCCTGTTTGCCTGGTTCATTGCCGGTCAGCCGAAGTCTATTTTTATACACCGTGTCGCAGAAAAAAAACTGTGCCCACTGCCCATGTTATTTTTTGAATAACTTCGTAAAACGTTGGGGGATATTGATAATTTTTGACACGAAACATACCGAAAGCACTTGTCGTAAATGACCACAGTTTTGCTCATCTTACCTTTATGTTGTTGCTACAGTACTTTGGAAACTTTGTAATGTCGGACTGAGCCGTTATCAACACAATTATTATCATGTGTACATTCAAATGATGAACTGAATAGCGACAAACACGACTGCCAGTCTGGCAGTTGTTACCTCTCATAAAAGTCACACGTAGTGATTGCAGTCCCGGGATTGAATTTTTAATCCCGGGATTCGGGATTGAGAAATTCGTAATCCCGGGATCCTGTTTCGGGATTAAGTTTACATATTGATCATCATTTTGGTATCGCTAATTGACTTATTTCATGTATAAAATGTTGTGTAGGCCCCTACAGAAGGTATGTACGAACTGTATTGCGTGACGATCACTGTCAAAATACAAATTACAGTACGCAACACGGAGTAGTACACTAGCGCTCATAAAATATTTTATTTATCATACGGCTAAAGTTTGTATTTATATCATTTGACATGCGAAAAAAGTACAATTTTAACAAATTTTTTTTATATCCCGAAATGCCGGGATTGGGGATTGGCGAAAACGGCCGGGATCCCGGATTGCAATCTCTAGTCACACGTGTCACATCACAGCGCGTCGACGTAATGTTAATCGCCAACAGCATGCTCAATTATAGGCGTGTGACTAACAGCGCTGTTGATGCGTCGTTTTAGTTCGTCCCGAAATTTCAAATACGATTAATGGTAAACAAGCTACAGACCTTAATTGATTTTGTAGTCTTATAATGATTTTTAAGCCGACGCTTGCGCTACCCATTATAAATTCATTGTTGGAAACGGCTAAACTACGACTTCTGCATTTTGCAAGGTAGTGTAGCGACAGTATTAAGGTAAGATAGACAAAACTACAGTCGTTTACGCCAATATTAAACAGTAACATGCGTTTATTGGTATTGCAGCCAGTATTGATGTAGAGTGCCAATAATTATTAAAGGCCGGCAATGTTTCACGGAGCTATTTAAAACATAGGCCTAACACAGGCGCATTTTTTCTGAGACACGGCTTATTATCTTATCGGTGTATTTTATTATAGGCGTGAATTGAAGATTCGATCTTTTAATACGAATAGCAAGACAAAAATTGTAAAAATTGGGTTTCAAAAAAAAAATTGCTAAAATTTTTTCGAGTTTTGAAAAGATATTCTTAAGTCAGCAACTTAGTTGTAAGCGCGTTTTTCGTACTTTCAGTTGCTTTTATGTTGCTCTTTTAAGTTGTTTGCAAGCTCGACTTGCTAAATTTCAAAAATTCAGTTTCTAAAACTACTAGCTGTTGGTTGTGTTGGTTGGTTGTTGGTTGTGTCCCATGATGTGCAGGCAACGTGTGGATCTATTCTACATATGGTCAGTTCACGGAGACTCCTGGCGACTTAACCTACTGCCATCCGACGCTGTACTGGTTCGCTTTCTGGCTGACGACTGCTACGTACGTCTGCATTGGTCTTTTCATACTTGGAATGTGCGCTTTCATTTGCTGTGCCTTTGCACTTTCTGCCGTCTCGTGAAGAGCCAAGGCCCACATTCCACTACTTCGATTGTAGTGGACTTGTTGGACGACAAGTCGCATACGTCTACGACAAGCTGTACACTCTTATCGTCCATCATCCGGGCATTTTTCAATCTCAAAACTTTTTCACACCTGTTTACCCTTCATAAATATCTGGCACCCGTGATTTCACGGATATCCGGACTTGCTTACGTTTTTGCTAGTTTTGGTTATTTTTTATCGCAGGCTGCTAACTTTCCCATATCCGTCTGTTTTGTATTTTTTTGTTTCACGTAACAGTACTGACTTTTTACTTTATTTTATTTTATTTCTTTAAAACGTCATGAGTTGGTTTTAGTTTAAGTGCTAGATTGAATAGGCAGCTTGCTTGTCAGTTTGACGGCGCAATTTTTTTCATATCGTATCGTGCAACATTTTGGCATGTCAACACGTCGTAAATGTGTTTAATAGGCCTTCGATTTATTGCAACTGTGTTCTACAACTCTGCGGCGTCCTGGGTTCAAAAAATTAAACGAAGCAGAAAATTGCCATTTTCCGACAGAATTCCTACAGACATGTGGCAAATTTTCGACAAACGAGTTTACGGGTGTTTAAAATTTTGATTATAACTTTAAGTTTAAAAAATTAAGTTTTTTATTTTCAAATTTTGCATTTATCTCAAAAAATGTTCGTCAAGAAAAAAATTTTCGGACAGTTTTTGAGAGCCAAAAATTTAGGGGAAGGGAGCGGCGTTGTCTCTTGTCCCCCTCTCCTATCACGACGCCACATGTTGTAGATCTGCTGTAAATTTTGTCTTTGTTGCGGATCAGTTGTACCGTTTTAGTTTCTCGTGCAGAATGTTGTACATCAATCCACTATAAATTAAGATGAGTGAAGTTTAGGCTTATCGATGACTCTACGAAACAGCGTAGATTCTATCTTTATGTCACTGATCTTATTCACAATTGAAAAGCTAAATTTTAAAACCAGGACAATGTTATTTGTTGTGGAAAAAGTTACATTCCAAAACATGGTTATGTTATTTGTCGTTTTTCACAGAAAATAAAAAAAATGAAACAACAAGGTTTTGAAATGTTAATGTATTCAATTGGTTACTTGCTCGCGCTGAAGTTAATCATAACACGGTCTCACTCGTACTGCGAATCTCTGTAGCAATTATATGTCTTCAGTGGTGTAACGAATTGATAACTCCACGGGTGCGTGACCAAACGAACGACAGTGCAGATCAGACAATCGATTGTCGGCGACCGTGGAATAAGGTAAAGGTAAAGGGAGCCATGCCCCAGCTGGGGCGTAGGCGGGGTGCTCATCTCCCGCTGGAACAAGCGTCGGTTAAACCTCGGTCTGAAGTGGAATAAATTCTGTTCAACATTTTCTTTTCCCACTCCATGCAGTAGTTGAACATACAGTGTACTTTCACAAACATGTATATTGACCTACCTAAAATTATTTTTTTGATATTTTTATTAATGTTTTTATATTTCGTTATTTTTTGATATTCTGATCCTTTCATTATTACATTTTAGTGATTAATGGTTTCACTAATTGTTAATTAAATTCGGCAGAAATAATAATTAACTATATAAAAACTATATAAAAATATCATGTTATGTGACGTTAACGTAATTAATTTGTTTACTGTGCGATTTCACATTGTAAATAGCGCGTACCGCACCGGTATAGGTTTATGTATGATACAGGGTAGCGCAAAAAAGACTAGACTTAATATAAACCTAAGACTGTCACAGCTAATAGCTCAAGTGCGTTTCAGGTCTATACATGCCACGTCGTTATTAGCCTAGTTATCCGTTTACGCGTGGAAGCGTACGTGAAGCACACGTGAAGCACACGTATTCAATATACACGTGCATGACGTGTGAGCTCTAAGTTTGCTTCAAGTTTGCTCTAACGTTGCTCTAAGTGTGCTTCATGTATAGGATACTGCACACTCTTAGAGGGAGCGCTTTCCACGCTGAGCAGTGTCAAGCGTGACTCTCTTGCTAGGCTACACAAACAACGACTAACTCGGAAACGGTGTAATCGCGAGGACAACAGAATGCTTGAGTTGAGTGGGCGTGGCAGTGGTGTAAGTGTGCTTCATGTATGCTTCATGTATGCTTCCTCGTATAAACGGAGTATGACATTGGTGTCGATGTTTTGAACACGATAACTCGTCCATAGCACCGAAACTACGGCGTAGCTGCTATACACAAAGAAATTTAGCTTGCACGAAGTTGTGTTTTGTAGCGCAGACCGATTGTCACTCATGGGGTGTTTACACGATCCAGCAAACGTCAAGCAAACTTCCAGCAAATGTATTCAAAATACACGTGCTAATGCTGGACGTTTGCTGGATCGTGTAAACACCTTATCAGTGTCGTCGATCCAGAGCGATACCACGAGTTGCCTTCCACCACCACCATCAAACTGTGGACTTCTCTTGCCGGCGAACTTGGCCACACTGCAGTTGCAGAGGTTGCCTCCGCGACCATCTCGGCACGCGTCGGCGCAGAACAACACACACCAAACTACAGGGCACGACACTAGACAGTACGACCGTGTACCGTACGCCATCGAAAGGTACGACATAGCAGGGTACGACAATGTACACGTGGGCGCAGAACGACGACAGATCGAAGTCTTGTCCGTTGGACTTCGTCGTTGCCATGGCAACGCCCAGCAACAGCAGCAGCAGCACAGCTGTGACTACCAATGATGCGCGACGGCTTGACGTCATGACTTTGACCTTGACTTTGACCTTGACGTCATTGACGAATTGACGGAAAGTTTGCTGAAAACAGCACCACAACTCACACCAAAACTAAAGCATTGCCGCCAATAAAGAACAAGTCAATAGTCATGCGCAGATAGAACGATTCTCCCTCAACATATATCATTGTATGGCAAAATATTAATCGTTATTTTTTAATATTATTAACCACAAAATTAGGCCTACAGCAGAACCGTATTTGTACACAAGTAGTCCTCTAATCGATATTCATTTAGGCTACCCCCCCCGTAAACTTTGAGATAAAAAAATCTCCAGCTCGGTTTTTGCACCATCGTTATAGATTTCAATTCAGAGTAACCAAGCCGTTGAAGCTTAAAGTAAGTTGTAAAGACCACTGTGGAGTTTAGCACGTGATTGTTCAGCCCCAGAACGATGTTTGCCGTTATTGGTCGGTGATTCCTATCGCCCTCCTTGAACATATTATAAGCAGTACTTAGTAGGGGGCCTACATTTATAACACATATTACAATACACAACGCGTTCAGAGTGTGATGGAATCTTTGACATTCCCTTCTCTGTTCACTACGTTCACTCCAGTTTATTTTTAATTTGATTCTGTAAAAGAATTTTTGGAAAACCGGTTAATATTTTGTGGAATTATAAACGTACTGAAGTCGGCGGTGGTCTTACTTTTGCGTGGAGTGACTATCACACGGTACGTTAACAGCGACCAAATTATGACTATAGAAGGCGCCCGTAAAAGTCTATCTCCGCCAGGTGAATTTTTACAAAATGGTAACTTTTGCAAATTTGTTTGTTTACTGAAATACGTTTATTATCTTTTACCCAGTATTAATAGCTATATCTATAGCGCTGGTCACTCTCCCTACCAGAGTTGCTGCTAGTGACGTCACGAACAATTTACAATCTGCTGGAGACGCAATGATGTCATTATTATGTTATTATGACGTCATGCCGTTGCGCGCACACACAGACAGAACGACATACAAGAGTGAATGCAAAATTATCTTTTTCGTTCAGTACGTTCACTTAGCGTAGAAGAGATTAACAACATAATTTACCTGCAGACTGAGAAGATTGATGCTGACAGACAATGAACAACGTCAGACGGAATGACTGGCTATATACAATCATCTGCAGTGATCTGTCATATACGTTGTCGGATTTAGTAATAACGGTACGAGTGACGGCTTTAGGCAATAGATCGCTATCCATCAACACGTGGGCCTAATGCACTCTCGGCAATGCGCTGCATCATCGATATCACACTTATAGCAGCATAAGGGGTCGTTCATAAACGACGTCACGCAATTTTAGGGGGAAAATATCCCCCTCCCCTTCGTCACGTTTCGTCACGCTGCTTTGGAGTCTGGACCCCAGCTTTCCAATATGACGTTACAAACTTCTAACCCCTTCCCTTGCAGTCTACAGATCTATACGAGTTTCAAACACAACGCAATTTTTTGTACGATTCGACACATTTGCAACAGTAAGCATAGTATATCAAAGTTCTGATAATGTAAAAATATATCCTGAATACTAGCGCTATAATCCACGATTTCCTGGCCAACCCTTGCTGCAAATGTAACGTGCGTGACGTCACAAAACCTTTCACCCCCTTCCCCTTACGTCACGCATTGTCACAATATCGTGAATTCTCCTTCTCCCTCGGCGCGTGACGTCATTTATGGAAGACCCCTAATGGCGTCCATCTAAATGTCTAAATAAACGTGAGGTATTTTGAAAGTCAGGAATAGGTTCGAGCCTCTAGGCCAGCAGTTTTAAGGCCAAGGTTACTAAGTAAGTAAGTTAGTAAGTAACGTAGGCTAAGTATGACATTTTTATGCTGCAGGATCAAAAGCTAGCTTAATTTTATCTAAATCGTAATTAAAATTGCTCAGATTAACATAGCTTCAATATTTCAGACTACTTATTTCAAGACCATAATTAAATGACCAAAAGCCAAAGCGTTGAGGCCAACGCCAAGGCCAGTGGTCTTCGAGGTTGAGAATAGTCTTCAAGGACCCCCATTCCTGTTTGAAGTCCTATAATTTTTCTACAGTACGTGGAACTAACGTATACGAAAGGCGGTACGTTCCGTGCATTCCTGCAGATGATGAGCATTAAACTCGTAACTCTCACGATGTGGTTCATTTGTAAGCAACTTTGAACAAGTTGCTAACTTGCTGCGTATGCTCAGGTCAACTCAGCCTCCTACTCTGGGCGAAATTAAAAATGAGTAGTAATGCGACGACGGCTTAGTGTGGCTGATCACGGCAATCGTTGGTATAGTGACTTCATTGTGGTTCCAATTGTTCGCCGACGTGGGCGGGCAACGAATGGCCGCATAGTGCGCTGCGGTATCATTAGCCCATGCCATTCAGCTGCTAGTTCTCAGATTGTAAAGCGTTTCTGGTCACGAGTTTGCCTTGCGTAAACAGCACTATCGAGTACCAGACCTTTACTTTTAATGGCGTTATTTTCATCACTGCCTGCAACCAGTCGTCGCATTAGCAAACGGCATCAGTTTTTCGCATAGGCTAGGTCAGCGTCTGCGTCCATGAAATTGAAATCAGAGTGCGCTGAGTGGGCAGACACGGTGTAAACAAATAATTTGAGCAAAGCTTATGAGACGCGCGACAGCCTTAGCAGTTCTTGTTCGCGCATTGTTTTGATCTATCTCAAGCCATTTTGTCGCAAATTCACTCTGCACTCGCTGCAGCCAAAAATTGCGACAAATTCGTTACAATCCCCTCTTTTAAAAGTTCAAGGTCATCGATGTTGCTAAAAATAATAATAAAATAAAATCCCGTGACCAGCGCTTGTTATGATAAGCAACATGTTTGTACCTATCTGCCACTGTTTCCACACTAGACGAGCTAATAGCAGCAAAATAACGTTTTTCTAGAGAGTACCCCTCTTTGACGCCCTTATTCGAGGGGAACCCCCTCACCCAGTGGCACAACATTTTTGTCACAAAAAAATACAGCCAGTAGTTTTGGCGCAATGCACTCTTCAAATGTGCCCCGCAACCGAAAATTGCAAAAAATGGAACTTTTTATTTTGGAGATTCAAGGTTATTTAAGGTCATCGATGTTGATACCGCTAAAAACTGTTAACTAGTTCTTGTTATGATAAGCAGCATATCTGCACCTATGTGCAACCGTTTTCATGCTATACCAGCCAATATCGGTACATCACCACTTCTTAAAGGGGGGTACTCTTTTTTGACGCCAGCGTGTGCAGGCTTTCTTGAACCTAGAAGGTGGAGACTCAAACTGCTAAAATCTACGCTTAGTGCTTAAAATTTCATATGCTGGTTCCTTTGATCTATCTTCCGCCATTTCAGCGCAATTCACTTTTAAAATGTGTGCCGTAGCCCGAAATCGCGGTGAATTAACTAAAACCCTTTATTTTGGGGGTTCATGGTCGTTTAAGGTCATCGATGTTGATAACCCTAAAAGCTCAATAGTCAATAGTGCTTGCTATGATAAGCAACATGTCTGTGCCTATCTGCAACCGTTTCTACACTAGACCAGCCAATAGCGGTAAAATAAAAACTTTTAAAGAGTACTGCTCTTTCACGCTCTCGTTCGAGAAGAACTCCTTAACTCAGGGGCTCGAAATTTCGTCACAAGAAACTAAAGCCCTTGATGCAGCCATAGTGAAAATTTCGTGATCCTAGCTTGCAAGTTGCAACGTTTTGATACAGATCAAAAATGCGAAGGCCATGGACTGTGCCGTCAGAACGACGGATCGCTTGTCATCGATCAGTTTGTAGATGGGCGTGGAGTCCAATTCTGAAGCTGCAGACGCGGGAACAACTGTCACATGGCCAGGCGCTAAGGTTGCTCGAGGCTGAGCCCTTCCGGACTGCTCTTTTGTGTTCCAGAGCTTCGACTCGCGAGTCTTCAAACTGGTTGACTGCTTACAGACAGACAGACGGAGAGACGCCTAGGCCACGGCTGATTAAGAGACGCGCGAAGCATTCTGCTGTCGCACGTAAAAATCATATATCAAATCCGATAATAACAGGAAAACTGCGTACAGCTGTAACGTTAAATCCGCGGTAATTTTTTTATACATTAATCAATAATGTCACAAAATTTATGCAAGACTTCATATTTTACCGAAAGAGGCCTAATCAAGTTTAAACCCCGCTCTACCAAAGTAAAATCAAAAACTTGTTAATCAAGTAATAAGCATCTAGACATCTTTTCCGTTGCAAGAACAAAAATAAAGCTTTCGTAACAGATACAGTGTCAAGTTGACGCAACGCTACTGATATAATACAGAGTATGAAAAAATTAAGTCTAATACATTGATTCTCAGTACTTATCGATCAACCCTCGTACTATTCCCTGAACTGGACTTATTCTAACTTGTTTTTACTGTACTTAGCACTAGTTTGCATTAGTCTGTTGAGCCACTTTAAATATGTCTGGTTAATTGATTGAGGTACGCCAGGGTGATATGCACATTGCTCGTCTATCAGAGACTGTTCTTGCCAACCAAGCCCTACACTGCCATGTCAATGCATCATTCGGTCGACCGCCTCATCATTCTTGCAAACGTAGACCTGCCCCCCATGCAACAACTGGCTGCAGCAAATCTGTCGGGATTCCGGCGCTTCTCCAGCACAGAGCCATCAAGCGCGGATACGCAGCGGCGCCACGGTCCAGCATGGCTACGCGATGATAATGAATGAGGGCGATCATCTATATCTGTGTGCGACGACGTGCCGTTCTGCTGCGAGGCTCACGTGTAGGCGCTAGCACAAATGTAGGCATGCCCATACCGAGCTTGCGCACAGGTCCTTCTGTATGCTGGCTAGCAACGCTTATTCGCTAATCGCTCACCCTCTTTCCCTAGTTCAGTTGAGCACAAAAGCTTAAACCACTTTTATGTACAAATCAGGTCAGAATAATTGCCGTCCTCTAATTAAGTGTCAGCAACACACATTCTTGTCTGCACGCAATCTTGTGTCAGTCAAGCAACTTCACTACTCCCAATACCACTGCTGACACTGACGTCCTGTATTCACATCTTTCCTGGAGGTTCATTTTCGAAACGACTTGTCATGTGTCAAAATATGTGACATAAACCATTGCACATCCACGCGTCATGTGCCCGTAATCTTATTTTCTGGCTTTCGTGCATGGTAACTGCTCTGCAAAGAGTTTATTTCCGATGGCCGACTGAGTAACTAAACCAAACTGCACAGCCCTACTCCCGGGAGTCGACCTTTGGCGTCGGTGTGTCGAAGTCATTTTTGAAAGCCATTTTCAACAACAGTGCCATGGCGTCACCCTGCAGTTCTCGTTCCCAAGAGTCATATCCGTCCGTTCTGGACATTTCTCGCTTCGTGTAGATATCCCAGAGTCCGTACACAGTGGTCTTGCCGACGTGCAGAAAGTCATCGCGGTCGGTCGACGAAAGAAAACCGTCCAACTGCTTGATCAAGCGACGTGCGAGTTCAAAGATGGTAAGAGTTCCGAAGATGTCCTTGTACCGGACCAGGAACGTCATCGAGTATCCAACCGAGTCCTTGGCACGAATAACATCGGCAGCAGAGCACAGCTCCATCCTGATGCTGGCGTGGAGTACAACGCGAATAATGCAGTCCAGCTTCCGCGACCAGGACAAGATATTATCATTCTCCGAGTGGCAAAGATGTTCAACCAAGAAACAAGCGGATGCGAGAATCCAGTCGTAATTGAGAAGTACCGGTACGTAAACTGTAACTACTTGACAGTTGTCGAGCAGCAGTCGAATAAAGTCTGCTGCGAGTAAGCAACATTTGGAAGCAGGTGTCAGCGACTGCAAAACTTTTCGTCCGATCTCCCTGTACACGTAGTAGTCTTCTTCGACGTCATGTTTCTCTTTTTGCAGCATGGAATACAGCATCAAAGTGAAGCCGGTACAAAAAGGTTCTTTTTTTAACCGTTTGCACTGAAGATATAGTTGACGTCTGATACATGCTCTCATGCCCCGTTGCTGCAACTGGCGTACAGCAGACTGGTACAGTCCTTTCATAGTCTGGCGCAAATTCCGCAAGTCATCTGTCAAAGATTTACGCTTCTGTTTTTCTTCTTCTGTGTGTCTGAAATCTAAAAATCTAGCTCGCCAGATTTTTATTTCTTCCGGTATGTTGTGAATCTCCGATAAATTGCACATTACTTTAGCATACGACTCTTGCAACAGGTTTGCCATTTCTGCCACTGAATCTCCGTTGATGGAACTGCAGTCTCTGTCATCATCGTTATTAGCGTTGTTATTAACCTCTAACATCCAGGTACTTTTGCAGTGTGACAAATATGCAACGGTTTCTAGCATTAACTTCGAGTGCCGATATAGCCTTCCCAGAACCCGCTTGGATTCATAGCTTTCGCAGTGATCGCTTTTCTCCATGAAATCTGGCGCTTTTTTCGTCGTCAGATTTATCGGCCACTTGGGAACGACCCCTGTTTTTGGAGCATCGAACATTTTTGCCGAAAGATCAGCGACTTGTAAGCATTTGCTCGAAGCGATGCCCTCCTCGTCGGCGATTGCCAGGTGCTGTCGAGATATTCTACCCTTGTCGTCATTCTCAACAATGAACTTCAGATGCTGAATGATGTCCGATTCCGTTATCGGTCTGTCCAGGCAAACTCCTGCGGCAGATGGAAAGTGCATCGGCTCCTCGTTGTCTTTCTTCAAAATGAGTTCTTCGTGCCACGTGACAAAGTACAGATCTCCGTCCAGATCGGAACCTGCCATCTCGTTCGGATGAGGACGTTTGCCCTGTCATGCAACAAATGAACAGTGTGCGTCCTACCTAATTAAATGGTCAGAGTAAGATTGAAAATGTGGGGAATCTTTGCTTTCCTCCGGCTTCCTCTTTCTTCCCCTCCTTTCCTTTCCCTCCCCTTTTTCATTTTCTTTTTTTTTCTATCTTCTGTCCCCTTTTTCTTAGAAATAAGCACGCTTAAACACAGCTAGGGGGTTGGAAGAGCAAACTCTCCCATGCAGCGAGATCTGCGAAAGCTCCAGTAGAAATCGAATTTGGTGCACTTTAATCTTGATATCTGACATCCATTAGCAACAATTTTACTTGAATGAAAGTATAAGGTCGGAGAACGCAGTGCTCCCATGTTTTCCCTTAAAATGCCTACAAAGCGACATAACTGAAATGAACTGGACTAAACTAACTAAACTAAAATGACAACGTCTCAGTTCAGTTCAATTCAGTTATGTCGTTCTGTACGCACCTTTACTTTGACCATTAGTAACATGCGCTGGTCCTACCAACTTTTTAACATCTAATGACAAACAACAATCGTTAAAAAGAGTTAGTTAAACAGTAGCGGTTGCCGAAACGTCAACAAATATGTAACTAAAGGTTTTAATTTGCAGTGTCATGTTAACGACAGCTCAGTCGAACATGCAAATTTCGTCAACGGCAGATGACTGAAAATATACGATCGTTTCTCAAGTACTGCCTTTCTGCAAGCTGATAAGCTAAGGCTTGGGGCTTTAGTGGAAAAAGGAATAAAATAAGCAGGTTGCAGCTACAAACACCCAACAGGCAGAAATTCACACTATACCTTCTGAGGAAAGACAATGACGTCATGCAAATGTTCCAAGCCAGGTACGGCGACTGCTTGGAGTTTCCTGACATCTCCCGGATGTAACGCCGGCATCTTTGATACCATAACTGGACCTACAATAACACGAGAGTACAAGCTACATTCACACTGACGACAACAGACGGCAATAATACTCACTGCGACTGCGGTCCGAGTTCAGCAAGCGCTGATATATTAGCGTGTAGCAAAAGCAAAATCAGTAAAAAAAGGTTAAAAGGACGCGCAGTACATCTACCTTAGACCTAAGTAGCGTCACCTGTCATATGAGATAACAGTGTTACCTGTCACCTGCAGTCTCGTGACAAAAGGGTACGACTATCCCCTCCCTTAAATTTTACTTGTTAGTCCGCCCGGAAACGATAGTTTTCGGGAGGACTTAAGTTTTACTGCGGATGTTTTTTTTATTTCAACGCGAAATCTCAGAAACGCGTCAACCGATCTGCGCGAAATTTTGCACGGTGGTCACTACTAGGCCGAATTTTATAATGCCGGTCCAAAATTTCAAAGGTCCCTCCCCCTAAAAATTTTAGGGGCCAAAAACATGCCAAATTTGGCGCAATTTCGGACGACTTCGAAGTTCGGCGGTGAATATCTTTAAACGGATGAAGATATTTAAAATCGAATCAATATTTTTATCTACCGCGATTCCTCCCGCGTTAGACGAAACAAGTTCGGTAAAGTTTGGTCCAATTACTTTAGATATCTCGACGTGGAATCATACCCACCCAAATCGACTTTTTCGGAAGACCATATTTCGGCCCCTAAGGTGTGCTGCGCCCCAAAATTTTTACACGCGCTAGAGAATGACGAAGTTACTAGCGCATTCCCCACCGGGGACGGGGCCCTTTTAAAAATTTTTTTTAAATGGGGGTCAAAAATTGGCTTAAAATGTAATAAAGGAGCGCTTATAACTTCTGAGTTAGGGAGTGTAGCCCGACGAAATTTTGGCACTTGGCGTGCCTCTAGATTGGGATGG
>Ga0209671_1004369_pt1 | contig 13996 bp, 9 predicted proteins | sample WorMetHERISLAND2_2_FD_187401 | JGI IMG/M metagenome (GOLD analysis project Ga0209671, IMG submission 187401) | Marine gutless worms symbiont microbial communities from Max Planck institute for Marine Microbiology, Germany - Olavius geniculatus... | ecosystem: Host-associated > Annelida >... | reverse complement strand
CCCCATAGGCGCCATTGTAATTTTTTCGATTTTTGCGAATAAATACGTTAAATATTAATTTCAAATTTTTTAACCCCTAAAAGGCACATCCTTGCGCGAGACCGCGTCGTTTGAGCCATTGCAAGCAAAAATCCGCTGAAGGGTCTGACCTGTAGGTGAGTTTCTAAAAAAAAGGTATATGGCTACAAAAATTTTTGCGTATATTTCACCCATTTGCCGGGAAGCCCCCTTGTAGGGATTTACATGAAATTTTGCATGAGGGGTCATCTCGCCGACGTAATCAACCGTGTCAAATTTTATCTCAATCAGATCAGGGGTTTTGATTCTGTGAGGGGTCGAATTTTTGGCTTTCCCATAAGAAAGAGAAGTCGCCGTTAACACAGGGCTTGAACTACCGTTCAGCCTGTGATACAGCGACTTATTGGCCAAAAATCGCAAATTTTGCTCACCCCCCTCTTATTTAGCGCCCTCGTTCAGGTGACGCCCTTCGAATTTATGGAAAAGCTTTACGGTTCCTGAAACTAGAGTCGTCCAGGCAGACGACGGTGAAGATTTGGTGATCCTAGCTTGCACCGTTTTTGACTGATCCACCCGTGTGACGGACGGACGGACCGACGGACGGACGCAATGTCAACGGAATGGATCCGTCTTCTTCGTCGTCCCGTAGACATAAGCCAGCTATCACGGCACACTGTGCTGCAGCCTGTACATCGCATATCTTTGGACACGGAGGTAATCGACAAGTGTTGAGAAGAAACGCTGTAATTATCTCACTGACATCACACATTCGTCCGCCATGATTGAAACTGCTGGTATTTCTTTTCGCTGCTGACGCTGCGATAGGTAAAATCCAAATCATCGCATACGCTATTGATTTGTAGCAGAAACCGAATACCGGGACCCGGTTCCAAAATTACCTGGATCTATATCAGGATAACTATGCCCGTTTTGCACTAAATCCTGACAAACCGACAAAAATTGCACTTCTTGCGACCTTCGTAAAGTTTGTGGTATAATTTTCTGCTGCAAGGGAGTTTCAACTTCAGCCATTTTCGGTGATATACCTATAAAAATTTGATATCATAAGGCCTACAATATTTATAAACGTTTTATGCGGAAAACCTAACTTTGAGAAATATATTGATAATTGGGTAGTCTACCTGTCATTCAAATGTCATTGCTCAAACGCAATTGCATCAGTCTACACAGCACGCGCAGTGTTGGTGTTGCGTAAGTAAACATGAGCGCCTGACTACGCCTCCTATATACCTAATGAATGCAATCGATTGGGTTCCGATGCAATTTACGAACGATGCAGTAACAACGAATGCACAAATGTGAAAATATTCTATTAAAGCACCAGTCACGTATAGCTGAGTAGTTAGAACAATATTCACAAAATCATGTTAAACTCTTTAAGATATAGGCCTAGCCTAGCTTCTGAAGTTCCGACTCCAGATGGAAAATAAAATGCTACTCTTGATGACGGAGTAATTTTAGTCAGTGTTGGACGCAAAGCGCGAGACACACAACACAGGAAAATGTTTACAGCTACATGCAATGGCGTCGTAGCAAGAAGGGGACAGAAAAAAATGTCCGCCCTAAAAGTTTGAACTGTCGGAAAATTGTCACCCAAAGACGCAACAGTTGGGACTAAGCCCTTCATTTCTGAGAATTTATTGGCCAAAACCAACACTTTAGGCACGCACAATCTCTTCTGTCGGAAATGTCCAGCTGTGTGTAAGAATTCTGTAGGAAATTTACATACTCTGACTGAAAATTGCAACTTTAAACTGCGACAATGCATGCTGTGTATGTAAAAGTAGGCCTACTCTGTGTGCGTCTTTCTGCCTTACTTCTGCGAAACACGCAGCGCGTATTGTAACAGGCCCACGTGTAAATTGGACAAACATTTATTGTGTCAGGCGCATTCGCTGAGTCAGCATACAGCACTTTCCACGCCACACAGACGCTTTCAATTAGGATGAGCCCTTTCAAATTTCAGGGAAAAGCGATGCGGATCCTGAAACTGGAATTTTTATGACAGCCATAGTAAAGATTTCGTGATCTCAAGTTGCGTCGTTTTGACACAATTCAGCAGTGTGACAGACAGGCGGACAGACAGACGCCTCTACCATAGCTGTCGCGAGTAAAAAAGAAAAAGTGTATAGAATGGGGAGCGAGAATACAGGCCTAAGTCATTTACCTACATGCCTGTAAAACTGTATCTAAACGACATGCGTTTGATCGTTAAATACAATGCGTATGTATGTCATTGGCCTAAGTTCTGCAGTAAGTCCTGTCAGCCACGCCGTCCGTGTAATGGCGTCGGTAATACTGTGTTAGGTTTAGAAGCCCTGATCGAGAGCTTCCATTACAAGCAGGTCTCGTGGCGCTAAATACATCATTACTAATAGAACCATCAGTAGTTGTCATCATCATTCGGCTGTTTATCTTATCATCTATGCTGCTCCGCCTTATCACAGTAGTCTCCAGCGTGGCCACGCCCCTTCTTTCCCGTGACGTCACCATAACGTTACGACCACGGCGACGCTTCTCGGCCGTTGCCATGGTTACCGCATCAGCAGCAGCAGTGGTTGCTGGGGGCTTGTGCTCTGCAGGAGTAATGCGCGACTGACAGCAGTGTATTAGAATGACGAACGACGTAATTGCCCCGATGAGGAAAGAAACGACGCCCACCAATAGCACGTGGTAGTATCGAATACTGTCGCTGGTATCGAATGCCGGCGAGTGAGTATTCAGCCCAGCATTCGTTTCGTTGGTCACGTGACAGTCGACACGTGACCCGAGGGCGGGGTCGTAACCTTGACATAGCAGCTGAAGGTCAATGCCTCGTGGCGTGCAGTTGCGTTGCCCAGTCTGCCTGCACGACTCCGCCCAGTCACGATAGCCCAAACTGTCGCCTGAAAATAGCCCAACAAATCACTGTCAGAGTTTTGTTCATGCTCGCAGCACTGCTACAGTAATGTGCATATTTAGCTGCCTGAACATATTGTACAGGGTGTGCCAAAAAATGACCCAACTTGTTTTTTGTCCGAACTGCGTCAAATCTCCACCAAATTTGATAATTTTTGGCACACATATGGTCAAGACGATAGAATTATGTAAAACATACTCAATCTCCACCTTACGTAATTTATGTTAGCGCACTACCGTGTAAAACGCAGATGCTCCAAATTGTTACATTACGCAGTGATTATCAGTATCAGATTGCTCACTTGTGCATTATCAATTCCACAAAGAACACCATGGGATTTAATAATTTTGAGGTATTAAAAACTTTACGCTGAAAACAGTAGACAACAAATAACTGATTGATGAGCTTAAAACACATTTTATCCAAGAATGAGTGCTGTGCATTTTGATCAGTTGATCATTAATGCCACTGACAGCCGTGGCATCACGTCAGTGGCGTCATTTCAGTAAATTATTAGGGTCTCAGTGATCCTTTGGTCTAGGTCTGCGTAACGTATTGTTTCTGCAGCAGTAACACTTTCAAAGGTGCGATTTACAGGGGAAAAACTAAAATCGTAAATCCTTGGGGTCTGTAAACCATTCTAGCCCCCCTTTGAAATGACGCCCCTGCATCACGTCTAAGCCACTGTGTACACTTTGGACATAAATTCTGATAATTTGGAAGCAAGTTGTTACAAAAACTTATGATTCTGTTGAATGAATCAGATTTTGGTTTATTGTGTGCTTGATAAGTCATGAGAACTTTTACGGAGACAACAGCTGAGCATTATGCAACAATTTGGAGCATCTGCGTTTTACACGGTAATGCGTTGACATAAAAAGGTGAGGTGGAAAGTGTGTAAACCTACCTTACATATTTCTATCGTTTTTGGCTATCTGTTTGCCAAAAATTATCAAATTTGGTGGAGATTTTACGAAGTTCTGACAAAACAAGTTGGGTCATTTTTTGGCACACCATGTATAGTTTGCAAATAGGACATTTACTTATTTTTACACAGACCATGATTTTTTGCTTCAGGTTGAAAGCCGGTACGGATCTCAGACAGGCAGCCAGGGGCTTCACCTTTTTAGCGCCAAAAAACAACTTTTCCCACAAGTCACACCAATCTTTCCGCTTCTCTTTCTTTCTCTCTCACTTCCTCCCTTTTCCATCGGCATTTCTGAAAAATGCTCTGAGCACCCAAGCAAGTTTTTGGGCTTAGCGATTGTTGCAAACGCATTTTTTTTGCATTTTGGGCTCTAAAAACTGCATCTCACTGCAACACTTTTAGTCATGTGTATGCAGCGCATATGGTTTTTGTGTTAATTTGAGAATTTAAAATTCTCTCCCTTCCACTGTTTAATTTTTTTCCAATTTTGTCTAGAAAACATCCTTCTTTCATTTGCCAACGGAATTGACGCTCCTCTAGCCAGACAGACAGACAGACGTACTGACGGACGAACAAGATGCGTAATGCGAGTAATTAATACCGTGACAGCCTGGCTTGACGCAGCTGATCTGCTGTGAATCCACTCCACGACACGGCAGCGTGTAGTATTTGCCTGGTGGTGTGGCCAGGCAGTGTCGTCTACGCCAGCGTCGACCCGCTGATTGACAGCTAACCGCTGAGCACGGACCGTAGTCACTCCAGCATGACCACGAGCCCTAAACAACAACGACAAAGATTCAACGCTTCTTTCACGTAACAGGGAAAAGGCTTGGTAGTTGGTAGCATAGCGCTAGGCGTTCGATGTCCTGCCGGTTGACGTGCTGTTACTTAAGTAAGTAGGTAAGTAAGTAAGTAGGTGCATATTTAAAGTGCACAATGTTAGACAGTGACCGAATCTGTCGCTACCAGGAAGGCTAAAGCGTAGGCGGCAAGAGACAAAGCGAGCGGGGACAACCGCCTGCAGTAAACAGACGGATAGCATACATACAGTGACTGGCGTTGAGGTCATTATTAAAAATTTTTCCCCGAACTTCGTAAAATATTGCCCGAGGTCAAAGACCGAGGGCAACATTTTACAAACTGAGAGAAAAAAATTCAATAATGATCAACGACGCCAGTTGTTATTTGTTTTGTTATACCTCAAAGCAAAATTTTTGTCCCTGAAGAGCATGCACTACTGATTCAGATTCAGTGACTAGTGCGTATTTGTGAACGTCGCGCGACGCGATTTAGACTGGTAATCGCGTGCAAGTATTTTGCGTTGAGGTATAACAATTAGACCTAGTGCCTGGCAGGACAAACAGATAGACAGACAGACAGTTACACCCCGTTTACACGATCAAGCTATCATCAAGCAAACATCGAGCAATTATATGTTAGCTGGACGATAAAGCTGTTAGCTGGACGAGCTAGCTCATCTAGCTAACATATATAATTGCTAGATGTTTGCTCGATCGTGTAAACGGGGTATTAGACAGACAGTTACCTGGCAGGAGTATGTGTTGCAGTCGGCCAGTTGCTGCGAATATCCTTCACATTCACGTCCTGTGCCACTTGCGGCCGGTGAGTCACAAACACGATGTCTGGTGCGAGTACCTCCGCCGCATAGAGCACTGCATTCTGTCCATGGCGTCCAATCAGACCATGATCCATTGACATCTACCACTCCCAGGCCATTTCCTACACACAGCATAACTCAAAATCTCTAAGAGCTACGGAACATCATCTGATATTAGAGATCACTCAGCGTTACTTGCCACTCGGCAAACAGGCAAACACGTTCCGTCTTAACCCCAACCAGACTGGCCGGTAAGCCTACTCGATTTACCAACCCCGCAAGAATGGAAGGCTAAGTTGACTAAGGGTGACGGGTGACTAGCTTATTAGTGGTGGGTGACGTCATAAAGTTCCGAACCAAAAGCAGAAATAAATGACAATTAATGTCTACTTGTCTACTTTCTGTAACCTGGCCGCCAGCGACCAAACAATATTCTAAATGAGTAGGCCTACTCGATTCCAAACAGTATTTACTCAAGTCCAATTTTACACGCAAGTAACTCGAGTACTCGAGTACTTGGCCCAGCTCTACGAGAGAGAGACAAGCCGAAATAGAAGTAGACATACTTGCAGCGCTACAGTGAACGTCCGTCGTCGAAGTACTGCAATGTCTGCGTGCCGTGCGTATCTGTGGCTTCCGAAGTCTGGTCGGATCATCGACGTTAGCTTTGCACACGCAGCGGAACCGCTCCGTTACGTAATGTCCGCCGACCACGTCACGTGACGATTTACTGTTGTTGTGCTTGTTGTTGTTTACACGTAGCCAAGGCGACCACTCGCTCAGCGTACGCTGCTCTGTACACGTCGAATACAGGCTGCTGCACGATAAAGTTTAAAATTGCCAAAAATGCGTTGTTTCTGGCACTTTCAGACACATTTATCAGTAAAGTATTTCTTTGATTGTTTGTCATTTTAATTATTTGATAAGTTTAATACTAACGGGCACGATAAACAACAATACTTTGACATTATACGATCAGACAAAGAGACAGACGTAAAGAGACCTTGACAGGGCAAAGTGTTACAAGCTGTCCACTGCTGGTCGTTACCAACACACTGAGATGATGAACAAGATCGACTTTTAGACCGGAATCCATTGCCACAGCGAGCACTGCACTGTGTCCAAGCAGACCAACTTGACCATTCGCTGGACTCCACCTCTATACACCCGCACACAACGCCCTATACACTTTAGGCTAGGATAACAAAACATATCGGGTGAATATCATGTGGCGAGTGCGGAGCACAAACACAGAACGGGGGTCTAGAGGCTGAGCACCAGTAAGGTAGAGACAAAGCTTTTGATGAAGAGTCAGGGTCAGGAGTTGAAGACCCCTGAAGCTAAACACCCTTCAGCTTTTAAATTCCCAACGGAAGCAGCAAATTTGCCTCTTCTCTATATTTTGCAAACTCTAAACGTGACCGGCCCATAACTTGCTGGCTGGTGTGCGTTGTTTTACAGCGAGGCATTAATAAGCTAAGGCAATTGTGGGCATCGAACACTATGAGTGTAAAAGAAAACGTAGAAGGTGAAACCTGAATGCTGAGGCTGAGGACAGGAAGTGATGTGCAGACGACCGATTGGTGAACATTTGCCGAGTGACTCGTCCCAACCACAGTACGGGTCGCCGGCAGACAGACACGTACTAATACACAGACAGATATGAGTCAGTAAAAACCAGTAAGTAAACTTTGTATAACAGTCATGTAGGCAAGAATATGGCGCACAATGTGAGGCCCAATTGTGACTTGGCTGGGGCACTAAAACGGCTTACCAGGAGGGTTATAAACACTGGCGTATGGAGCATGTCCAGTTCGCGAAAATATTCAGAATAAAGTCCCGATTTTGACGGGAGCTTTTGTCGAGCTTTGGCTCGGGACCTCATTGCACTTCATCCCGGGATATAATGGGGACTCCGTCGCCCAATTTTGTCTCCACTTAGCAAATTCCCGTTTCCGCTCCTGTAAGTCTGAACTGGCCAGAGAAAAGGTGTTTACTGCTAAGCTAGTTAAACACAGTGGCCCGAAGGGCCAATGTATAATTTCGTGAACAAAAACACACGACCATTTGCTTACTACTACTACCACTATTACTTACAGTTTTGTGTGAAAGCGCTGACATCTTTGTGTGGTAATACGGTAGACTCGCTCAGATGTTCCCAGGTAGATTACACCCTGCAGGCACACGCAACAGTCAAACACTACTAACAGCGGTAGATAATCTCAGTTTCTTTGTTATTCGGCCGCCGAAATGCTGAATACGAATGTTAACAACAAGAAATCAAGCTGTCGCGAGGTAAGTCCGAACGCACAGCCTACGTCCGACTTTCGGTCGCGGTGAAAAAGCGATTTCCCAGATTAACTATAATTCCATACACGCTATGTTAATGCTGCTATCAAACGCTACAGTGATTTGTTGCCCATAAATGATGAAACCAAGCTAAAACTTTGCGTTAAAATTGCGGCCAAATCGCTGCATATAGGTCTAATGCTGTGGATTTTATTTTGTGACGCATTTACTCTAGTACGGACTTACGATTCTGTTTCTAGTTTTCATCACCAATCGCCAGCACTGTAGGAGATTCTATAGAAAACTTGTCGTAGGCCTATTTGTAAGCTAAATGTCAACCTGTTTAGAATCAAGCTGAATTGATCTCGGCGTCGTACGACCTTTACCGTGGACGCAGCCCAGGTCAAGAACTTCAACAAGGCACGATCTTGTGCTGCCACCTAGCGGCACAGAGTACTTGAACACGTAACCTTCCAGTGCCGTCACGAATATCACCGGGGTCAAGGTCGATGGGGTCAAGGTCGAGACGGTTGAGTTGTGGGTCACGTGGTCGACGACTATGTGTGTGAACCTGTACAGTGTAAATAGTGGCCAAACGCTATTAGCGAAAAGGATATTTTCAGACTTTAAATGCATTTATCTGTTTATTCTTGATTCATTAATTCAACTCAGACGACGGGAAGTCATATGCACCAACAACGATACACGAAACACAGAGATTAAAGCAGTGAAAATTTGCAAACATCCATTTGAACACTCGAATTTTCAGACCGTTAGTTTGCCTGCGTATTAGCCTAACCTAGGCCTTCACGTGCATTTAAACCTATAGTCACGCAAGTGCGCTGCGTTTCTGCGCTGTGCATATCCTAATTATGTAAACATGAACGTGCGCCATTAGGCCTTACAAGACGCACTGGTAAACAGTATTCTGCGATCAGCCAGTGTGCCATTTTGATGCCTTTGGTTAAGGAATAAGGACTAAAAATGGCGTAGCACTATCTCTCATCGACTCTATGCACCATCGGCGACGATCTTAACTGTGCTCCAAAATTAGCGATAACTTTCGTTTCATACATAGGCCTATATATTCCGTCTTGCTGTTCATGGATTTCAACGAAATATCAAGCAATGCACTATCTCACCATTATTTACCGCTGCAACTATTATGACCACGCTACTTTAGCAAAACTGAGAGAGGTTATCATCGTAACACCGAAATTTCGCTGGGAAAAGTGACCAGGCTATAGCTTGCCCTCGCGGTATAATAAACAGTGCATATAAGCCAGTGATGTATTTAAATAAGTAGACCTATGCCTACCGTTGTTGTTCGACGACAATCAGTGGATCTTTGTGCACTGGCTGAACGGCCATGTCCATCATCTGGTACTTCTGTGCGTCAACTAACCGTCTTTGTTCGACGCTTTTGTCTGAACATAAACACTAAGACCATTAAGATAGCGTCACATAATGCCTATTTCTTTAGAATTTTTAATAAAGGCCGGTCCTGTGAGCGAAGTGGGATAGTACTTTTAGGGGTCACAAATTCACCCTTCACTTTACTTTCTCCCCTACGGTCCTATACTTGTCATCTTTTCAGGGAAACGATGCAGCGCAAAAAAAAAACGTAAGTTCGCGATCCGAGATGAAGACGATAATCGTCGAGCTGGCTTCTCGAACGTTTGCAATATTGTAATATTGTAATAATTTAAACGACGAGACAGCCAGTTTATCAAGCCAGCTCGTCGAGTGCTTATCAAGCACTTGTCTAACGCACGAAGAGCGGTCATCAGACTAGCTTAATCATGTAAACGGGTATAACTAATTTCGTAGATATGAACAAGTTGATAGGACCCTTCGTAGCCTAAACGGGGTATTGCCGTGCACCGTAGCGACACCGTAAAGTTAGAGTTAGAGTTAATATATATGAGTATTTCGCAAAAATGCAGACAATTAAAAAAATGACTAGTAATGTTACTGACCTGACTGACTGGCTGAACCCAAAGTTTGACAGTCGACCTGGTTGTTGTTAGTAACTCGTGTCCAGGCGGACTTTGCGTTTAGCTGCGACTTGAACGGACCGCGAAATACTGAGTCAGAATACTACCACACTTATACTGCTACTGCTATTACTACTACTACTACTACTACTACTAGAAAGCCGGGCCGTTAAATACTGAGTCAATAGCTGTCAGGTTGTAGACACAGACCGCTGAGCCGTAGATGCTCGTACTACAACGACACAGAAACAAATCCTCATCATCATAATCAGCAGCAGCAGCCGTAGTATACGCTGTAGCTACCCAGTAACTCATAACGTCGTCAGACGGAACTGCAGCAGCAGCTAGGAAGTCACGAAATGCTTTGCTGCTGCAGGTCCGAGGCTGTGGAACAAGCTTCCAGCTCATCTGAGACAAACTGACATTAGCTTTGAACAGTTTAAGCGGCGGGTGCTAAAGACATTCGGTTCGGGTACTAAGATGGCGGCGCAATATTGTTGATTGTTAATCTGCGTCTTCAATCTATCTTACATACTTACTTACTTACAAAATATCGATGTGTGCCAATATAGTGCCTAGTGACTGACGACTTAACATTTGGTCGTCCGTCGTAGTTTTTGAGCGTCTCAGGCGCTGAAAACAAACTAGGCCTTGTCATATTTATCGGCCGTGAGACGGCCGAGTTTAAAAACCACGGGCAGGGGGCAGGGAGGCAGTCGCCACCCCCCCTTAGAATCGGGCGAAACGCCGTAAAAATTCGGGCAAAAACAGAAAAAAAATTAAAAATACAGGACAAAAAGCACAAAAAAATGTCCAACGAGTTTTCCAGAGTCGCTGCAAACTGCACAACAATTTCCTTATTGTCAAATTTAAGGTTTCCGATTGCAGGACTCTTTGAACATACATAGGAGATCGAAACTCATGCCATTAAAATCTATGTTTTATGCTAAAATTTTCATACGCATGTTGTGTTGATCTATCTTCATTCTTCAGCCATTTTGTCGCAATTCACTACTAGAGTGTGCGGCGCAGCGGAAAAATCATTATGGGCCTAAAACTTCCTATATCAAATTTTTGGGGTCTCGTAAACCTTCCCGAGGGCTTTTTAAAAGTATCAAAATATGTGGACCAAAGTTCATCAGTTTCGAAATAATGAGGGTTTTCCGTTTTTTGCCCCCATATCGAAAAGAATTTTTTTCACCCATATCGCGGTTTGGCTCAGAAAAGCGCGCTTTTTTCAGCGCGTGATGCCCCAGATTTTTGGTGGTTGGCGTTAAAGCCCTCCTATTCGACTCCGATCACGCTGAGTGTAGTAATAGTCATACTATAGTAGGCCTAGTCCGGCACTCACGCTGAAGTGGTGAAGACGGCGTATATCAGATTGCGATCACGGTCATAATGCGTGCTTTGTAACTCGTCAAAGTAGAACGGATAGTTTCCACTTCGTGAACAGTTAAGTCGAGCTTTCTGGAACGTTGTCCAGTTGTCTTCTAGCAAAAACCTTCCTCCAACGTCGTTCTGCCACGTACACCATATTTATTATACTACTGTGTTGCCTAGTTTAAAAGTTAAAAACATGTCAAACCAGTCCGCCATAATTATTGTCCGGTCGTCCGCAACCTTAGATTTAAAGGCCGACTACAGTGAAAAATGACCTTTGTGAGTTTAATGTATTTTCAGACAGTATATCTCTACTAAAGACTACATGCACAGTACCAGCGCAAAATGTTTGATAATAAGTGTGTAGTTAATTTTTAACCGGAACCAACTGGGAACCAGCTACAAAGAATTTTGTGACGTCACGTGACCACAAAAGATCAAACTTGTGACCCCATTATCTTTGAGGCGCCATATCTTTATAACGGTTGCAAGATAGACGCATGGTCACTATGGACCTTTTATATTAAAGCGCTGGTGACGAATCGAATGGTCTCGTAACGGACAATGTTTATTGTTTAGTTAAAATAATAGAAAAGGATGAAAGGATCATTGCTGCTGTACAATTTGAAATTAAACTGTTTGATTTTTTTTCTACCAGTCTAGATAGCTCACTGATTATATTTCTACGGACATATACTGTAAACTGTCGAAATGCATTGGACAGACTCCATGTTCGTATGAACATCATCTTGTGTAAATAAGCATTTCTTGAAGTACGAATTCAAAGTGGACGCCTTCTAATGACCAAATGCATTTTAAAACAAGTAAATATTTTGCACAAAAATGCATTATTTTGCATAAAAATTTCAAACAGTTTTGCGGGGGCACAGCCCCTCCCCAGACCGTACCCCATACCCCGTTGACCCCTATTCCAAATTTCTGGATCCTCCACTCGTGCTAATAATTAATTACATCGCCAAATTTACTGAACACAAGAAAATCTAGACGCGATCGTAAACAGTAACGGTCAACAGTAGAAATTGAACGGTTAACTTAACGGTAAACCGCCCGGACGAAAATGCGCAATTCAGAAAAGAAAATAGATTTCCACCAAGATCTAAGGAAACTTGAGACTTATATCACATATATCACACCACACAATCTCATAGAAATTCGCGTATACACATTTCATAATAATTCAGTTGACAACTACTGAAGTAGACCTATAATCAGCTGCTGATTCGATAACGTTTATCAGTTTGCCTTGACAGAGCTAATAAATAAGTTATAACAATCACAATGGTCGCATAGGTTGGCTAGAGCATTATGTACATCATTATGTACATGTAGTAGGCTAAGTAAAATAAATATACCGACCTTACAGATGCGTGCGACTCGTGACAAGACGCGCTGTTCAAATCACAAACAATAACCAAACCATTTACAGCAACAATCAGAAACAACAGACATTTTAAGAGGCTGGGTACGCATTTCCTAATTATAAGTTGCAAGGTCACTTCCTCTGATGCGATATATTACAACTGCCCAAAATTGCCATTTTGCCACTCAATTCCTCCGAAGTGGACGTTTTAAGCTTAAAAATTTGCATTTTTAAAAGAAAATTCTTTTCACCAAAAACGAATTTTCGATAGCCCAAATTTAGGAGGGAGATTTATCTCTCGCTCCCGGGTTATCGCGCCGGTGACGAAGCCATTGGCGACCCATTTCGTTATTGGCAGGAATAGTCTAGCAGTAGCGGGTGTAGGCTATCTATTAGAACGCTTACGAGAAGCATCACTTATTTATGTAGCCTGTTTTATAATTACACGTAAGCCATGCTGCATGCCAATGCACCATTATGCTGGTACAATTCGTTTGACCACAGTCTAGCTCATCAATATAGATGACTTACAAACTGGTCCAGTTGTTAAGTAGTTGTGTCTAATTAACCCAGTTCTCCGACGCCAGATCAGCTTACTAACTGGATGGGTGACTGTCTGCGGACAACTAAACTATCTCGCTATCTAACCAGTTGCCAACGTCAACTCAGCCTTCCATCCGTCCGGGGTAGTTAAATCGAGTACCGGTTTGCCTAGCTGAGGTTAAGGCAAAGCACGTTTACCTGCGTTGGGCGGCAAACTGGGATCCGATTATGGCAGGTGACGCTCCGTAGTTCTGAGATGGGTTTACGCGAATAGCTATACAGCATACACACACCCTGAACTTTTTGGCGCAAGTAGTCTACAGGGTGCGGCCAAAAAAGTGGGCCCCTAAAGTTTTTCGCTGTTTCCTCAGCAACGTTTGCAATTTTAATTTGAAATTTTACGGATTTATTTACTAAAACATTCTACATCTAAGTGCAATGTAAAAATGTGATTCTGCTGAAAACGACGAAGTTACAGACGTTTTTAAAACACGACCGCCTACCGATTTTTCAGCATTCAAAAATGTTACGGTTACGACACCAGTTTAATAACATCGTTGAAACAACGCAGTTAAATAATGATCAGATGCCAGAATTCCATTGTCACTGGGAATGTTCAAAGTGTTTACTACCCTCCAAGCTACAACACCAGCCTCCAGTCGCCTTAGGCTATTTGAGAAATCTTTCACAGCCCTGTCGATTGGTCCCTGTGGCAGGTTGTCCCAGGTAACCTGAAGCGCTTCCTTGAGTTCGGCGCTTGTTTTCAGCTTTGTTTTAAGCTTGCGGTAAGCCTCCAACATTGCACCCCATACGAGGTAGTCCATTGGCGAATTTAGAGGCTATTGGTATTTTATGATGATATCTGGACAGCTGGCCCGCAGCCATTTCTGTGCGCTGTGCGGCGTTGTGCGCTGTGTGTGCT
>Ga0209671_1004368_pt1 | contig 13996 bp, 5 predicted proteins | sample WorMetHERISLAND2_2_FD_187401 | JGI IMG/M metagenome (GOLD analysis project Ga0209671, IMG submission 187401) | Marine gutless worms symbiont microbial communities from Max Planck institute for Marine Microbiology, Germany - Olavius geniculatus... | ecosystem: Host-associated > Annelida >... | reverse complement strand
GTAGGTGAAACCTATGTTATTTGTGCCTATTGCTTTTATTACTTTTCATTAATTCACAGTAGAGTGCGACAAACTGCGGCCTACTAAACTTCAAGCCAAAAGTATTTCAGTTTCAGGGGGCTTCGCCTCCTGACCCCCTGACCAGGAGCTCTGCCCCTGGACCCCGCTGGGGGAACAGCCCTCAGACCCCATTTCCTGCCCATAGAACTTACACCCCCTAACTTAAATCTGAGGTCCCAAATAAATAATTTTGCGTAACTCTCTGAATCCATAACCGAACCACGGCTGCTGTCTGCTCGATTCGAAACGAACTTACGCTGAACTGAAGCACAGCGAAATGCAAGCCGGAAGATTCGCCAGACGAATAATGCGAAAGCTTCTTTATTCAGGCATTTTAGTGAATCAGATAAATTCAGAAAGTCACAAAAAACACACGGGTTTTTGCGTCGAGTGTCGCCAACTTCTCGCGAATAAGCTAAGCTTTCACTTTTCGTCTCACAAGGCGTCTTTGACTGACATGCGCTGAAGGAATTTTCGGTCATGTTGTCATTTTCGAGCGTTATTAACTTCTAATCTAGCCCTTAAGACTCACTTGCTTCCCAACTGACCTCGACACTGTAATGCACTATTGGCCTCACTGCGTATAGATATGGCACTATATAACACTGTTTATTACGATTACTAGCGCTATCATGACATACCTACCACATCCCGCAGTGCTTCTGTCCAGAACCAGAAGTCTTTTACCAACAGACACACACTTTACACAAATCCAATAGCAACGCGTTTGCGTTAAACAAATAAACGCGAAAACAAAAACGTGCAATTCAACAAATCACGCGCACTGGGTGGCTTGTTAATTGTTGAAAAAACGTGCCACAAAATAAACATCGCCCTTAAAGATAATCGAGACGATTGGCGCCAAATCTCGTGCAGTAAACTATCACAATCTGTATAGGCCCCTGCGGCCACAGACTTTTGATGAGTTTCGTCAATTCACTCGAGAATGGGAAACACCATGCAGCGTAAAATTAGCGTATATGTACTACGTTTTACCAGCGCCATACAGACAATCAAAAGTAACGAATGATGTCTTTATATACGCATTCTTGCCCACAATGCAAATACCTTGGCCTTTCGAGATTTAAAATTTCGATGACACTTGCCGCACACCGGAAATACAGGGACATCCACGGGTAGACTGTGCCGGGCATGCAGGCAGATAAACAGAATTCAACGTTTAATGTCCCGTTACCGTGGACAAGACACAGTAAAGCACATTAAGGTTCACTCTATACTTTAGACTTAATATTCGTTGTTCTTTCGCAGTCCTCGGAAAAGAAGGACTGATAGTGTAGGCCTACAATGAGTCTTAACATCCGTTGTACGCAGTGGCATCTGATAAATATTGTAAAGTCGATAGAAGGCTAATAATGAATGATACGGGCCGCCACGGGACAGCTGCTCAACACGTCGTCAGCTAGATTAGTGCAACCTTTGTTAAACTGACCGCGTGTCAGCATCAACACGGACGTTTTAAGCCATCTTACAATGCGCATTCGTTCAACTGTGAACTTTCATTTTCAGGCTTTCTAGTTCTCCCACAATCATTTGCTTTTCGATGTTTTTATGTTTTATACAGCAGTACTTCCATTTTACTTTTCTTTGACTTCACTTACATTTAAAACATTTTAGTTCGTTTTACTTTAAGTGCCGGATTAAAACGGCAGCTTGCTCGTCAGTTTTTTTAGAGCAAATCTCATATCGTATCGTATCGTTCAATGTCGTAACTTGTCAGCACTTATAAGGGCGCTTTGAAGCGAAATGTTTGACACAGCCTACAGCAAGCGTGAATTTTGTCTCTATTCTGACATTGTGTTCGTGTTCGTTCACTGTTACAAACGTATTCTGGCTGGTCAATTAATAGACTGAGTGAATGACGGAACGAAACAGAACGCGGGGGCGACGCGGCCAGACTAAGCTTGTCTCGGACCGGAAGCCGACAAAACGAGATCTCGCGGCAGTACGAGACTATCGCCGCGAGCGAGTGCAAAGCTGTGCGCCACCGTCACAGTAAACACGATCTTGAAGTCAGTTCACGTCGCGACAGCAGCGTCTATACGTTGTCAGCGCTCGTTATCGAGTGTATTACGAGGCGCAGGCAGGAAAAGGTCTACTGGCCACGCACCGGGCGACGTGATCCAATCACGGCGTTTGCAGCAGCAACAACATCGTCACTGTGGACAGAGCTGCCGTGTGCATCGGCTTATCCACGACGGCAATAGCTAAGAAGCATTACAGTCTGACAGCTCTGTAAACACGCCGCTGTCGATCAGTACGGTAGCCGAGTTACGCTATACCTGTGACACGTACACTCCGCTGATGTAGACCAAGAATAAGACTTTTCATGCAACATCAAATGTTTCGACGTATTAATGTCACTCACTAATTAACAACTTACGTCAAAGTATACATTATATTAATAGATGTGGCAAAGTAAGCAATGCATACTACTCGATGCAGTCAACGGCAGCCATAATAACATTATATATATTTATTATGTCATCGTACACGAGGTACTATTTTACTCCATATAACTAATTAACTGCTGTCAAAACAGTAAGCCTAATTTATTTAGCTTAAAAGCAGCTTAAAGTAAACGATAAACAGAAAAGACGAACACATTTACAAAAAAAAACATAACATACCACAAAAACCCCATAATTAAGCTAATAAAAGAAAAAAATAATAATAATAAAGATAAATACGTCATTATATCGGAGTGCTAAACTTCAAGCACGACTTATACTAAGTGGTCGACAAAAATCGCAGCAGCAATTCTGCTTATAATGCATGGCATGGTCAGTCTGCTCGTTTTTAGCGAGAGAAAAAAAAACAGCTGCTAATGTATGGCAACGTCACGGAGAGCAGCGCAGAACAACGAACAACTACCTACCAAGGCCGACACAATGCATGCACAAAAGCATTGCCGTCAATCTGTCATATTTACACCGTGGTCCGCAGGAAACGTATTGTAGCGTTTACGTTTGACGATACTCAACCAAGCGTCAACCTTTAAAAAGCACGCGCTGTTTTAACCAAGCACGACGCAGAAACACCGGCGTATTCTGCAGTTAGTAGGCTGACACGTGAAAATACTACTCGGTATTATGACTACAAATTTTAACGGTTGAGTGTTTTCACAACGTCAGATTTTACTTCCACTTGGCACTTACCTTACTGTAGTAACTTACTCTCGGTCTCCCAAGCGGAGAGAGACCAAGACGACGCTAAATTTGACGACGTCAGAAACTTGACTGGACAAAGAGTACTCCAGAATGTTTGCAGACAGCGAGAGACAGGAGTGAATAGAAAGATGTTGTGACATCTTCCGTGTCCGCCGATCACCAACAATGAGAATGGCCAAAGGCAAGGCAAGGCAGACAAGTTTAGAAAGGTTGCAGGTTTATGAAAGTGTTTGCATGAGTATTTTCGTTAGGCCTAACGGTTTACAATCGTCGACATATGAAATTACGCAAAGATTTGCCAAGTTACTTGCATAGTTCGTTATTAAACTACCCTGCCAAGTATCTGATCGTGCAGTCGTGAACTTGTACCGGTAGACGGCTCGTATTGACGGCAGACATTCAGAAGCGCGTCATCTCACAGTGGCGGTCGTTTGACCTTCATTCGGTCACCATAAGTTACTGGGTTCCATTCGTTAAGTCATCGTCAAGGTGGCGGCAGTGCGGCCCACTGCCGGCCGCCGGTGTAGTTCAATCACCAAACAACCTTCGTCATTAATATAAGAAATTAAAAAATAAATGATGACACATCACGAGAAAAAATGGGAAAAGAGGTTATTGACCTCGAATAAATGTTGACGAAAAATGTTTCAGGGATATAGTTCCACAGATGGAGATGCACAGAGAGAAATGATCGATTTGTAGTTTTAAGCTGCAGCTGAATATTAGCGTGAAAGCGTACAGAACGCCCGGCTACAGTACAGCGTCCATAGCTCTTTGTTGTCGCTCTTCTACTGCGACGTGTCACTAGCATCTGTCTTTTGCTTTCTCGTTTGTACATCAGCTCTGCTGCGGCTACCCAGACGCCATAGAATGACGTCCCACAGTTACGCCAACAGTACGAACGCTTATATACCGGCTATATCGTAAGGACAGGTAGTGGTTGTAATTCAAAAATTGTGCTCCAAAATTAGCCTATACATTTCTTGCAGCGCAAGCAATTCCGACCGTTTCTACACATTTTCTGTAGCAAGGTCTTTCTGTCCGTCTGTCAGCTTGTCGGCTATCGTTTGCCACATTCGTGCGCCCTGTTTAAACCGCTGGACAGAATTACCGGTAGGTGGCATTTGGCAAGTACATTTTTGCGATCCAACAACACATTGTCTTAGATGGAAATCAGGTCCCTGACTCCAGGAAAAAGGAATATTTGGTGTGAAACTCCTAGCCAAAACGTGCAGTTGCTTCCGGCTTACGAATGAGGATTATTTTTGTTGCACTAGGTGGCAGTATCGACTAGCAATACTGCATTTTACCAAATTACTCTGGTGTTTATAAATCATAAGAACAGTGTTCAGGCGTATTCAACTAGTAGAATAGACTAGGACCAGACTATGGACATACGTCATCCCATGCAGCGTATGCCCTACTGAGTTGAGTAAATGTTGATGAAACAGCCCACACAATGCCACATGCTGTTTGCACATCGGACAATCATTAGCGGAAACACCTAACGAGCAATCATTATTATCGCGCGGACGAATGGATGAGTTGCGAGCGGCGACGCGTGAGACATTACCATGGCAACATAAAGCTAACTGCAGCTGCAGTACCATTACTTGATTACGCAGTGCAGACACTAAACTGGCTCCATTACTGCCCGCTGTTCGCACTGACAACTGCTATTTACGACACTGTTCACAGAATGCATCGTCACTGTACATTGCGGCCGACGAAACAGTTCCACCAAATAACGAAGTAAGTTAGCAAGTGTTTTGATAGTGTCATTGGCTACATTTTTTACCAATTTTAACCTTCTAGGCTATCTGTGCGGCAGCCGAAAAATTGATTGGGGTACCCAAATAAGACGTAGTCGTGAAAGTAAATCATGGATGACATAAAGTACTGAGAATTCGAAAACGAAACGCTTTACGAGAAAATCTTGTAGTCACCTTCGGGTAATCGCTTTTTCCGCGACCCGAAGTCGACGCTGGCCTTCAGACACCGGCAGTACGGTCGGCCTTTTCTAGCGACAGCTGGGTTTCTTGTCTTACACTGCTGCTGGCATACGATACGACGTACTCGAACTATGGCATCATTGTACATGCACGGTACAAAATGTTCTGTTATGTGTTCTTCTGGTCAGGTCGTTCTAAGCTGTAGGTCAGTTTTTCGTGTTTACGTAAGTGAACATGTAAGCTTATATTAAGTTACGTTTCAACAACAAGATACTGTTCAAACGAACACGAAGTCTGTCCAATGCATCTCGATAGCTAACAATAAAGTCCGTATAAATTAAGTGGGTGAGCTGTGTTGGTCAGTGGTAAAAATTAAAAAGTTTAATTGCCGTCTCGAAAATAAGGGGGTCACGACCTTGACCGTGACGTCATCGGTCACGTGACCATTCGACTCGTGGTGGGCCACTTCCTATTGGTGGCCCATTGTGACCACTAGTCTATCTTGCACCGTTATGGAGATATGGCGCCTCACAAGTTGGACGGACGCGCGCACGGACGCAAGGACGGAGGCTCAAATGATTTTATACTCTGTCCAATGCTATGCAGTGCATTGGACAGACAATAATGTCTTCTTGCTGCGTTAAGTACGAGCGCTAGCAGCATCGTGCAGTTCTGCTGTACATTCGGTAGCAAAACTAAAACAAGAAATGTGAGCTAATGCTCACGAGACGCGCGAAAGCCTATAGCAGTTCGGTTCAGTAGTTTAGCTAAAAATTGGGGTGTTCGCGCTAAGTTAATATACAAATACCGAATTCTCTATCTGGATCGCATAATGATAGTTTCGTGGCACCACCTTGTGAATGATATAGACTTGTGTCGCAGCCCAAAATCACCAAAAAATCCACAAACCCCCTATTTTTGGCATTTAAGGTCATTCAAGGTCATTGAATTCGGCGCCAATCGAGAGCCAGTGTACGACTTCATATTAGTGATTAATAGTAACCTAGGCTCTATCTTGCACTGTTACTGAGATACAGCGACTTATTGGCCAAAAATCGCAAATTTTGCCCACCCCGTCTTATTTAGCGCCCCTGTTCGGGGTGACCCCCTTCGAATTTATGGAAAAGCTTTACGGTTCCTGAAACTAAAGTTTCCCAGGCAGCCGAAGGTGAAGATTTGGTGATCGTAGCTTGCACCGTTTTTGACTGATCCACCCGTGTGACAGACGGACAGACAGACGGACGGACGGACAGAACTGCGATGGCTAAGACGCGCTGAAAGCAGTAGCTGCTTTCGCGCGTAATGACGCGTCCACTTTCAGCGTCCACGCAGGCCGACAGTACCTCTGTGATTTAGCGTTACGTGCGATACGACCACAATATATACCAAGGTCCATGGAGTAAACCAGTAGGCGGCACGGTCGCAATTAGGTCGCCATTTTGACCGCCAGTCTGTTGGTTGAACTGGTGTATGGTCGTTCATCGCCAAATGGACAAATGATTTGGTCTCATACACTAGGCCTATTTGCTACATTCTGATGCATTTTGGTGTATAGCAATAATGCGTCATTTCAACCAAAATGGCTGAACAAAAAAATCAACCGATAACTTTTAGGGAATGGACGATCGTACAATATTCGTACGAGCTCGAATCGTCTTAGGCTACAGTAGGTCCACTTGCAGCCAGGGCACGTCCGGCAAAACTAAAATAAGATCGCACGCGACGAACATAAAAATTGAAACTCTGTTTCGGTTTTTATTTTTATTCTAAAATCACTCACTGTTTCATAGAATAATATGAACTAAAACTGTTTTAGCTTTTCGTTTTGTTTTTTAGTTTTATCGCAGGCTCAAACTCCACCAAGTCGATTTGTTTCCGATTTGTTGGGCAACAAAATCGTACAACAAGCTGTACAACAAACTGACTTATCGATTTGCCCTGGCTTTGTAGTAGGCCTTTGATTTGAAACGTACATCTTGACGCTGATCTGCTTTAAACTTGTGCTGTGATGTAGGCCTACAGCATGTTGTACAAAGAATCCGCAACAGACAGAGATAGGTGGAATTTATGCCTTAGCGCTGCATGGGACGCGTTCTGATGTACTCGAGCGATCAGTTGCGATATTTCACAGTCGGCCGATGTCATGCGACTGCAGCAGATAGTCCTCCAGTGCCATTGAAATGCACTGCGCCATCGGTCAGTGAACGGTAGCCGTGCACTGGTGCTGCACGTGTGCGGCGCAGACGCCATCTGCATCTGTTCCGTGGTCCACCAACGATACGTCACCGCTGCGCAAACCGCTCACAGAAAGTACTGCAATAGCCTATCTCGCACTCAATAACGGGAATTACCGGCAGATAAAATATACGCATATGTTATTGAAGAATAACAATACTATGCTTCGAACGCAGACTTCTCGTTTGCCTACTAGGATCGATCTTGTACTGAGCTCATCGCGTATTGGGTAATTTTTCTTCTTTTACGTGTACTTTTTGTACGATTTTATAAGAAATACTGACCAATATTTCAGTCGTTTCTCTAACGCTATTTAGAGGAGGTTTTCCGCAAAATCTGCAGATTTAAAAAAAAACATACAAATAACGTCAAAATTTTCCATCACAATTGTTGTACAAACGTCATTCCAAAAAAGAACACTTGAATAGTAAGCACTATAACAGAACTCATACATTCAAAACTTACTAAACCTACGTCGATATAAACCTGGGCGGCGTCAAAGGCATGCGGCGGGGGTAACAGGACACTTCGGACCTAACACATCGATCGCTACAGTCCTGACCGTTTGTTGCGATTCAATGTACGTTTTCATATATTATATCGCAAACCTATTTGAATCTGTTTCATGCTGCTATAGGTCTACAAAATGAGAGTGACTCCGCAAACAAGCCATCATTTTGTCACACAACTAGACATAAGCCTATGCACGTAACCAAGTAGTTACGTGCATAGTCAAAAAAAACCATTAAACCACTATAAAATGTCTGAGACACTAGTCTTATGGGTCCGAAGTGTCGTGTCCGGTAAGCTGCGGCGGGTCGTTGTTGACGGATATACGATGTGCGACATGCAGACTATATAGGCTACGGTCATTTAGAGGAAATAATTTTATGTCATAATGCAAATCGGCGCCGTTCTTGAGTCACTACAGAGCCGGTCATCCGAAACAAACTCATAAAAATTATGATCGTTCACATATCCGGTAGACATAGGCGTACAAGTCTGCCGATTAACCCTTTGACGTCTTCAGCGAAGAAACTGTCACCGTTTCGTCATGGTGTAGCCTATAATTCTTTTGTTATCTCGGCCCTCGCACAAATGGGGACCGTAGGTCGATGAGGCCTATGGAAATAACGATATAGCGTTTCGACTTCGACGTATCGTAAGCATATCGTATCGTGATCTCAGATTTCAATCAGCGGCCTTGCTATGAGCATAATACAAGAAATGAAGTATTTAATTAATTATTGTGCGGCCGACATGCAATGCGCAATGCAATCTTGCCCGTCCGTCTGTCCGTCCGTCCGTCTGTCGTCTGTCGTCTCTCCTGTACTGGTTCCTAATTCGAAAACAACAAAAAAGAAATTTTAGCTAATGCTCACGAGACGCGCGAAAGCCTATAGTAGTTACGGTTCAGTAGTTTAGCTGAAAATTGGGGTGTTCACGCTAAGTTAATATGCAAATACCAAATTCTCTATCTGGATCGCATACCGGCAACGATAGCCTACCGTGGCGCCACCTTGTGAATGATACAGACTTGTGTCGCAGCCCGAAATCGCCAAAAAATCCATAAAACCCTCTATTTTGGCATTCAAAGTCATTCAAGGTCACTGAATTCGGCGCCAATCGAGAGGCAGTATAGGACTTCATATTAGTGATTAATTGTAACCTAGGCCCTATCTCGCACAGTTACTGAGATACAGCGAGTTATTGGCCAAAAATCGCAAATTTTGCCCACCCCTCTCATTTAGCGCCCTCGTTCGGGGTGACCCCCTTCGAATTTATGGAAAAGCTTTACGGTTCCTGAAACTAGAGTCTTGCGGGCAGCCGACGGTAAAGATTTGGTAATTCTAGCTTGCACCGTTTTTGACTGATCCACCCATGTGTCAGACGGACGGACGGACAGACAGACGGACAGAACTGCGATGGCTAAGACGCGCTGAAAGCAGTAGCTGCTTTCGCGCGTAAAAAGAGACAGAAAAACCGAAACCGGGATACGTCTACCAGCTTCACTTAAAAAGGTCAAAGGTCAAGGTTGACAAGGTTAGCGTCGGGGTTGCGTAGTTCTGTCGACACTGGACAGACATATTTTTCTGGTCAATTAACTATTAAACTAAATAAAGAAAAAAACAAAAATGGTGAGTAAAAAATAAGAAAATGGGCCAAAAATGCTGAAGAGATTCAATGAATAAAAGCTTCTGCAGGCCAATCCAGATAGTCAGCCAGTGGCAGATCCACAAGTTTGGAAAAGGGGGTGGAAGGGTATAAGATGGGGTCTGAGAAAGGGGCTGTGCCCCTCCGCAGATTTTAAAAAAAATTTTGTGTAAAAATAGTGCTTTTTGTACCAAGTTTTCATTTCTTTTAAGATGCGTATAGTCATTAGGAAGGGGAGCGGCTGCCCCTCCCCTGAATCTGCCACTGTAGTCAGCATGGCCTCTGATTAAGAGATTACACTACCACTTGTGTGCACGGGGTTACCGTCAACGCCTGAGATGCTTGGCAGAGAACGTGCGGGCGCATATTATGCCGCACTCGGGAGCCGACATTTTTCACTTCTTTCTACTATTACACTTACGTAGTTATCAAGTAGTCGGCAAGTATATAGAGCCAGCAACGTATAATATGAACGCCAGCTGGATACCAGACGCGACCGGCAAGAAGTCGTATATACTCTCGCCGGTGGGTTAATCTCTCCGTGCGGTCGGCGTTATTGTTTGTCGCTGGGGCGAGACTGGCGAGAAGGGAAGACCGTCAGTGTCCATTAGACGGCCGGACGGGAAGTGAATTGCGGCGACGGTGACTGCGGTGCAGAGGGTTAAGCATCGATGACGTGCAGTGGCCGGAGACCGAGCACGTACTGACCACGGTTTATGCCCGGAGCGGTCCCGGCGACGGACGACCCGGCCGGTGCCCCATTATAGAATCGCGCTCACCAGAAAATTCTGCCCCGGCCGACAATTTACCGCTAAAAATCTGCCCTGCCCGGCGGCCGCCTGGGAGAGGCGAATTTTTACCGATAAATTGTCGGCTAGGGGAGACTTTTCTGGGGGGGGGCGATCCTATAATGCGGAGACTTTTATGGGGCCGGCGATATTTTAATAAAGAGAAGCATATCAATTCTGTGATTATCTCTTTCCGGGCAGATTTTTCATGGATGAGACATTTAAATGTGACACCGGCCCGGCCCGGGTAGGTCGGCCTGACAGTGAGTCGGGCCCGCCGGGAGCGATCGGACCGACCACCGACCGACCGACCAGCAGCGCCGGGACTGCAGGTCCACGATCACTCGTCAACGCACTGCCGACCCACGTGATCTACGACGTCATACGCCGCCCGACGCACAGCCCTCACTCCACTGCGCTGATCTGTCTGTCGTACGGCGCACATTGTGCGACAAATCCGCAGCAGATCGATGTAGCATAAGTGGAGTCCGGGCTTATTATGCCGCGAATCTCGGCAGCAAGGAAGCAGACAGGCAGGCCACTTGCTGCTGCTGGTCTGACGCGCCGCAAACAATGGACCTCACTCAGTGAGCTTCCATTTCGTCACTAGGCCGACGTGGCAACCGCGACGATGCGAACCTCCGACCATAATGTGGCGAGACTGACACTGCTGAGTGCTGAAGCCGGCAGGAAATGCGTGTCAGATCACTGTTTACTGGACTTCGTGGTCGATGCGCCTGTCGACTAATCCGCGGTTAATCCGGGCCGTTATAACGTCAGCCCACCCACGTGGCCGGGTGCCGGTGGTCGATAGCAGCGAGTGCGCCCGTGTCTGCTACCAGCTGCTGCAGCAGGCCGCGGCACGACGACACGGGCACGGACGGACGGACGGAGAGCGAGCGGTGTGCGTGATGGATCGGTGCAATGTCGCGCCTACAAGCAGCATGTCATGCTGCCACTGTCACTGTCCACACGCAGCAACACTTCACTTCACTGACCGACACAGGATGGACACAAGGCGAGACGCCGGACACGCAGACAGGCTGACCACTCATCAACGTCCCCGGGACAGGACTGAAGTGGCCGGACTAGAGCTACAGGGTTTTTTTGTCTGTATGCCGACTGAACGATCGTGGAAAGCGCACAGCCATCGAATTTGTGACCGTCTCGATTCGCCGAAGCAGAAAAATACACGGTGCACGACAAAATACACAAAGTTTAACGAGAAGCCCAGCTGTTGCTACGGTGGACTAACCGTACCGAAAGCCAGCGTCCGACTTCCGGGCGCGGAAAAAAGCGATTTCCTAGCGTGAATACATTCTCATACACGCTATGGTAATGCTGCTATATCAAACGCTACAATTAACGCTATGATACAATACGGTAATTCAGCCCACGGGGTGATGGCTGCAGGCAGCAACTTTGCATTCAAAACTGCGGCCAAACCGCAGCAGATAAAGACATGGTTAGTTAACAGCCTCGTCAGCGCTCTATCTATCAAACGGTACCATCGCCGACGCATGGCTTAGCCACAATACACGCGTTACAGGCAGACAGATGACAGACAGACAGACACGTCGTACCCAAGGCTCCACCTAACGGTCGGCTAAAAAGCAGTAATGTTAGCAGATCGGCATAGTCTACTCTACGGAGTCCATGATCTGGCCTATACTTTACGCATCCGACGTACTGGACTCGGCTGTATGCGACTGCACAATCTGGTACGTTAGGCTATAGGCCTAGTGATCGAGACATCAATCACCTCGCCGAATGAATTTGTATTGCGCCTGTTTTTGTATGCATCGTGTATTCTGGCGGTGATAGCAGCTGGCCGGTGACCATCTTCGTTCTTCTGCAGCGTCAAATAAAATGAAGGATGGAGGATATAGAGAGGGACAACGTTCAATGCATACGCTCGCTTTACGACGTCGTTTATTTCTATTATTATTGTTGTTGTTGTTATGCGTAGAGTATACGTACGGGTCGATAATATACCGAACTGTGATTACGCACGACAGCAGTGGTCGTCGAAGTATACATTGCTGTCAGCAAACGGCGTCACATTAGAGCGCCACTGAAGTTATTTCAGGGTCGCCAACTTTTCGTTGAAAGCGTACACTGTCGTAAATTCGGTCAGGCTCAAGTGCACCCGTATCGACCGCAGACAGAGTTCTAGATATATAGCCAGTGCGAGTGCGACCCTAAAATAAGTTAAATCGACACTCACCTATCCAATTCCAAACATACAAAATGTTACAGAAACTGTTTTGCATGTAGCCCTGGCCTTATTCACGATTTACGCCATGTCGCTGAAAAAGGTAAAGGTAAAGTCCAGTATTTGCTATAGCGTTTTTACACGAGACGAACTCGTGGCCAAAAGCGCTTTGACAATCTCTGATTGGCATAAGCTAATGACATCGCAGCGCACTATGCGACCATCCATTACCCGCGTTAACGAACAACTGGACCCGCGGTTTTCAGCTAGCAGACATACCACCGCCCCAATCAGCCACACTAGGCCTTCACCCCGTAGCCCGTAAGCTACTACTGTCCCTGTCCCTCGGAGGGTAGGAAGCTGAGTTAGCCTGAGCACACAATAGGTTAGCAACTTGCTCAAGGTTGCTTGCAAATGACCGGCAGTGAGAATCGAACCGCAGCCTGAAAGTTACGAGTCGACACCAACCACTAGACCACTTGCATCTACACATACAGGCACACAGGTATGAACAATTTGTCTAGAGTTGTTACTTGGTAGCGCACCGGCTGGGAATTGAACCATGGACCTTTCGGTCTCGTATCCAACCGCCTAACCGCTGAGCCACCAAGCCAAAATTCGTCAGCTGGCAGCTAAGCCATCTCGACGGCGAATAGGTCCTATATGCGATTACACGAACAGTGATGATGATGAAACTCTGTTAATCCGACGAGATGATGACTGCGTGCGTATTAGTTCATTGATACAATCACCAACGCGCCGGGATATTATGTATACACGTTGATGCAGCCTATACGTAACATAACATGTGACTGCACGCTCATACCATGAGCGCTAAAGACAGGCAGTTTTTAAACTTCGCGTTTAAAACTTGCGAAAATTTGACGAAATGTTTGATGTTTTCAAAAAAGCAGTTTCTGAAAGTTTCAGTTAAAGTTTGACATCAATGAATAAATATATTATTCAATCACAAAGTTGCAGCGGATAATAGCACATAATAGTCCGTTTTTCATCTTTTTGGCTTACCCTATAGTTTAACGCTATAGCCGTTAGCCGCGTGTTTTTCAATCAGGACTTGACAGTGTCTACCGAAGTCGCAGTTTACAAAGCCATCTGCAACTCTATTTTGCTACATGGATCTGAAAGTTGGATTCCATATTGGCAACACATCAGGATGCTTGAAGCCTTTCACATCCGCTGCCTGCAGAGTATTCTCGGGATTCGCTGGTGGCACATGAAAACACACATAGAGACGCGCAATAGAGCCAACATTGAGTCCATTGAACATCTAGTGCTGCAGAGACGGTGTCCGGACATTTTTCCGCCCGGACATTCTTCCCCCCGGTCACGATTCCCCCTAGGACATTCTTCCCCCCGGTCATAACTCCCCCTTTCCATTGTTTC